>Ga0210388_10000569_pt1 | contig 29972 bp, 26 predicted proteins | sample IncBWC19OmetaG_FD_155485 | JGI IMG/M metagenome (GOLD analysis project Ga0210388, IMG submission 155485) | Forest soil microbial communities from Barre Woods Harvard Forest LTER site, Petersham, Massachusetts, United States - Inc-BW-C-19-O ...
CAGAAAAAGCTATAGGCCTCGAGCCTCAGATAGAACCATGGTTGGCAACGTACAACCACACTGCTTGTTTGCGTCAGAAACCGACGACGTCGTCACGCCAACGAGATGAATCTGCGGCAAAGGGCATCTCCCGGAACCTCACTCCAACACAAGGGCTGGATGGCAGGACCAACCCCTCTACTCCCTCCGGTCGTGGGTGAAGTATTTTTCTTGACATCCCCTTTTATAGAACGCGGTTATCGTAAAAGTGGTTCCCGGTACCGACATCCCCCAGTCAGACGAACGGGCGCATCAAAACAAATGTTTTGAAACGAACTCTGAAAGGTGGAAAGCCCTTTTCACGGCGACGTGATTCGCGTTGCGGAGTTGCAGATCGTTCGGGGCAAGAGGGGCAGCGCGTTTCTCTTTGTAGCTAATTCGCGAGCGCTTCGCGATTTTCCTTAGCCCAGTCGCTATCCGGCGGCACTGCCTTCATGGGGGGACCGCCAGCGGTACCGCAGGCGCAGGGCCCCTTAGCTTTGGCCTCGGTCATGCAAGAACAGGACTTTGTTCCCAGACAAGCACAGACGTAAACAACTTTCTCCTTCGCCGGTTTCGCGCTCGTAGGCGCGCTCTGAGAGGACACGCTGCTCAGGATGGATGCAAGCGTTACAACGCCAATCACTACGATGGTCGGTATCATTCTGGATCGAGTTTTCTCTGTCATAAATCGTTCTTGCCGTGGCGACGTCGGATCCAAACTCACTGGAATCGCTTACCGAGATCCGCCCACGACTTAACCCTCTAACCGCAACAATACGATTTAAAAATAATTGCGTGCAATATCCACTTCGCACGATTTACATATAGCCAGCCACTCACGTGCCCTCCTAAGCCGGTATCGTTACTTGTAAATGAGAAGCGGGATCGGGGCTAGGCGCCGAAGACGACGCGCGTGCCTGTGGAAGGCATGATGAGCTTATCGGGCATTTCGCGCTGGATTGCCATTATGGTGCGTAAGCCGGTGCAGTGCATGGGAATCAAGTAGTCCGGGTTGATTTCCTTCATGGCTTCCACGGTCTTGGCGATGAGTTCATCAGGATAGGGGGCCAGGTGCCACCCGCCAACAACGGCGTGGATCTTCTCGATCCCGGTGGATTTCTGGATCTGGCGGACCGAGTTGATGATGCCGGCGTGACCGCACGATGAGATCACAACGAGTCCCCGGTCTCTCACGTTGTAAGCGGTGGCGTGCTCGCCCCAGAAGATGTCTTTCACCAACTCGCCCGGCTTGGCTTCCATCTTGACTGTGCCGGGAGGGAAGTGGAAGGTGGCGTCGCAGGCGGACCCGGGCGCGCCGGCTTCGATTCGAGCTGCCGGAGGAGACATCTCGAAATCGGTGATTCGCGCGATGTGGCCGGAGGTGAAGGCGTGGCCCGCCACGACGGTGGGCTCCTCCGCGATCACGACCCTCAACCCTCGCGCTTCCAGCTCATCCCGCTTGAGCTCACCGTAGTCGAGTTTAGTGCCGTCGGGCTGCACAACCCAGCGATGGCAAAACGTATCGGGCCCTCCGGCATAGAGAGTGAGCCCTGGTTTGGCTTTTCCCTGGAGGGCCTGCGCCAAATCGGGCAGGCCACCGTAATGATCGTCGTGCCCGTGGCTGATGATGAGAGCGTCGGCCGTGGCGGGATCTACCTTCAGGCCTTTGAAATTGTTTGTGAGCGCCCGGGGCGTGTACGCGAAGTCCAGTAGGATCTGCTTTTCTTCTGCGCCTCGGAAGGACTCCAAGTGAAAGGCTAGCCCATGTTCCGACAACAACGAAACTTCTGAGCCGTACGGACGGGGCAAAGTATTCCGAGTGATTGTGAGATTGCCGATTTTCCCGCCCTTGGCGAAGATGTCGTAAATGTTGTCCACCAGGTTGGTGACAACGAGGCGGTCAGTGGTGGGGATTTCCTTCGGAGCATCGAGGAAACTTCCGAAGCGGCCCGTGCCGCCCACTAGGAATGTTCCGCCTGCTACGGCTCCCAGCTTCAGGAATTCGCGCCGGTGCATGCTTGACCCTCTTCCTCCGACTAAAAAGTTTTTATGAGACAGATTCTAGAGAACTGCGCCAAATCTTGCGCTACGGCGTGACGTCGAAATCGATGGTGCGGTTTTTGGCATGGTTTCCCGCTCCATCGGCAGCCATCATCACAAGCTGGTAACTTCCCGGAGCCATTTCGCCCAGTTTGATATTCATCCCCACCGGCACCATCGGGCTGCCCTTTTTAACGAACTCGTCCATGCGAACCGCACCTGATTTATAGATGACTTTTCCAGTGCCTTTCTCGACGATCGCATAGCCGGCCATCACCTGCGGCGGATTCGCCGAGGTGAGCAATGGCGCGTAGATTTCTGTGTAGGCAGCAACGCTATCCGTCTTCTTGAACCGATTGCTGGCCGATGGATTGAACTGCATTCCCTTTACGACGAGCGGCGTGCGGTCCTCGAGGAGCACGGAATCGAGGCTTGTCGGAATATCCGACAGCCGCTGCAACGAGTTCGTCAGCACTACTCCACCCAGGCTGAATTGCTTGCCATCATAAGGATCGATCTGCAGTTTCGATTCGTATTTACCGAATGCGTCGCCACCGGAACTGACTACGACGGTCAGCTTGTAGTCCCCTGAACCTGCATCGAACTGGTTCTGGTAGAAATAGGGCTGCTTCGTGAATTCTTTCACTTCATCTTTTTCCAGATCTAGATTCACGGTGTCGCTGAATTTCGCTCCAACACTTCCGTCCGGCTTGTACGCAACCCCTAGCACGTTCAGGCTGGCGTGATATTTTCCCTTGTCCTTGTTGAACTGGACCGTATTTGAAGGAATCTCCATCGACAGGTTGACCCGCGCTACATTTGGCGCCGTGTAGAAATAGGGCACTTCAAACGCGCCCTGCATCGTTCCGTTCTGTGAACCGGTTGCCCGCGCTTCCAGTTGCTTCTCTACCGGCGTACCTTCCAGCATATTGGATGACTTTGTGTTGCAGTATCCGCTTCGCGACCTTACATTCAGACCGCCGTGGTTCATCTTTACTTTGAGGGTGTGGCAACTTCCCTCGGCCGATTGTTGCGGCACATAGCCCAAAATGTAGAACTCGTTTTGTTCGCGCCCGATCTTCTCAAGGCCTCCCAGCAAATCGTTCGTGTTGAAGATCGTGAACCCGCCGGTTCCGTCAGCAAGCGCGGCGAGAATCTGCTGATTTGTTGACGCCGATGGCGGGAATTGCGGAACGATGGTCCTCGGCTGCGTGTAAACCGAGTTTGGATTGTTGGTATTTGGCGTGACTACCCCGCCGCCTGTGCGGCCTGTAGTACCTCCCCCACTCCCTCCCGTTGTTCCGGTGCCACCGGTACCACCTTTGCCGCCTGTTCCTCCAGTGCCACCCGTTCCACCGGTACCGCCAGTCCCTCCAGTGCCGCCTTTGCCTCCTGCTCCGCCGCCACCGGTCCCACCCGTGCCACCACCAGTTCCACCGCCAGTCCCGCCACCTCCTCCGCCAGGCTTTTGCGGCTCGAGCAGGCCAACAGAATACGAAGCGAGAACAACTTTGCCTCCTCCGTAAAGATTCGACTGCTCAGACTGCTTTGCCACCGCGTGCTTCTCTTCACCTTGAGGTTGTAGCTGCGCATGTCCGCCAGGAGGCGTGGCCAACAGGCCGCGCACATCGAGCGAATAGATCGCTACGTTCGCCTTGTTGCATGCGTCAATCGTGGCGGTCAGCTCGGATTGGCTCTCGTTCGTCATTGGAAAACCCGACGAAAAAAGGACAACCATTTTTCGCCCGGGGACCCCGCGCAGATTCTTAGCCAAACTCCGCACGGATAGCAGCATGCTTCGCGCTCCGAAGTCTGCTTCGGCGTTGCTCATGCCGGAAAATGGAGAGGCTGTCCCTGATGCTCCACCGTAGGGACTTGAAGATGGCGAGAGGCCAGCCGAAGCAACTTCAACGGGGGCCTGAGCATTGGGATCCACCGCGGAGCCTTTTGCTCCCGAAACCGCGGCGCGCAAACGGTCCGCGTTTGCCGTAAAATTTTGCACGATCTGCAAAGCGCCACCGAACTCCACTACTGCCATCAACCGGTCAGGTCCGGCGTTTGCGTCGATAAACTTCTTCGCGGCATCTCTAGCCTGAATCTGATCAGGCATAGCCATCGTCGAGTTATCGAAGAACAGAATTAGATACTTCTTCTGCCCCTGCGCCTGAATGGCCGCGTCCGCGCCAAACGAAAAGCTTGCCACAGCCTGTTCCTTATTGTCTTCGTACACTTTGAAATCGTTCTGCGTCAGGTCGTGGACGTAGCCTCCCTTCTTGTCGGTCACCACCGCGTCCACCAGGACGAGCCGCGATTCCGTTTTAATTGCCGGTCCGCTTTGAGGGACTGCCTCTGTTGCCGGCGCGGCCGGCGTTTGCGCCTGCGGCGTCTGCCCGGCAAGCTGCCCCAAAAACAAACACGATGTGGCCGCCGTTAGTCCGGCAAGCCAGCCCCAAGTGATCCGCACGCGATTCTTTTTTGTGTTCATGTGCTCCCCCATCAATTCGGTATGACTACGGCACCATTGCGCGCCGCAAGCTGCGATCCTTCCGAGTCACGCACGACCTGCCTCACCAGGTATGTGCCTGGCTTCACGTCGAAACTCGACTTGAGATTGAGACCCGAACGCATAAGCCGGTCGTACGTTGGATCAAGTAGTTTCATCTCAACGATTTTTTCACCACCGGTCACGTAATTTCCATTCTCATCAAAGATCGCCGTCGCCACTGTCAGGTCGTCCCGGGTGCGTCCCTCTGCCTTCCGAAAGTGGACGCTCTTGATATCGACGTGCGTAAGCACGGCCAGCTTCGCCTGGGAGGCGTCCGTCTTGAAGAATTGCATATGCAAATCCACCGGCAGATCGCGAATTTCATCCTGTGAAAAAAGCGCTTCTTGAATTTCCTGCTTTGCCGCTTCCATAGGATCAACGACGTGCCGCGGCGCGTAGTAGCCGTGCCTCGCCTGAATTTTATAGTTGGTCTTCTTATTGGCGAACGAGACCTTCAAAGTGTGCAGGCTTCCATCGAGCTTCATGTTCTGGGGCGAAAATCCGAGCAGATACGTCATGTGCGGCGCGGCTCCTGCCTCACGAAGGCCTTCATCCACGTCGTTGCGATTATGAAAGAAAGTGCCTCCCGTTCCATCCGCAAGTTGCAGCAGCACGTCGTCTTGCGCCAATTGTGCGGCAACGCGGTAGGAAGCCTTATATCCAGCAATTTGCGGCGAATCCGTGTAGGGGCTGCCGATGTCTCCCATGTCCGGCGTATACAGCCCCCGCGCATCAATCGTGTTTATCACGATGTTCGCTTTGGTCGCCCGATCCACCAGACCGCTTGTCTCCAACTGCAGCGTGGTAGGAATAAATCCCGGCGAGACGAACACCATTACCCGCTGCCCGGGCATCGCCGCCAACCGCCGCATGACGTCTTCCAGATGACGGTAAGCAAATTCCGTTGACGAATCCTCTCGCCCTAGCACCATGGTCGCTGTCGATTGCGCCATGCTCTGCGCTGCCGCTTTCTGCGTTTCGTCTCCACCGAATTCGCACTGCACAGCGTCTTCCGTCGCGACGGACAATGCCTGCTGGTCGCTCCTGTTCTGTATCAGATCCGCCTGGTAGTAGCTAATATCCGGACAGTCATGGATTCCGGCAGAGGCCGAATGCGGGAGGATCTTCGAAAGCTCTTTGCGCAAAAGCTCGTGGTCGTCTGTAAATTCCAGCGTGAATTGACCCGAAGTCGAGTAAATTCCCACACGATCGGAAGCGGCCAGCGAGTCAAAAAACTTGCCTGCCGCGTTCCGCACAAACATCGCATCCTGGATATTGAGATGCTGATCATCGAATACCACGGAGACAAAGCGCTGCGGCAACGTAGCGGCAATCGCCTTCTCTACGGCTGGATCGGGGATAGCATTTGGGTCGGCGCTCGTCGTGGTCGCAACTACGTGAGATTCGGGAGTCTCCACGCTAAACGTCGAGATTATTTGCGGCTTGCGATTGTCGGTTAACTGAAAATCTTCTTTGTGCAGATTTGGTACCACGTGGCCCTGCTGATCTCGCACAACAACGCGCACCAACACGAGGTTAACGCGAACCTTGAAGGTCGGAGCCGTATCGCGGCTCGAAACTTCCGCATTGTCGGTGGAGGCGGGCGCTTGCGGTTTTGCAGGTTCGGCAGGCACTTGCACTGTAACGGTAGCGGAGGGCGCGGCCGGCGGGGGAGTCGGCGTTTGCGACCGAGCGGGTGCGGCAATACCTGTAAGCGCGGAGAGCAACAAAACACACTTCAAGCACCGAGCGAACGGGAACTGCGGTAGATAGGACATCCTGTTCCTTCTCTGATCCGCATCCGCAGGCACCGCCAGCTATCTGGGTAGCCAGCACCACGGGGGAACCTTGGGACACACTCGCAAAATCACTATACGCTCTGGTTAAATTTTGTGTCAACGCGTTTGCCCGCGGCGCGAAAGGCCGTCAGGCTCCAAATATCCTGCGCATCATCGCGGCGCAAAACGTAGCGATCTCCGCACTCTGCCAGCACCCGGAAGTAAGTCGCACCGGGCGAATACCAGCGGTCTTCTATCTCCTCGATCTCAAGTGATTGGCCCCCAAACAGGATGCGCAGAGGCCGTTCTTCCGCCTTGTGGCCTGAATAACATTCCACACGAACTAGTTGCTCAGTCATTTTCCTCAGCTTATTATCCAATTGTCTTGCTCAGCTACGTCCGCGCTCCTCGCCGGTCCTCCGCCAATTCCGCGTTCCAGGCCGCACCCAGAAAAATGATCACCGCGGAAAGCTGCATCCACACCATCAATCCGATGACCGCTGCAAGCCCGCCGTACACCACGCTATAGGGCACGCGGCGCACATAAAACCCAAATAGCACGTTCACCAGCCACCACAATGAGGTCGCCACCATCGCGCCCGGCAGAACGTTCCTCATTCGTTCTTCCCCAGGCCGAGCCACTCGGTAGATGACCGTCAGCGCCAACATCGCCAACAAAATCGCCATCGCGGGGAAGAAAATAGTCCACCATCCCTGCAGGATATGGCGCTGGCCCAATTCCTCCCCAAGCCAATGACGGATTGGTCGTCCAAGCACTCCGAGGATTGCCGCGGCCAGCAGCGGTGCAATCGTCACCAGCAGTAACACCAGCCCACGAAGTTGGCGGTGCAGGAACCCTGGTTGCTCCTGGTCCCCATAAATTCTGTGAATCCCTTCCATCAGCAAACGCATCACCTGCGATCCCGCAAGCAGGGTCCCTCCCCATCCAACCAGTGCGAATTTCCACGCTTCCGGTCCGCGCTTCTGCAGAAATTCCGAAACAATGCCCTGGCTCCCAGGCGGCAGAAACGCGGTGAGATCGGTGATTAAGTCGAGCAGGCTCGTTCGTCCACCGATGCGGCTGGTTGCGAAGCCAACCATGATGAGTAGCGCCGGGAAAAATGCCAGAAACAAATTGAAGGCGATCGCCTGCGAAAGCATGCCGCATCGCGGAAATACGCGTGCGATCATCCGTATCGTACGCCTGAGGAGGGAAGGGTCCGGAACCATAGCGCGCCATTATACGCATGACGGGCCTTCTGTCGAAGCAAAGCCTCGTACTCGGCGGAGCGTTTTTATGGTCGCGGCGGCGATGTAAGTGCTAGCTACAGGTGCGGTACATCACCAGCGCATCCACCGCGCCAAACGTCGGATGGATAAACGCTCCTGGAAGCCGGCCTACAATTTCAAAACCCATGCTTTGCCATAGCCGCACTGCGCGCTCGTTGCTGCTGACTACAAAATTGAATTGCATCGCGCGAAAGCCCCGCGTTTTGGCGTGGTTCAGCGAATGTTGGCACATAGTCCGCGCGATGCCGCGTCCGCTCGCCCACGAAGCAGTTATGTAACCGCAATTGGCGACGTGCGATCCTCCGCCCTTCTGATTCGCGCGTAGATAATATGTGCCGAGAATTTCGCCGTTTTCTTCCGCGACGAAAACTTCGTGGCCGGGCGAATGCCAATACGCAAAAGCGTCCTCGCGGGTCATATCCGCCGGCAAAGTGTATGTATCGCCGCTGCGAATTACCGGCTCGAGGATTTTCCAGATTGCGTCCGCATCGCCTACTGTGATTTCCCTTATGAGCATTATGTTTAGCTCGGTCTCGCGCCTCAAATTTTTGGTGCGCCCGAGCTATTTTAGCTACATCGTCAGCACCACGCGAAACTGCGCATTCCCACTCATCATCCGCGCGTATGCCTCGTTCGCCTTCTCCAGCGGATATTTTTCAATCATCGCCCTCACTCCCGTCTGCGACGAAAATCGCAGCGTATCCTCGGAATCCATCGCCGTTCCGCTGGGCCATCCCTGGATATCCCGCCGGGCCATAAGCAGCGAGACCACAGACACCTCCATCGGCTCAGGCGGTGCGCCCACGGCTAGCAATTTTCCGCCCGCGGCAAGCCCGCCTATCAACGCCGCCATTGCTTTCGCATTCGGTGCCGTCGCCAGAATCACCTTCGCACCTCCCAGCTTTGTCAACTCTTCTGCAGGGTTCGCTGCATTTGTGTCAATGTAAACGGACGCCCCCAGTTTCTTGGCCAATGCCCCATTTTCTGGCCCGCGTCCAATGGCCGCCACGCGATACCCAGCCTTTGCCGCAAACTGAATTCCCAGATGCCCCAACCCGCCGATTCCCTGCACGCCAACCAGGTCACCCATTGTCGCCCCGCTATGCCGCAGCGAATTAAATGTCGTAACACCCGCGCACAGCAACGGCCCCGCCTCTGCAGCGTCCAGATCGTCCGGAATCCGAGCAAGCGCTTCATGCCTTGCCAGCATGTACTCCTGATAGCCTCCATCGCGCGTAATACCTGTGATTGCTTGATTCTTGCAAGTAACAAAGTCTCCTCGACGGCACGATTCGCATACAAAGTCGTGCCCTCCGTGCCAGCCCGATCCTACGCGGTCGCCTTTCTTCCATTCCGTCACTCCCGCACCCACTTCATCCACGACACCGGCAACCTCGTGTCCCGGTATGCGTGGAAACACGATTCCCGGCCACCATCCTTCCTTCGTCACGAAGTCGCTGTGACAAACCCCGCAGGCTTGTACCTTGATCCGCACCTCGCCAAACCCCGGCTGCGGTATCTCCCGCTCCTGTATCTCAAAATCTCCGCCCGCCTTTGTGACCACCGCTACTTTCATCTTGGCCATCACTTGTCTCCTCTGCGCCACGCGTGCAATTGTCGCAAACCATCTGAAACTCCTCGCCTTTGATGCGCCACAGCGTCCCATGGGTAGGTGGCTCCCGGCAAAAGAGCACCCGCGGTGGACCGAGGCTGCCAGTGAACAGAGTCTTGTCACGAGAGAACTGGCGATGCATACTGACTCTTGGAGGTAACTCTCGATGGCGGAGAAACATCTTATTGCGGCTGTGACACGCCGATTCGAGGGAATGAACCGCCTCGAACGAATCGCCAAAGTCAGGAAGCTCGCAGCGACTTCGGCAGCGGACAAGAAGTTCGTTCGTGAAGCGTTTCCCGATCTGTACCGAGAAGCGTTCCCTAGCCGTCGCCCCGCGGCGGGTGTGCGCTCGGAATCAAGCCGGCGGCGTGCGCGATCCGGAGCACCTCGCTAGGGGCTCTGCCCAAGAGTTCTCCCCACTCCACAACCATCGTTCGGCGCGCTTCGCTTCCATAGACTCCGCGCAGCACCTCCCGGAGAATATCCTCGTCCGAGAATCCTGCGTCGCGGGCGGCACGGATCAAGCGAAGCTTGTTCGCGGTACTCATGGCTGGGATGCCGCGGCATCATAATACGAACGCCCCAAAACAAACCAGTCAGTTAATAATTATAAGAGATAACTGTGGTCTTTGTCGGGCTACTGGTGTTCTTCGGGACAGGAGCGCGCTTGCCGCACGTTTCTCGGCGTCGTACACTCGAACATCGTCAAACTTACGTCGAGGAAGCGCCCATGACCACGCCCGCCAAGCCCGTGCCATCCACACCGTCCACGATGACACGAAGCGAAGAAGTCGTCGCCAAGCACAAAAAGTACATCTGGCCGTCGGTGACCAATTACTATCAGAAACCGCTCGTTGCCGATCATGCCGAAATGCAGCACGTCTGGGACGTCGAAGGGCGCAAGTATCTCGATTTTTTCGGCGGCATCTTGACCGTCTCCGTGGGCCACTGCAATCCCAGAATCACCAGCAAGGTCAACGCCCAGGTCAATAAACTCCAGCACCTCTCGACTCTCTATCCCAACGAACAGATCGTCGCGCTAGCAGAAAAGATCGCGCAGATTACTCCCGGAAATTTGTCCTCGAGCTTTTTCACTAGCTCTGGCAGCGAGGCCGACGAAGCCGCGATTCTCATCGCGCGCATGGCTACCGGCAGCTATGACATCGTCGCTCTGCGCCACGCCTATTCTGGCGGCTCTTCTCTCATGAAGTCCGTGACTGCTCACGCTCCCTATCGAAAAGCCGCGGTCATCAGCGTTGGCATCTCGCACGCTATCAATCCCTACTGCTACCGCTGCCCTCTTCACCTGAAATATCCCGAGTGCGAAGTAGCCTGCGCCGGTGACGTCGAAAACCTCATCCAAACCGGCACCAGCGGCAGCATCGCCGCTTTCATCGCAGAGCCGATCCAAGGCGTCGGGGGCTTCATTACCCCTCCCAAGGAATATTTCAAGATTGTTTTCAACATCGTAAAAAAATACGGCGGCCTTTTTATTTCCGACGAAGTGCAAACCGGTTGGGGCCGTACCGGTAAAAAATGGTTCGGCATCGAACAGTGGGAAGTCACACCGGACATTCTCACCAGCGCGAAAGGCATGGCCAACGGCGTTCCCGTAGGCCTCACAGTCACAACGCCTGAAATCGCCGCGGGCTTCCAGGGCCTCAACATCGCGACCTTCGGCGGCAATCCCGTAACCAGCGTTGCTGCGCGCGCTACCATCGAACTCATCGAAGAAGATGATCTTCTCGAGAACGCGTACACCGTCGGCAATTACTTCCGCGCAAAACTGGAAGAGCTTCAAGAAAAGTACCCGCTCATCGGCGATGTTCGAGGCATGGGTCTTATGCAAGCTCTAGAATTGGTAAAAGACCGCAAAACTAAAGAGCCCGCTCCCGCACAAACAACACAAGTTATGGAACGCGCCCGCGACAACGGCCTGCTCATCGGCAAAGGCGGCCTCATGGGCAACGTCCTGCGCCTCGCCCCCATGCTCAACACCACCAAGCCCGACGTCGACGAAGCCGTGCGCCTCCTCGACAAATCCTTTTCAGAGGTAAGCAACTGAGCGAAGCTAATGATCCGTTTTTACTTGCGCCAAATTATGTCGTTTGTATTTCTTGGGCTTCCACTTCTCATCCTTTTGTGGGCCGTCTGGCGATGGGCACGCTCCGCGCCAAGGATTCCCACGCCGACATGGCGAGGATACTTGGCAGTCGCGGCGACAACTCTTGTTGCTATATCCGCTCTGCTCTGGGTCACATCGATTTTATGGGCGAGGGCTATAGGTGGTTTTCCATATTACGATCCTGCTCTTCTACGGATTTTACCGCTGGGGAGGTCTTACAAGTCTGGCCGGGCTGCTCACCAGCGTGCTGGGAAAAGGAAAACTGCGGTGGCCATCGTGCGGAGTCTCGGCGCTGATGATCTTTCTTTGGTTCGCCGCGGCAATGGGTGAATGATGTTCGCTTGTCTAGGTAGAACGGCTTTGCTCGCGATCCTCGGATGTTGCATGGCTGCTGCCGGGCCCGCTGCAGATAAGACGCTTTGGAAGCCGGTACAATTCGCCGTCGTGCGATTCAATGACGAAGCGCCGCAAAGCTGGAATATCTATCACTCTGAAAAGCGTGACGCACTGCTTGTGAAAATCTGGAAACGCTATCTTTATCTGGACCTGAAAGAAGGCGAAGTTTACGAGGTCAATCCGCAAACCGTGAAGCCGCAAGGCGACAACGTCGAATGGTCGCTCTCCGACCTCCCGAGCGACCCCATCGAAATTTCTGATTGGAAAATGCGTGACGCCGGCTTGATGGTCCGTCGCGTGCGCTTTCGCTTCGGCAAAACCGGCCACTACCTGGATATTAATTTGCCTCTAAAACCCGACGGCAAACCCGCCTATTAGGCCATCGTAGCGCCGGGCTTTAGCCTGGCAGTTCTTTCAGCCCAAGCGCCGAAGCGAAATCACCGCCGATACACTCCGTAATACCACGGAATCCCCAGTGCCCCCGGCTCGACCGCCACAGTAACTTTATCTCCGCTCTGGAACCTATCGAAATCGTCCGCATCCACAGCCAATCCTTCGACCTTCTGCCCATCACGCCAGGAATGCACGTGCAAACGCCGGCTGCCTCGCACAATCCCCTTCATATTGAATTTGCTGACGACAACGGTTGGATAGTAGGCCAGGTATTTCTGCGAATCGAGTCGGCCATTTACAAAAAGCGTCGCTGCAAGGATCCACGGCAGCGGAATAAATCCTGAGTAGATACGCTTCAGAACTTCGATCTCCTTGTGCTGCCGTGCGCGCCTTTCCAGAATCACCGCAATTGCCAGCGCCAGAAAAAACAGCAGCCCGAAGAACACCAGCATCAGATCCAAATCCAGCGGAGGATAAATCTGGCTCACATAAGGAAACGCCAGCGAACCCACCAGAAAAATAGCGGTTCGCCCCACCAGCCGCCGCCGGAAGAGCAACTCGGCTGCAATCGACGTCAACCCACAAGAGGGACACTGGTCCGCGGTTCGCGGGGAACCGCAATCAAGGCATCTGGTCAAACTCATGCGACCTCAAACACCATTCCAAACGAAGGGGACGAAAATAGCTGCACAGTGCGCAAGCCGCGCGAACCAATCCGCGCCGCCGCAAACATAGTATAAGACGAGCTTAAGAACCTGTGTTGGAGAGTGAAGCCAGAAGGTCTTGATAGCGCTGTTCGTTCTGCTTTTCGGAGAGCGTCACGGAGACGCCCATGCCGCGCCCAGGCTCGATGCGCTTCACGGAGCAATCCACTTTCACGGGTCGGTCCAGCACCAAATGCGCCGTAAATCCCGCCCCAATCCATAAGGGATCGACAGATTCGATAAACATTCCATTCGAGCTTATGTCGCGCGTGCTGGCGCGCAGGACCGCAGAACCCCATTCGATCTCGAGGTTGGCGCGAAACGAGTAGCGTGGTGCCCAGCGTCGGTCCGACCGCCGAGACGATTGATCCCCACTGCCCATGGACTTGGTGAACCCCCCTGCCAAGGATCCCAAGGTACGGCGCCAGGGCGATCTCGCCGTTTGTTCGTATTAAGCATACCCCTGCTAAGAGCACACCCATACGACGCCGGAGAACGATGTTTTGTTCCCAGCAATGCGCGAAACTCTTTGAAACACACTCGCTCGACAATAACTTCTAGACTTCAGGTGAAAGGATGCTGCTTAGTCCGGATTAGACGCAGCAGCTGGCCCGGGGGTATCTTCCTTGCGCGCGGATTTTTCTGCCGTGCGAATTCGCCGCTGTACTTCCGCCTGCAAATACTTGCGCAGGCTCTCCGAAACGATTCCAGGCGAGGCCAGTTCGCGCAGATCGGAGAGGGTGAGCTCCGGCAGGTAAGCCAGCACAGTGGCCAGCGGCGACAGGGGATGGCGGACCAGCGCCAGCCTTACGTTATAGCTGATCGACCATTTGCGATGCAGCGAAATTGTGCGAACGACCACCGGCGGCAGTTTTTCGCGCGAAAGCACGCGCAACACTTGCGACTCCGTCAAATACGCATTGTCCAAAACGATCGAAACAATCTGTTCGTGGCCCTCGGCGAGAAGTGCGCCAGCCAGCCGCGCCGGACCGCGCCGCGCTAGAGTGATTTTCTGGCCAAGCGGAAGCTGCGGCAGCCGCGAAACCAACTGGTCTTCGGCGTTCCGTTTCAACTCCGTGGGGATGCCCGCCAGCAGCGTAAGCTGCACCAGATCCATCAAGTAGAGATCGCGCAGCAAACGTAATGTGACGAGACGGGGCGTTCGCGGATGAAACGCAAGCGCCTTCTTCACGCGGTAATTCTTCAGCAAGGGCTTGCGGCGCGCCACTTCTTCGAGAATTTCCGCCGACAGATTTTTTCGTTCCAACAACATGCACAGCTGCGCTTCCTCGAGCGACGGATTATCGAGCAGCGCTAGCAGCACGTCCGGGTCTATATGGTGGAGTAAAGCGGCCAGCTCCTCGCCTGTGGCAACGAGCGCGCGATCACGATTTTTGTCCGCGCTCGTCATCTCAATGGCCTGCATCCTCTCCGATGGATAGCAGCTGCAAGGCCAACAGCCCCGCCGCTTCCGCCGGAGAAACCCGCAGGCTTCCTATCTCCGCCTTTGGGAACGCGCTCTTCAAGCGCTCGTCGATCTGATTCTCCAGATATTTCGACCGGCCAATCATCCCGCCCGTTTTTGCAATAGCAAAACGCGTTCCACGCAATTGCAAGCGGTCCGCAAGATTTTCCGCGAGAGAAGCAAGATCGATCGCTGCCGTGTGCAGTGTTTCTTTCGCGGAAATCCTGGCTGCCGTTTCGGCTGAAGTCTCAGAGGAAGTCTCGAGCCAATCAGCCACCATCGCGACGACGGAAAACAATCGCGGAAACACTTCGTCCGAAGCAGCCTGCGCCCGCGCCTTAACCTCGGACCAGTTCGTGCAGCCCAGTTCGCGCAACAGCCGCTGGCCCAGCAGTGAATCCGCCCCTGTGCGGTCGTTTTCATGCATCGCCGTCAAAACTGCTCGCCGCCCAATGTCGTAAGCACTGCCTTCATCACCAATTTGCGAGCCATATCCGCCGGCGCGTGCCGTTTCGCCCGCAGCGTTCCGCCCGACTGCAAACGAGCCTGTCCCTGCCAGCAGCACAATCACTGGTCCGTCGCCCGCCGCTGCCAACGTGAGATCGATATCGGTGCAGACTTGAACAATCGATTTCGGAAATTCCGCGCCAAGAAGCACGCGAATCTTTTCTGCGGACTCGGGTGGCCCCGCTCCTGCAAGGCCAGCGCAGACGGCAGCGGGCGATGAATCCGAAGGCAGCCGAGCCAGGGCCAAAGCCTGGCGCGCCGCGTCACGAACAGAATTAATCGCCGCGCCAAATCCAACACGTAGCGGATTCGAGGGCCCGGCCTGCGACCGTGCCAAAATCGCTCCAGACTCGTCCATCAACACGCAGTCCGTCTTCGTGCCGCCGCCGTCGAATCCCAAGACAAAGCGCATACAAAAAGTTTAAGCGAGAAACGCACCCAATGCATTCGCCGAAGAAAATAACGTGCGCAAACAAGCGCCATCGCACAGCAGCGCGCCGAATTTTGTCCAACGCCTCGCCCACGTCTAGTGCCTGCCACCCAGAGCGTAGCCCTAGTTCCTGTCATCCTGAGCGCAGCGAAGGACCCTACCTCGATCTCACACCATCGACCATCGACGAGGCCAACTCCTAGCCCCCCCTCCTCTCACCAATGCCACGCCGCGCCCCACACATTCCTTGACCTCCGTACCCGCTCCCACTATTCTCGCTCCTCTTTCTAACCACTAATGCGCATCCATCCACTCGACCTCACCATCGTCATCGCCTACCTCCTCGCCGTGACCGCGCTAGGTATGCGCTTCCGCCGCAGCAAGAAGGACGCGGTTAACAGCGACCGTGATTCCGTCAGCCTCGATTATTTTCTGGGCGGCAAAACAGCTCCGTGGTGGGCTCTCGCCCTCTCCATCGTCGCCACGGAAACCTCCACGCTGACCATTATCGGAACTCCAGCCATCGCGTACGCGGGCAACCTCACGTTCATTCAACTGGTCATCGGCTACTTGATCGGCCGGGTCTTGATCGTCCTCCTGCTACTCCCCGGCTATTTCCGCGGACAATTTCTCACCGCCTACGCGCTCATCGAAAAGCGTTTTGGCGAAAAAATGCGCGCTGTCGCCGCCAGCACCTTTCTCATCACGCGCGCCATCGCAGAGGGCGTCCGCATCTCAGCGATCGCGCTGGTGGTAAGCGTCGTCCTCGGCACTTCCGAGCACTTGGCAGTCGTCATCGTCATCGCGCTAACCATTCTCTACACGTTTGAAGGCGGCATGAAAGCCGTTATCTGGACTGACGTCGCGCAACTCCTCCTCTATCTCACTGGCAGCGCCGTTACGTTTTGGATTTTGATCCACCGTATCCCAGGCGGATGGACCGAAGTTACGCAAGTTGCCGCAGCCGCCGGCCACAAGTTGCAAGTTTTCGATTTTTCTTTCAACCTCGCCACCAAATACACTTTCTGGTCCGGCCTGATTGGCGGCGCATTCCTGACCATGGCCAGTCACGGCACCGATCAAACCATCGTGCAAAGACTGCTCGCCGCCCGCAACGAAAAAGACAGCCGTCGCGCTCTCCTCACAAGTGGCGTCATCGTCTTGATTCAATTCACAATTTTTCTGCTGATCGGCGTCCTTCTTTACGTCTTTGCCCAACACTTCCCGCTCCTCGCCGCAGGCGAACGCACAGACCGCATCCTTCCCCTATTTCTGGTGCGTGAAATGCCGACAGGCCTCGCAGGCCTGCTCCTCGCCTCCATCGTCGCGGTAGCCATGTCCAACGCAAGCGGGTCGCTCAACTCCCTCGCTGCAAGCAGCGTCCTCGATTTTTCGCGTCTCCGCGGCCACTCTGCCGACCCCGTAAAATTTCTCCGCCTCTCGCGCCGAATGACGCTAGTGTGGGGCCTCATCTTAATGTGCTTCGGTTTCATAAAGTGGGGCCCGCTTTTGGAAACCGGCCTCACGGTCGCCTCCCTTCCCTTCGGCAGCCTACTGGGTCTCTTTCTACTTGGCACACTCGACCGCCGCGCGAATGCCACCGGCGCCCTTATCGGAATGCTTGCCGGGCTCACCACCGTTCTTTGCGTTTGGAGATTCACCCCAATTGCGTATACATGGTACGTGCTCATCGGCAGCGTCATGACTTTCGCCGTCGGCGCCGCTGTGAGTCGCATTCATTCAGCGGGAAAGATTGCCAATGCGTAGCGACGCGTTTCAGCGCGGCACACGGTTGCAGTTGGATCGGCGGCGTTGAAATGTCACTCAACTTTCTATGAGCGAAACTCCTTCTTCCACAGATCACGGGACACGAAACACGGGACACGGATCGCGTCTCGAACTCGTCCGCGGCCTAGGCGCGTGGGCCTCGGGCGCCATCGTCGTCGGCACCATGATCGGAACCGGTATTTTCCTCAAGCCCTCGGAAATGGCGCGCGAAGGCCGCTTCGTCTCGGTTGTCTTCGCCGCCTGGATTGTCGGCGCCATCCTCTCGCTTTTCGGCGCGCTCTCCTTCGCCGAGCTCGGCGCCGCCATTCCTGAAGCCGGCGGCGAATACGCCTACCTCCGCCGCGCCTTCGGTCCCGCGTGGGGTTTTCTCTTCGGCTGGATGCACTCGATCGTTGGCCGCCCCAGTTCGCTCTCCTCCATCGCCGCGGGCTTGATGCGCTTCCTAAGTTTTCTGATTCCCGTTGTAGCTGCTCCGATCTTCACGCTGCACATCGCCATTCCCGGCCTCACAACGTGGATCAAGCCATACGATTTCGTTTTTACCTGGGCACAGCCGATAGCCGTTCTCTGGATCGTTGGGATGACCGCCATCAATTATTTAGGCGTCCGCCTCGGTGGGGCGGTCCAGGTGTTTCTAACCGCTATAAAGATTACATCCGTCGCGATTGTGATCGGCGTAGCGTTTTTTTCGCACGGCGCTCCGCACAACACTCCCGATCCCATGTGGCCGAGCGCGCTGAACGGCAGCGTCCTAAGCGCGTTTCTCGCCGCACTCGCCGCCGCGCTCTGGGCTTATGATGGCTGGGAAGATTTAAATCTGGTGGGTTCCGAAGTTGAAAATCCTCAGCGCAATTTCCCGCGAGCGCTAGTCGGCGGAGTCGCGCTAGTCGCGCTAATCTATTTTCTCTTCAGCGCCGCATGCCTAAAAGTTTTGCCCTTCAGCGCGGTCGCCGCCTCGCCGCACATCGCCTCCGACGTAGTCCAACAAGTAGCGGGCCCTATCGCCGCCGCGTGGATCACCGTCGCCATGGTCATCAGTGCGCTCGGCTCGATGAACTCGTCGGTCCTCAGCGGCGCGCGCCCCGGCTACGCCATGGCTCGCGACGGCATCTTCTTCGAAATCGCCGACGGAGTTCACCCCAAATACCGCACGCCGGCCCGCTCCCTGATTTTTCAATGTGTGTTAGCCAGCCTGATGGCGCTGACAGGAACGTTCGAGGAACTGACCAATCTTTTTATTTTCGCAGGCTGGATTTTCTACGGCCTAGCCGTAGTCGCCCTCTTTCGTCTGCGCTATACCGAACCCGATATGCCTCGCCCCTACCGCTGCTGGGGCTACCCCGTCGTCCCCGGCCTCTTCGTAGCCGGCGCCCTCGCGCTCACTGTCAACATCTGGCTCAACCGCCCCGGCCGCTCCAGCATCGGTCTACTCCTCATCCTGGCCGGCCTCCCCTTCTACCGCTATTGGAGCGACAAGCCACATCGGCAGCAAGCGTAGCCTCCTTATATCTGTAGGGGCGGGGCTTGCCTCGCCCTCCGCAGATTCTAGCAGGCTGTTCAGCTGAATTAAATTTCTTCTTTTGTAGTGGCGCAACATGCTGAGCAAGTCTGAGCAAGTTTCTTACGCTGAAGCCGCACGGCGCGATTTGAAAATCTGCACCGGAAAGCCACCCGCGAACAAAGCCGTCGCAGGCAATACCACCCACGCAACCAATCCTACCCACAAGGCGCTGAGCACCACATTGTGCGCAACGTGATCGTCGAGAATCACGCACACTGGAAACGCCACAATGAAAAATACAAAATACGGCAACACTGGAAAAGCGATCGAGACAAACGTCCCACGGCGCGACGCCCCCGCCCGGCTGGAAAGGTACGCTCCCATCCCTCCAATCGGAACCAGACAAATCAGCCACGGCACGTAAATCACGGCCATCGGAGCCATCACCCGCCAACCGTGAGGACTCAGGACCAAAGGCTTGGGACCAATAAACTGAATCAACATGAGCAGCATCATCGAAAGGAACAAAGTCAAAAATCCGGGTAGCCACACTTGTTTGACTCGGTCCGTCATAACGTCCTCCTTCACTCGCGCCTTCTGAATCTTCCGCCGAAGCGATTGCCAATTCCTTACTTGCGAAAGAGCGCCCTCAATCGCCGCTTGTTCTGAAAGCCCTTGGCGACGTAACTGTTCAAAAGTTTCCTCAAGATGGCCGGCAAGTTCCGCGATGACTTCGCGCCTCTCCTCGGGTGCGAGAGAACCATCAGCCAGCCGTTCGCCAACGAGCGCTTCCCAATCAGGCATCATTCCCCTTGCTAACCCATAGCCGTGCGTTGCGACGATGACTGTGTGCTCAACAAAGCATGCGCGAGTAAACCACCCACCAAAAGAGCCGCCGCCGGAATCAATATCCAACCGATCCCATCCTTCAGAAGCACGGCCGCCACACTGCCAAAATCGATATGCCTTCCGGTGATCCCTTCGACGGCAAAACCGATCGGAAACATGAGGAGAAACGCGCCAGCAAGCGCAAGTGCAGGAAAAACGCTGACAAAAAGCGCGTTCGCACGCGAACCGCCGGCTCGAGACGAAAGGTAGGCTCCGAGAGCTCCGAAAAATGGAAGCCCGGCTAGCCACGGCGTATACAAGAGAATCGCGCTGGGGCCGCTCCAGACGAGGCGAGCTCGCAGTCCGAGTCCGTAAAGCGACGTCAAGAAAAGCATGGAAAGTATCAGTGTGAGGAACCCGGGAACCCAGAGCTGCCATACGCGTTTCTTCATGGGCTCTTCGCTCCTTTTTGCCGCTGAAATTTTGCGCTGCAAATCCCGCCAATTCCCGGCTCTCGATAAAGCCCGCTGCACTGCTTCTTCTTCGGTTATTCCCAGTCGGAGCGTCTCCTCGCAAATTTCTTCCATGTGCGCCGCAACTTCCGCGATCACTTCGGCTTTTTCTTTCGGCTCCAGCGCTAGGCTCGCCAACCGCTGTTCGACAAGAGCTTTCCAATCAGGCATGAGACACCTTGGTGAGGCGCTTCAAAGCGCGGAATAGTTCGTCCCATTCACGCCGAATCGGCGCGAGTTTTTTCTTCCCTTCAGCGGTCAGCCGGTAGCAGCGCCGCCGGCGGCCTCCATTGCTTGTCTCCCAAGCACCGCGCACCCATCCGCGTTTTTCCAGCTTGTAGAGCAGCGGATAGAGCGACGCCAGTGTGAATCGCAGCGAGCCGTGCGTTTGCTCCTCGATGCGCCGTGCCATTTCGTACCCATGCAGCGGCCCGTCTTCCAGCACGCTCAACACTGCCAATTCCGCCGTTCCGCGCTTAATCCCTGGAGCAATCATCAGTTCTCCTATACATAAGAATCCTACATATAGAGTCCAAGCTTGTCAACTGGACTTTGGAACAGGTGGGAGTGAATTCGGGGGTGGGGCTCGCTCCGGCATGGCGCCAACTAACCAGTCCCTCTTAGCATTGCAAGGAAGCTATGTGGAGTACGGCAGCCCTGCTGCCGCTCTTTTCAACGGCGCCCACTACTCTAATGTTGCGAAGCTTCAGTAAGCTGAAGCAGCTCGCACGGAAGGACTATCGTCGTGACAGGTAGGCCGCTGATGGGCACCGCGACGCTCTCCGCCTCCGGACTAACCACGACCTCCGGATGCAGAATCTTTGCGAGCGCTTCAATGCCTGTAATCAGTCGCGGCCCGGGACGCGAAAAATAACCACTAGCGTCCATCGCGAACATGCGCGAATTTCTCACCGCAGGCATGGCGCTCCACTCTTCCGAAAAAGCCATCGCGCGGTATTCATCGCGCGCCTGCTGCGCGCTGTAGCCACACTGCGCAATCAAAAGAATTTCCGGCGCCGCATCAATCACATCTTCAGCCGTAACTCGAAACGAAGGCGTCCGCTTACGACCAAGCACATCTTTTCCGCCTGCAGCTTCGATCATTTCGGGCACCCAATGCCCCGCCACGTAAAACGGTTCGAGCCATTCAAGGCTCGCAACGCGCGGGCGATGCTCAATCCCTTCGAGCTGGCATTCAAGTTCACCAAGCCGCGTTCCGATTTTCTTCAACAAAGCTTCCGCTTCGTGCCCACGGCAAGTCGCTTCCCCAACCCACAGAATGTCGCGCCACACATCACCTAGGTCTTGCGGATTCAGACAAAGAACTTCAGGCCGCTGAGAAAAACGCGCGAGCGTGGTCGCGAGATCATCCGGCGAAGCCGCGCACACCTGGCACAAATCCTGCGTAATGATGAGATCCGGCGCCAATTCTTCGAGCGCGGCAGCATCCACCGAATAAAGGCTCTCCCCGCGAGAGACGTATTCGCGGACCATCCTGTCAATCTCCAGCGGAGGCGCATCATGCGGCAAACGCGAATGAATCACCACGCGCTTCGTACGCGCCTGCGCCGGAAAATCACATTCATGGCTAACGCCGACAACTTCTTTATCGAAGCCCAGAGCAAACAGGATTTCGGTGGCCGACGGCAGCAACGACACGATGCGCATGGGCTGACTCTACCACAACAGAGGCGGAAGCGGCGTCGACCAGGTGATCTCTAGCCGAGCAAAACCGAACTACTTGTAGAGAAAATACTTGCGGCGGGTTTGGTCGAAATTCCCGAGATCCGTCGACCAGCTTGCTACGATTTGCTCTGGCGCAACGCTGGCTTGGAGCTGGCGGATGGTTTCTGAGTTGCCGATGAGGAAGAGCAGTTTCGCCGGATCGAAGTTCTTGGGATATTGCGTTTGCAAGATGGCGGCGATCTCCAGGCCCACGCGCACGGAGCGGACGGCGGCGCGGTCTGTGATACGAATGCCGACCCCTCCGCAGCGCTGTCCCGCGTAGAGGCCAGAGACTGGGATGAAAGGCTGATCGGCGAAACGCAAGCCGGGCAGATGGATGGCGTTCAACTTATCCGCCACAGCCATTCCGTCCATCCACGGCGCGCCGAATTCTTCGAAGGGCGTTTCCGTCCCGCGTCCCACCGATACGCCGGCGTTCTGCAATATCTCGATTCCCGGATAAACGATCGAGCCCTTTACCGTTCGTAAGTTGGGCGACGGAGGTACCCAGCGAATGCCGGTGCTCTCAAAAAAATAATTGCGGTGCCAATTCTTCATGGCAATGACGTGCAGGTCACAATTGATGTGATTTTCCGCGTTGAGGAATTGCGCAAGCTCGCCGATAGTCAGCCCGTATCGAATGGGCAAAGGATAGTAGCCAACGATGCTTGTTTTATCGGAATCCAGCATCGGGCCTTCGATGACTTCTCCGCCGAGAAGATTGGGCCGGTCCAGAACATAGAACGCAATGTTGTGCTTGGCGGCTTCTTCCATGCAGTACGCCATTGTGGCCGTGTAGGTGTAAAAACGCACGCCGGCGTCCTGCACATCGAAAACGAGCGTGTCGATCCCGGTGAGCATTTCGTCCGTGGGTCGCAGCGATTCGCCGTACAAACTGTACGTTGGAAGTCCCGTTGTTGGGTCTTTCGACGACGAGTATTTGTCGTCGGCGCGGCCGGAGATGCCGTGCTCCGGACTGAACAGCGCCACAAGCTGCAAACCGGGCGCGTGAAAAAATACTTCAATCGACGACCGGCCCTGAGCGTCAAGCCCGGTGTGGTTGGTGATCAATCCGATGTGTTTGCCACGAAGAGGCGCGAACTTTTCCGCTTCGAGGACATCGAGCCCCGTTTGCACGCGGCCGGGGCGGCTAGACTTTTTTTGGGAGGCGTGCGCCGGAATGCAAACGGCGAGGAGCAAACCGACACCGAGCAACACCCTGAACTTTTTCTTGAGACCGCCGCGAAGTTGGGGCAAAGCATTCCCTCCAGTTGTGCGTCACCAATGATATTCTGGAACGCTTCGTTCGGGGCTGCGTTGTGAGCGTGAAGTGCGTGTGTTATATACAGGCGCAGGATCCGGGCGTCAACCGGGAGACCCACAACTGATGAAAGGGCGCGGTCCAGGCGTTCTGCTGCTTATTCCTTTTGGTTTGTTCCTTCTTCTTATGGCCCACACGACGCGCAGTCAGAACAAAGCTTCTTCCGCAGTTCCGGTTACTTCGACGCCTTCCTCGTCCGCAAAAGATGCGTCTGGCGCGAAGAAAGGGGCCGCGCCCACGAAAACCACGCAGAAATTGTCCCCTGCGGCGAGCCAATGGGTCGAAGCGACGCTTGGGAAAATGACGCTCGATGAAAAGGTCGGCCAACTTATTTTCGCGACGTACCATGGAAGTTTCACCGCAACGGACGCGCCTGCTTATGCGGAGATCATGCGCGACGTCGAGAAGCTGCACGTCGGCGGCTTCATCAACATCACGCAAAGCTCGCCGCTCGGCATTGTAAAAAGCCAGGCGTATCCCACCGCTGTGCTGACGAATCAGTTGCAAGCAAAATCAAAAATCCCACTGCTGGTTGGCGCGGATTTCGAGCGCGGCACAGCAATGCGGTTGGACGAAGGCACGTCTTTTCCAACAGCGATGGCGCTGGCTGCCGCAGGTAATCCCAAAGACGCGTATACGATGGGAAAAATCACCGCGCTAGAGGCGCGCGCCGTCGGCATTCACTGGATTTACGCTCCCGACTCTGACGTAAACAACAATCCGGATAATCCGATCATCAACACGCGCTCGTTTGGCGAGAATCCGCAGAAAGTTGCCGAGTACGTGACGGCGTTTGTCCATGGCGTGCAAGAGAACGGAGGCCTCGCAACAGCGAAGCATTTTCCCGGCCACGGCGATACGGCCGCGGATTCGCACATTGATCTTCCCGTGATTCGCGCTGACCGCGACCGTCTTGAAAGTTTGGAGCTAGTTCCCTTTCGCGCGGCAATCGCGGCAGGAGCGGACAGCATCATGACGGGACATCTCTCGATCCCCGCGCTTGAGCCAGATCCGAATACACCCGCGACACTTTCCTCAAACATTTTGACGGATCTCCTTCGCAAAGAGCTTGGCTATCAAGGACTGGTGGTCACCGACGCGATGGATATGGGTGGCATCACCGTGCGCTATGCGCCAGGCGAGGCTGCCATACGCGCATTTGTGGCGGGAGCGGACGCGCTGCTCATGCCGCCGGTGCCGGATGCAGCGATTGATGCATTGAAAGACGCTGTAAAGTCCGGGCGCATTTCGCGTGAACGGCTGGATGTCTCGGTGCGAAGGATTTTGCAGGCGAAGGCGAGGATTGGTCTTTACAACGAGCGACTGGTAGATGTGAATGCGCTGAACAATCGTTTCGGCAAAGTGGAATGGCAGCGCGAAGCGCAGGAGATTTCCGACCGAGGTGTGACGCTGCTTCGTGACACACCGCATCGTTTGCCGCTCGATGCTACGAAACCGACGCGAGCACTTCTCGTCGCACTTTACGCAGATCCGGAACCATATCCTGGCGAAGATCTTGAGCGCGAGCTGCGTTCGCGCGTCGATTCGGTGACAACGCTGCGCGCGGATACGCGATTTGTGAAAGCAGACAATTTGAAATTGCCTGCGCCGGACACGTATGACGTGGCCATTCTTGCGTTTTTTGTGCGTGTAAGCGACCGCAAGGGGAACGTGGACATTCCCGCGGAGCAGGCGGCGCTGGCGGAAAAAGTTTACAAGAACGGAAAACCAGTGGTGACGCTTGGATTTGGCAGTCCATATCTAGTGGAACATTTTCCGCAAGCGGAGACATGGCTTGCTGCGTTCGGGATCAGCGACGTGGCGCAGATCTCCGTAGCGCGCGCTTTGTTTGGGCAGATTCCCCTGCGCGGCCACTTGCCGGTCACGGTACCTGGCGTGGACATGAAAGCAGGATTTGGAATCGAGCTCCCAGCGAATCCGATGACCGTTCAACCGATGGACGCTGGCGCGGAAGCGCAGCTTCGGCCTGCGTTTGATGTGATCGAGCGCGCGATTGCGGACAAAGCTTTTCCTGGGGCGACGCTCGCTGTGGGCTACCGCGACCGAGTGTCACTACACGCGTTCGGCAAGCTGAGCTACGACGCGAAGTCGCCAAAAGCGACCGTGCGCACGATGTACGACGTTGCATCACTCACCAAAGTGATTGTGACGACGACGCTGGTAGAAAAGCTTGTTGAAGGAGATTTCCATTCGCCGCTGCAACTCGATGCGCCCATCGAACGTTATCTGCCCGAGTGGGCCACCGGCCCGCAACCGGAGTGGCGACACAAAGTGACGGTGCGGCATTTGATGACACACACGTCGGGGCTGCCTCCGTTCAAAGAATACTGGCGCACGTCAAAAGGCAAGCCGGACACGCTGAAAATGATTTCTGCCGAGCCGCTCGAGTCAGAGCCGGGAACGAGGATGGTGTACTCCGACCTCGGAATTATTTTGATGGCGGAGATTATCGAGCGTTTAACAGGGCGAACGCTCGACGACCTCGCGAAAGAATATATTTTCTCGCCGCTGGCGATGAACGACTCGATGTACAAACCGCCGAAGAAACTTTGGCCGCTGATTGCACCAACTGAATTTGACGGGAATTTCCGCAAGCGGCTTATCCAGGGCGAAGTGCACGATGAAAACGCATATGCCATTGGCGGCGTTTCGGGCCATGCAGGGCTCTTCAGTACGGCGCCGGATTTGGCGGCGTTTTGCCAGATGCTGTTGAATGGCGGCGCTTATGCGTACCAGAGAATATTGCGCCGCGCGACGATTACGCAGTTCATAGTGCCGCAGCAACTTTCGGGCGGAACGCGCACGCTCGGTTGGGTGGTGCCGACCGAAGGTAGCTCGAGCGGGCACTACTTTTCTGCACATAGTTTCGGGCACACTGGTTTTACGGGAACTTCGATCTGGATTGATCCCGACCGGCAGCTTTTCGTTGTTCTCCTGACGAATCGTGTGAATCCCACGAGAGAAAATCACAAAATCGCCGAGGTTCGGCCCGCGTTGCATGATGCTATGATGCAGGCGCTAGGTTTTGCGGCCCCGACGGCGCCAACCAAGTAGCCATTGCACTTGCAGCAACCCGAGAATTCCTTACTGGGGCTTAGGTTGGGTATAAAAATCGACGAGATTTCCGTCTGGGTCGCGGAAGTAGAGGGAACGAGTGCCCCATGGCTGGGTGGTGGGCGACTTGACCCAGGTTTTCACTAATCGCTGTAGCCTGGCGTACTCTTTATCGGCGTCGGCGACCTCGAATTCCAATATCACACTCTCATTTTTCGCCGCATTAGCCGAGCCGGGAATGTATTTTTCTTGCGCCGTAGCTGAGAAAAGTGCGAGCACTCCCACGTCTGTGCGAAATTCGGCATAATCTTCACCAGATTTCTGCGCTTTGAGCATCAGGATGGGCTCATAAAATTCCACTAGCTGATTCACGTTGTTGGTAATGAGACAGGCGTGCATTAGTTTTGGGACACTGCTGGAGCCTGAGGAGGCGCGACTGGTCGTTAACCCATAGTTCGCTGACCATCCTGCGATGGCCATTGTCAGCCCCATTGCCAAGAAACCTAAACGAGACGTTGTCATGAAGGTTTGCTCCAGAACGGCGCGTTGTGTGCGCTGTTAGATCGAAGTCCCCAAGCAATTAGACGGGAGTGTTTCTGGATGAGATGACCCTATGACAAAAGAATGTTTTGCTGCAAATCTTGGGCGGCTTGGGCTAGGTCGGCGGGTTTGCCGAGGTCGCGCCAGTAGGAGTTGTCGTGGCGGAAGGCCAGGATTTTTTCGCCTTGGGAGGCCAGGCGTAGGTAGGAGTCGATGATGGAGAAGGGGCCGGTTTCGGTGAGCATCGGGAGGAGGCGGGGGGAGATTACGTGGATGCCGGAGAAGGCTAGGGGGAGGAGTGCGGAGGAGTTTTCGGACGGAAGAAGTAGCGAGTGGCTAGTGGCTAGTGGCGAGTGGGTTTTGGTCTGGGTGGCCTCATCGGTGGTTCGCTGAGTTGAGATTGTGCCGGGGTTCTTCGCTTCGCTCAGAATGACGGCGTGGGGGGAGCTCGAAATGACGGTATTTTTCTCCTCGATGCGGCGGCCGGAGAGTTGGAGATCCTTGTTGAAGAGAAGTTGACGGCTTGAGGCGCGGGATTGGACGGCTAGTGTGGCTAGGGCGTCGTGGTCCTTGTGGAATTGGCGCATGGCGTTTAGATCGATGTCGCTGATTACGTCGACGTTGTGGAGGAAGAAGGGTTCGTCTGGAGTGGCGAAATCCTCTTGGAAGAACCAGGCGGCTTTCTTTAGGCCGCCGCCGGTGTCCAGGAGTTGGTCGTCTTCGCGGGAGATTTCTAGGCGCATGTTGAAATTGTTTTTGGATTTCAGGTAGTCGATCACCATGTAGGCGAAGTGATGGACGTTGATGATGGCTTCGGTGATGCCGAAAGATTGTAGGCGGGTTAGCGTGATTTCTAGGAGTGTACGGTGGTTTAGTTCGACTAGGGCTTTGGGGCGGGTGTCGGTTAGTGGACGTAGGCGGGTGCCGAGGCCGGCGGCTAGGATCATGGCTTTCATGGGTGGCGCCAGTGAGTAGTGGGTCGTGAGTCGTGAGTAGTCGAAACAGGATGGAGGAAAACATTTGCGCAGAGGGCTCGGAGAGCACAGAGGGCACAAAGTTCGGAGAAGAACGGACCTAAAGGTCCGCCACTACAACGACATTTCAGAGGCGTGGTCATTTGCGGAGATTCTCCAGGCCTAGGTGGCGGAGTTGGACTTCTACGCCGGGCTTGACGCGGAGGCGTCTGGCTAGTTGTTCGGCAAGGTAGACGGAGCGGTGTTGGCCGCCGGTGCAGCCGAAACTGACCATTAGATTTTTGAAGCCGCGAGATTGGTAGCTGGCAATGCTGGCATCGACGAGACTGAGGACGCTGGCGAAAAATTGATGGACGCTTTCTTGCTGGTTCAGATAGTCGATGACGGGCAGGTCCCTGCCGGTTAGCGTTTTGAAGCGCTCTTCTCGGCCGGGGTTGGGGAGGCTGCGGCCGTCGAAGACGAAACCGCCGCCGTTGCCGGTTTCGTCGGTTGGCAAGCCCTGATGGAATGAAAAACTAAAAATTCGAACAATAAGATTGTCGGCGTCGCTGGCCAGGTTTTGCAATTTTTCGGAAGCGAGCATGCCCTGGAACGCGCCCATAAGCGCGGGGAGAGCGATGGGCAGCTCGGCTTGATGCAGCAGCCAGCGGAGGTTTTTTAGGGCGTACGGGACACTTTGGAGAAAGTGCACTTTGCGTTCGTAGAAGCCACGGAAACCATAAGCGCCGAGGGCCTGCATGATACGGACGTAAACGTAGGCGTAGTAATAGCTAAGGAAGGCTTGGCGATCGACGGGAATGAAATTCTCGAGGGCGCGAAGATAGTCGTAGAGAAGCTGCTGGCGAAGTTCGGGAGGCAGATCGGCTTTGGCGTCATAAAGGAGAGAGGCGATGTCGTATTGAAGGGCGCCCTTGCGGCCGCCCTGGTAATCGACGAAATAGGGTTGGCCGTCGCGAAGCATGATGTTGCGCGACTGAAAATCGCGGTAGAGAAAATAATCGCGTGGGGCGCTGAGCAGAAAATCGGTGAGGCGGTTGAAATCGTCTTCGAGAGAATGCTCGTTGAAGGAAATGCCCGCGAGGCGGAGAAAATAATATTTGAAATAGTTGAGGTCCCACGCGATAGATTGGCGATCAAAGCTGGAAATAGGATAGCAGACAGAGTAATCGAGATCGTGGCTGGCCTCGACTTGAAAGCGCGGAAGAATGGTGACGACTTTTTTATAAGCTTCGACTACTGCAGGGGAGATTGTGCCGCCCGTGCGATTTTTGGAGAGAAATTCGAAGAGTGTGGTGTCGCCGAGGTCTTCCTCAAGGTAGGCGCCTTGGGCGAGATCTTCGGCGTAGATTTCGGGGACGGGGAGATTGTGCTTGCGAAAATGTTTGGAGAAGGAGAGGAAGGCGGCGTTTTCTTCGCGGACATTATAGAGGATACCAATGGCGGTGCTTGGGCCGGCCGTTAGGCGGATGATCTTGCGGCCGGAGCCGCCTAGCTCGCCTTGAAGAGGCTGGACGTGGTCCACTGGCTTATGGAAATGTTGCTCGAAGAGAGATTTTAGGATTTCGATGGACATGGAGTTCGTCGAGCTGCCTTGGTCAATCATTAATGCAAAGCGTTTTCTAGCATAGCTGATTCTTTGCTGGGAGATTTGAGGGGAAGTATGGGTGTGTGCCTAGAAATGTTGAGCGCCTAGGAACTGGGGAAAAACATTTACGCACGGGGCACCTCGACTGGGTCGGGGTAAACGCTGAGCACAGAGGGCATACAGAAGAGCACAGGCTGAAGCCTGTGCCACTCTATAATTGTGAGATGGGAATGGGGATGAAAGACGCGAGAAGCACGGAGCAGCGGTTGGCAGCTTCGAAGAAACTTGACCGGATGACGGCGCTGGAGATTGTGCGGTTGATGAACCGCGAGGACCGCAAGGTGGGGAGGGCGGTGGGGCGGGAGTTGCCGGCGATCGCGCAGGCGGTGGATGCGATTGTGGCGGCGATGCGCGCGGGCGGACGGTTGATTTATGTGGGAGCGGGATCGAGCGGGAGGATGGCGGTTTTGGATGCCGCGGAATGTCCGCCGACGTTTGGGATTTCCAAGAAAAAGATGATCGCGTTGATTGCTGGCGGAAGACGCGCGGTGACGGGGGCGGTGGAGGGCGCAGAGGATTCGGCAGCGAATGGGGCGCGGGATTTGCGGCGGTTGAAATTGGGACGGCGCGATGTGGTGGTGGGAATCGCGGCGAGCGGGACTACGCCATACGTTTTGGGGGCGATGAAATTTGCGCGGGGGCGGGGGGCGACGACGATTGCGGTGATGGCCAATCGGGATATGCCGCTGGCGCGGTTGGCAAAGATTGCGATTGGAGTGGAAGTGGGGGCAGAGGTCTTGACGGGGTCGACGCG
>Ga0210388_10000570_pt1 | contig 29941 bp, 24 predicted proteins | sample IncBWC19OmetaG_FD_155485 | JGI IMG/M metagenome (GOLD analysis project Ga0210388, IMG submission 155485) | Forest soil microbial communities from Barre Woods Harvard Forest LTER site, Petersham, Massachusetts, United States - Inc-BW-C-19-O ...
TCACATCCTCGCGCGTGATCTTCTGGCCCTTTTCCAGAAACATCATCATGCCGTAATACGCTTCCGGCGAGCCCAGGCCATAGATGCAGCTCACCGACGCCACAATCAGCGCATCGCGCCGCTCAAATAACGATCGCGTCGCCGACAGCCGCAGCTTGTCCAGTTCATCGTTGATCGTCGCTTCCTTCTCGATGAACAGATCGGCCGCCGGAACATACGCCTCCGGCTGGTAGTAGTCGTAGTACGACACGAAATATTCCACCGCATTGTGCGGAAAGAAATTCTTGAACTCGTGATAAAGCTGCGCCGCCAGCGTCTTGTTATGCGCCATGACCAGTGCCGGACGGTTAGTCGCCTCAATCACCTTGGCCATGGTGTAGGTCTTGCCCGACCCGGTGACCCCGAGCAGAACCTGATGCTGCTCGCGGTCATAAATTCCGCGCAGCAGTTGCTCAATGGCCCGCCCCTGGTCCCCCTGCGGCTTGTAGTCGGATACGAGTTTGAAATCCATGGAAGAAGCTCTTAGCTGTTAGCTCTTGGTTCTTAGCCAGAAACCTTAAATCAGATTGAGGACCATTACTGTCCTCAATGAAAAATCAGTTCATGTGGAGACAGCCGCCCTCGGCTGTCTGGCCGGGCAAAAGCCCGGCGGGATTTTCGTCGGCAGCTCCAAAGAGCCGAATTTCACCAACAGAGAATCTTTCTATTATAAACGGAGAGGGAAACGGCAGAATGTCGGATGTCATCCTGAGCACTGGCGAAGCCGCGTGAGCGACGGAGTGGAAGGATTGCCACAGACGCAGCAGCACAGGCGCACGCGTCGTGAGGGATGACAAAAAGTGGGACCTACTCCACGCTGGCCCTTAACTCCACCTTCTTCGTAGCAATTGTCAGCTTCACCGTTGGTAGCACTGGCCGCGGATACGGCTCGCAATAGGCTTCCACCGTGATCGTTCCGGCAGTGCGCGAGGATTGCACGATTACCTGCGCCAGCCCGTTGAACAAGCTCCGTTTCGGTTCCTTGTCGGACTCCTGGCAATTCGGATCGCCGTTGCCGACGCCGATCAACGCGCCTTCGCCGGTCACCTTGAAGCTGATCATATTTGCCGCCGTCGGAATCGCCCGGCCTTCTTTGTCGAGCGCCTGAACCGTCAGCACGGCCACATCCTCGCCATCGGCGTTGATCTCGGTTCGATCGGCGGTAACCTTGATCGCCACCGGCCCGCCCGTAGTCTCGCGCTTCTCTGTGAGCACAACCTTGCCATCTTTTGTGCCGCGCGCCTCAATCACGCCCGGCTCATACTTCACCGACCACTCCAGATGCGTGAGCGGCTCAACTTTCTTCGATCCCTGGCTCTTGCCGTTCAAGAAAAGCTCGACCGAATCCAGATTCGAATGCACCCACACCGGAATAGGCTCCCCGAGCCGTTCATCCCAATTCCAGTGCGGAAACAGATGCAGCACCGCTTCCGTTCCCCACCACGCTTTGTAGTAATAAAAATTGTCCTTCGGAAAGCCGCACATATCGACGATGCCGAACTGCGAATTGATTGACGGCCAGCCATACGGCGTCGGCTCGCCGCGGTAATCGAAACCAGTCCAGGCAAAGCCGCCGGAAAGCCATTCGCGCGCCGCATAAAACTTCCACCACTCCTCCGCCAGTTGGGACCAGTCGGTGTGATTCAGGTCGTAGGCGCTCACCCAGTTGCGCAACTTGTCGGTCGAATAAATGCCGCGTGTCGAAACCGTGCTCGCCGTCTCCGATCCCACGCTCGGCTGCTTGGGATGCTTCGCGTGATACGTGTCATGCTCCTTCAGGTTGTAGTTGAACCCCATCACGTCGAGCTGTTCGGGGAAGTGCGTTTGAAACGCAGTGTTGATCGCGGCCGTGCACATGCGGGTCGGGTCCAGTTCGTGCGTGCGCGCGATCATGTCGTCAATCACCCGCGGACCCTGCGGCTGATTCATCATCGTCCACTCTTCGTTGCCCATGGACCACAAAATAATCGACGGCGAATTGCGATAGCGCTTCACCATCGTCTCCAACTGCGCCATGCCTTCCGGATTCGCGCTCATCAGCCGCGTCTCGCACATCATCATCATGCCCAGCCGGTCGCAGGCCTCGACCCACTCGGGAGTCGGCATGTTGTGCGACGTTCGCACCGCATTGCCGCCCATGTCCTTCAACACGCCCACGCGATACCACTGCAAGCGGTCTGGCAACGCTGCGCCCACGCCCGCGTGATCGTGATGATTGCAGGTGCCTTTGATCTTGACGGATTTTCCGTTCAGAAAGAATCCCTTGTCGGCGTCCCATTTAATGTCGCGCACGCCAAAGCTGACGCGCTCCGCATCGCGCGCCTTAGCACCGGACTCAACCGTCACGATCGCCGCATACAGATGCGGAGTTTCCGGCGACCACAGCGAGGGATTGTTGAGATTCGCGCTCGCCGTGAAAGTCGCGGACCCGTCGACGCTAACCGATTGCGGCGCTGCCTCTGCCGTCGCGACCGCTTTTCCATCGTGATCAACAATCTGCCAGCGCACCCGGCAACTTTCCGCCTGCGCACCTTCGTTCCTGACCACGGTCGCAAGATTGAGCGTCGCAGCGTTGCCCTTCACGGCAGCGCGAACCGTGCTGTCCCAATGCCCCAGATGCAGCGCATCCGTCTTGGTCAGCCACACATGCCGGTAAATGCCCGCGCCTTCGTAGAACCAGCCGTCGCCAAAGCTGGCGTCCATTCGGACCATCAGATAATTCTTGCCGCCATAATTGAGGAAGTCTGTCACGTCGAACCGAAAGGGCGCGTAGCCGTTGTCGTTGCGCCCGATGAAGTATCCGTTCAGAAACACCAGCGCGCTGCGAAACGCGCCATCAAACTCCACCGTGATGCGCCGCCCGTCATCTTCCTTCGGAATATCAAACGTCCGCCGGTACCAGCCCACGCTGGTGTCCGGATACCGCCGCCCCAGCGGCTTGTAGCCATGGCTGTTCTGCTCTTCGTCGTGTACGAACGGCAGCTCGACCGCCCAGTCGTGCGGCAAATTCAGATTGCGCCATTTCGAGTCGTCAAATTTAGCCGTCGCAAAATGAAACTCGCCCGACTTGGCAAAATCTCCCTGGCCCATGCCCAGTTCCAGATCGCGCAGCGGATCGGCGCCGTTTCCCTGAAAAAATTTCCAGCCAAAGTCGAACAGCAGATGTTCCCGCGGAGCCACCGCGGACAGAGCCTCCGCCGACGCCGCGCCAGAATGAGGATAGCCCGCAAGCAACGCCTGCGCCCGCCCTACCGACCCAGCCACCAGAGTAGAAGCCGACAACGCCAACCCTGAGCGAAGCACGTCACGACGCGTGAAAGATGCCATTCGGTTCCTCTTTGTCTGTTCTCTCTGGATGAGACTGAAATTAAATTCCCACGCCCCTCAGCCGCAGCGGCGCGACGAAGCCCGCGCACTTGGGACCACGCATTATAAGCCTTCAGCCGATGGAGGGGAGAACGATGTGGATCGAAGAACGACCGCCGCTTTTCATTCGCAACGCCTTTGTCATTCGCAATGTCCTGTCATCCTTCGCTTCGCTCAGGATGACAAATCGACAATCAGGATGACGCGCGAACTACTTCCGCACTTTCGCATCCCCCATATCCACGATCTTGGCCGAGCTGCGGAACTTCTTGTAGTCGCGGTATTCCTGGTCTGAATCGAGGTTGTATCCCTTGAACAGCGCGACGCGGGCATCGAACTTGAAGGTCACATGCCGGGGCAGCCAGACCTCATCGTTCACCCGCGTCTGTTCCAGCATCAGACGCGAGCCTTTGTGAATGCGCGCCAGCACCCACCGAAACCGTATCGATCGCCTCGATGTCCAGCTTGGCCAGCTGGAGATCGCCTTTGTCGATCCAGACCCGGCCATGAAATTTGGGCAGGAACTTCGCCTCTTTCATTTTCGGCTCGTATCCCGGACGAGGCTCGCCGTCGATCACCCAGGCCTCGCGGCCGCTCACCAGTTCAGTGCCCACCAGTTTGAAGTCATAAGCGTCAGCCACTTCCTGCACAAACTTGCGGCCGTCCTCGCGTTCCTTTTCTTCTTTTTCTTCGCGCTTCCTGCGGTCGTCTTCCGATTCGTTTTTGCGTTTGTCGATGATCTTCTGGATCTTTTCTTCTTCCTTAGCCGCATCGCCGGAGTCGAGCGACTTGTCGTCTTTTTCGATCATCCTTCGCACCGGCTCGCCGTAAATCTCGAGAATCTCGAAGGTCTTCACCTCGACCGACTTAGTCTGTCCCTTGCCGTCCAGTTTGTTTTCGACTTCACGCTCGACGTAGGTATAGTCGCGCAACCGTTTATCGTTGGCGGAATCTTTCTCGGCGACCACGCGAAACAGGTTTCCATCTGCTCCTGCGAAAGCCCGCCCGCGGCATCCGGCTTCAGATCGGGCAGAAGCGTTGCGCCGGGATTAGGAACAGGATCGGGAACGGCGGGCTTCGATGGAGCCGGCGTCGCGGCACTCGCGCCGCTGTTATTCGTAGGAGGTGGTGCTGATTGATCCTGCTGACCGAAGGCCAGCAGGGAGGAGAGCAGGATGGTCGACAGCACCGACAACAAAACCAAGACCGTCAGCCGCCGCGCTCCCATGTCCCACTTTAACGCATTCGAGCCGGAGAAGTTTCGCCCACGGCATTGGCGGCGGGATCGCGAGCGTCTTTGATCTGAGGCAATCGCGGTCGCGCGACTCAGGGAAGTTTCGCGGCGCGCAAAGATTCGGTCATGGCGAGTTGACTGCAGGTGCGCCCGATCGCCTCTCGTGCCGCATCGGATTCCATGAACTGCAGACCGTAGCGGAAGGCGCTTCGTTGCCGAACCAGGGCATGCACCTCGACCGGCCCGGCGGGCAGATCAAATTCCAGGCGGACGACTTCACCGACCGGAACCTCGACTCGCAGCATGGCGGAAATTCCGCTTTCGCTGATGTCGACGGTGTGTCCCCGCACCACGCTGGTATTACGCGGGTAGACGCGAACGTCAACGTCAAACTTGAAACGCGGATGGCGGCGAGCGTCCACAAACTGATGAGTCGAACCGCTCTCGAATTGGCTGCGCAAATCCAATCGGATTCCATGAAACAGGAAACGCGCAGGCGGAACTGCCGGGTCCGACTCCCCATCCAGATTGCGTCCAACGGCAGCCAAACGCAAGCCCAAACGCTTCTGCATTCAGGATCGGCAAAGTCGCCCCGCAGCTTCAGCGGGAGTGAGCTGTCTTCCCGCCATGCCCTGTCATCCTGAGCGAAGCGAAGCACCTATGGAATTGTCGGCAGCGCCATGCCGCCGGCAAGTACACAGGTCCTTCGCTTCGCTCAGGATGACAAATGGTGCTGGATGACAGATAGCGCGGTAAATCTGCATGGAGCTGAACCCCAGCCCCAGCCCCTCAACCCTAATCCCTACTCTTAACCGCTTTACCCAAGCACTCAGCCTGAAACAGCCGCTCGTCCACGCGATGCAGGCGCTTCTCTTGCGCCCTCGTCATCAAGGAATAATGCTTGATGTCGAACAGGTGGTAGACGATGAACCACACCGGCTGGTCGGTGGTCATCCAGTGCTGCCGGTCGAAGCGTTTCAGGTTGACGGGGAGCGAGTAGCGCCGCATGGTCCGCTCGCGCCGCAGGTTGAAGTAGGCGTTGAAATAACTGAGCGCCAGCTCGCGAAGACTGCGGTAGACGGGCTCACGCCAGCGGCAGCCGGTGTAGTTCGATTTGGCGACCGCTCCCCAGCAGCCGTCTTGACGATAGATCGCGATCACGTGGTCGGTGTCATGGTCGGCCTCGAAGTCGAGCAGCAGCGGAGGATATCCATTCGCCCGCAGCGCTGCCGCGGCAAAAATTGCGCCCTCCAGGCAGTGTGACGATTCTTCCGCCAACACTTTGCGCGGCGACCATGCCGTGTCCTCCAGGTGATAGGGCATGTCGTCGAGAAATTTCTGGATGCCGTAAGGATTCTTCATGCTGCGCAGCTTGCGCAGTTCTTTCGGCGTGAAGTCAGACAGAGCGGATGTGGATGAGCTCATGGGCTAGGCAATGTCGAAGACGAGACCACGTCTAAGTCTCAACCATAGTTCCTCGTCGCAGCAGTGTAGCGTAACAGGTAGCGCCGGCGGGACGCCGGTGCTACAGCGCGTGCGTACGTGCACTTAGCCGGCCGAAGATGATCGGGATGGCTGCGGGAAATGCCCCGTGCGGCGATTTGCAGACCGGCAGGCGCCTGCCGAGACTATGCGCGACCAATCGCTCCGAGGGCCAAAGCGAGTCCCGCCATCGGGAAGTTAAACCGCTTTAACGATGAAATATAAACGCCTTATTATCAATGTGATACAGGGAATATATTCCACAGTGCTTAAACTTTGTAACCACTCTGCTTTCAGCGGGTTATCGCCGAACTGCACCAGTCATGGTGCTACGAAATGACGGTGCTACGAGTCAGATCCTCAGATCCAACGAACAGGGCCGCCAGTTCGCTGGGATGATCCACCAGCACGTCCGGCGGGGTGTCCTTGAGCGTGTGCGGCGCGAAGCCGTAGGTTACGCCGACCGTGATCATGCCCGCGTTGCGTCCCGTGGTGACGTCGACATGGGAGTCGCCGATCATCACGGCGTGTCGCGCCGACACGCCATGCTCTTCGAGCAGTTTGAGTGCGCCCTCGGGATCCGGCTTCTTGCTCGGAAAGCTGTTGCCGCCATACACCTGCGAGAAGAATCGACCCATCCCCAGCGCGTCGACGATGGCGCGCGATGGAACGACCGGCTTGTTCGAGAGCACCGCCAGCTTGCGCTGCCCGCCGTTTTTCGATGCGTGCGAGGCGTGGTCCGAATTCTGAATCGCCGCCAGCGCCTCGGCCACTCCGGGATAGACCGTGGTGTGGTCCAACTTGTGGGCGCGATAGTAATTTAAGAAAAACTCCAGACCCTGGCGGACAGTCGCCTCGTCCACTGCTTCGCCGCCCAGCGCACGCTGAATCAGCACCGGTGCTCCGTCGCCGACATAGCTGGCAATGACGTCTTCCGGCAACTCGGGCCGTCCGATGTGGCGCAGCGCTGCGTTGACCGAATGCACCAGGTCGAGCCGCGAGTCAATCAGCGTCCCGTCGAGATCGAAGATCACCAGCTGGATGGAGTGCGGATCAAAGCCGCGGAGAGTCCGAATCATCTGCTTCCAGAATAAAGCACTCGGCACTCAGCCGTCAGCACTCCAATCGTGGAGCGGCGGACGCCTTCGTCCGCCCGTCATTCACGATTGCGGGCAGCCATTTTGCGTGTGGAGGATGGTTTGAATCGGGCGGGCGGACGAGGGCGTCCGCCGGTCCACGGGGATTGCCGGCTTGACATAATCTATATTTCCGGTAATATCAAAATATGATTGCCGCTCCTGCCAAGTCTGCTGCTTCCGCCAAGTCGGCCGAACGGGTGGCTAAGTATGCCGACATGTTCTCCGCCATGGGCACCGAGCCTCGCCTGCGGATCATGCAGTTGCTGCTCACAGCGCATCCTGAGGGTCTGGTCGTCGGCGACATTCAGGAAGAACTGGAAATCCCCAACTCGACACTGTCGCATCATTTGGACAAGCTGCGAACGGAAGGTCTGGTCGAAGTGCAGCGCGAGGGGACGTTTCTGCGCTATACGGCGAACACAGCCGCCTTGCAGGAGCTGTTGCAGTTTCTATACGCAGAGTGCTGTACGCGCAATCGGGCGCTCAAGCCGCAGGACATCATTCAAATCTGCAAGTAGGAGATTCGACCCATGAACGCAAGCACGGAAATCCCTCAGGGGTTAAAGCCCGCATCATTGCAGGCCTCTAGCGGCACGGCTGAAGCCGTGCCCTTCCCAACTTCCCCGGACCCAGGCATTCGCGACGTGGTCAAACAGAAATATGGCGAGGCCGCGCTGCGTGTGACCTCCGGAGGCAGTTCCTGCTGCGGGGCTACGGCGAGCACGGGATGTTGCGACCCCATCACCACCAATCTTTACGACGCCGCGCAGGCTGGGCAGATTCCTGAAGAGGCGCTGCTGGCTTCGCTCGGCTGCGGCAATCCGACGGCGCTCGCCGAGTTGAAGCCGGGTGAGACCGTGCTCGATCTCGGTTCCGGCGGTGGCATTGACGTGCTGCTGTCCGCGCGCCGCGTCGGGCCAACCGGCAAAGCCTACGGTCTGGACATGACCGACGAAATGCTGGCGCTGGCCAACCAGAACAAACGCAAAGCCGGCGTTGAGAATGTCGCGTTTCTCAAAGGCCAAATCGAAAACATTCCGCTGCCCGACAATTCGGTCGACGTGGTCATCTCGAACTGCGTGATCAATCTTTCCGCCGACAAGGATAAAGTCTTGCGCGAAGCCTTCCGCGTCCTCAAGCCGGGTGGACGCTTCGCCGTGTCCGATGTGGTGACCAGGGGCGAAATGCTGCCGGAGATTCGCCAAAGCGTGCTGGCGTGGGTCGGTTGCATCGCCGGAGCGCTCGAAGAAAACGACTACCGTAGCAAGCTCACCGTGGCCGGGTTCGCGCAGGTTGAAATTGAGCCCACCCGCGTCTATCGCGCCGAGGACGCGCGAGAATTTCTTTCCGGGCAGGGAATCGACGTCGACACGATCGCTCCCCAGGTCGATGGGAAGTTTCTGAGCGCCTTTATCCGCGCGGTGAAACCGAGTCCCGCGCTGCAACCCTGCTGCGGTCCTACGTGTTGCAATTGAACCGGGCAAGTTGAACCGTGCAATCAGCATGCCGAAACACTACAGCGCTTTATTTCTGTGTACCGGGAACTCGGCCCGCTCGATCATGGCCGAGGCCATCCTGAATCAGAAGGGCCAGCCCAATTTCAGCGCCTATAGCGCGGGCAGCCATCCGACGGGAACGGTTCGTCCCGAAGCGCTCCGGCAACTGGAGGCGGTACATTTTCCGACCGCAGGTCTTCGCAGCAAGAGTTGGAGCGAATTTGCCCGGCTCGAGGCTCCGCCGCTCGATTTCGTATTCACCGTCTGCGACAACGCTGCCAACGAAGTCTGCCCGGTGTGGCCGGGCCAGCCGATGACGGCGCATTGGGGCATTCCCGATCCAGCCGCGGTCCAGGGGACGGCCGAGCAGATCGAGAAGGCGTTCCGCGAAGCTTTTTTTTTATTAGACAGAAGGATCAGCCTGTTTCTAAGCCTTCCGCTGGCGACTCTGGACCGCTTCTCACTCAAGAAGGAAATCGACAACATCGGACGGCAATGAACTCGGGCCTCTGTTGACCGTCCCTCTACCCTAAACTTCCTATTTTTCCAATCCCGGTCTCCAGTTACAATGCAAAAGGTTCATGCGACGCTCGATCATACTCAAAATCGCGTAGGGGCGGACGCATTCGTCCGCCCGCGAAGCGACGGATCGAGCGCCGAGGCATCTAAAAGAACTACAGAATTGACGGGCGATTCTGAAGAGCAAACCCGGACGACTGCGTCCGGGGATACGTGATTCGGCAAGGTAAGATCAGGGAACCGGATGGCGACGACAAAGACCGACCCAAAACTGACCCTTACGGCGAACGGCGCGAAGAAGCACAAGCTTTATGAAGGGCTTACGCGCGAGCAACTCATCCAGGCCTACCGCTATATGTACACCTCCCGCCGGGTCGACGACCGGGAGATCCTGCTCAAACGCCAGCAAAAAATCTATTTCCAGATGTCAGGCGCCGGGCATGAGGCGATTGGCGTAGCCGCGGGTATGGCCCTCAAGCCGGGCTACGACTGGTTTTATCCCTATTATCGCGATCGCGCGTTGTGCCTGGCGGTTGGAGTCAAGCCGTATGACATGTTCCTGCAGGGCGTGGGAGCGGCCAGTGACCCCAGTTCCGGCGGGCGGCAGATGCCTTCGCACTGGAGCTATCCGGACCTGAACATCGTGACTCAGTCGTCGCCCACTGGCTCGCAGATTCTGCAGGCGGTCGGCTGCGCGGAAGGTGGACGATATTTCGCGCGCCATCCGAAGGCGGCGGAAAAGCCTGCGTCCCTACCCTTCACGAAGAACGCGAAGGATGGGGCACTCGACGCGGAGACCCCGCACTCCACGGGGGAAAGTTCGCACTCGATCGACTACCGGCAGTTCAAGAATGTTTCTTTCAAGGGGGACGAGATCACTTACGTCTCTCTGGGTGAGGGCACCACCAGCGAAGGCGAGTTCTGGGAATCGATGAACGCCGCTGCGCTGGGCAAGCTGCCGGTGATTTTCTGCGTGGAGGACAACGGCTACGCGATTTCCGTGCCGGTCGAAGTGCAGACGGCGGGCGGCAGCATTTCGCGGCTGGTGGCCGGCTTTCCTGACTTTCATTTTGAAGAGATCGATGGCACCGATCCGGTGGCCAGCTACGCGGCATTCGCGCGCGCGGTGCGCCACTGCCGCGAAGGGCACGGCCCGGCATTCGTGCACGCGCATGTGACGCGCCCGTATTCGCATTCTCTTTCGGACGACGAGCGGTTGTATCGCGCCGATGCCGAGCGCGAGCGCGACGCTGCCCGCGATCCCGTCAGCCGGACTCAGATGTTCCTGCTGCGCGAGGGCATTCTCGACGAAAAGGGAATCAACCAGCTCGAAAAGGAAGTCGACGCCGAACTGCAGGCCGCGGTCGATCTCGCTCTGGAAGCCCTGCCGCCGACGCCTGAAAGCATCATGAAGTACATTTATTCGCCGGACATCGATCCGCAGTCGGCGGCGTTCGACACGCAGCCGGTCGAGCCCGTAGTTCCGGCGGACGGAAAAAAGATTCCGGCCAAGACCATGGCCGACCTGATCACGGCCACGCTGCGCGATGAGATGAAGCGCGACGAGCGCATCGTGATCTTCGGCGAAGACGTCGCCGACGTGAGCCGCGAAGAATATTTGAAACGCAAGCTGGTCAAAGGCAAGGGCGGAGTCTTCAAGCTCACCTTCGGCCTGCAAAACGAATTCGGCAGCGACCGCGTCTTCAACTCGCCGCTGGCCGAGGCCGCCATCGTGGGCCGCGCCACCGGCATGGCCACCCGCGGCCTGAAGCCGGTAGTCGAGATCCAGTTCTTCGACTACATCTGGCCCGCGATGATGCAGATTCGCGACGAGCTCAGCGTGATCCGCTGGAGATCGAATAACGGATTCTCCTGCCCGATCGTGATTCGCGTCGCCATCGGCGGATATCTCACGGGCGGCGCAATTTATCATTCCCAGTGCGGCGAGAGTGTGTTCACTCACATTCCTGGCCTGCGTGTGGTGTTCCCGTCGAACGCGCAGGATGCCGCCGGCCTGCTGCGCACCGCCATTCGCTGCGACGATCCGGTGTTGTTCCTCGAGCACAAGCGGCTGTATCGCGAAAGCTTTGGCCGCGCGCCGTATCCCGGACCGGACTACATGATTCCGTTCGGCAAGGCAAAGATCGTTCATCCCGGCACCGACCTGACAGTGATTACTTACGGCGCAGTGGTGCCGCGCGCCCTGCAGGCCGCGCAAAAAATCGAGCGCGAGCAAGGCGTAAACGTCGAACTGATCGACTTGCGCTGCCTGAATCCGTTCGATTGGGACACGATCGCCGAATCGGTGGCCAAGACCAATCGCGTGCTGGTGGCCTATGAAGACACTTTGAGTTGGGGCTACGGCGCCGAAATCTCGGCCCGCATTGCCGACCAGCTTTTCGATCACCTCGACGCGCCGGTGCGCCGCGTAGCCGCCAAAGACGTTTTCGTCGCCTACCAGCCGATTCTCGAAGACGCGATCCTGCCCCAACCCAATGATTTGTATCTGGCGATGAAGGAACTGGCAGAGTACTAGAAGACACTCGCCACGGATCCACACGGATATTCACGGATCAAAAACCAAGTTTTGGGTTTATCCGTATGATCCGTCAAAATCCGTGGCCGACTTTTTTATTCGGCGAAGAGCATGCTGTAGATTCCGCCGCCTAAGGCGCCGCCGATCAGGGGGGCGACCCAGAATAGCCACAACTGCTGCAGGGCCCAGCCTCCGACGAAGACGGCGGGGCCGGTGCTGCGGGCGGGGTTTACCGACAGGTTCGTGACCGGGATACCGACCAGGTGAATCAGGGTGAGGCAGAGGCCGATGGCGATTGGCGCGAAGCCTTTGGGGGCGCGGTTGTCGGTTGCGCCCATGATGACGATCAGGAAGAACGCGGTCAGTACGACTTCGGCGACGAAGCAGGCCAGCAGGCCGTAGCCCTGGGGAGAATGATCGGCGTATCCGTTGGAGGCGAAGCCGGCGTGCACGTCGAAGGTGGCCAACCCGCCAGCGACAATGTAGAGCACGCCCGCCGCGGCAATCGCGCCTACCACTTGAGCAATCACGTAGGGCAGCAGATCGGCGGCAGGGAAGCGCTTGCCGACGACCAGTCCGACGCTCACCGCCGGATTTAAGTGACAGCCCGAAATGTGCCCAATGGCGAACGCCATGGTCAGGACGGTGAGTCCGAAAGCCAGGGCGACGCCGGCGTAACCGATGCCGACGTTGGGAACACCCGCGGCCAGAACGGCCGAACCGCATCCGCCAAAAACCAGCCAGAAGGTTCCGAAAAATTCCGCTGCTGCGCGTTTACCAATCGGCATGGGGAAATCTCCTGTTGTCAGATATGGAAAATTTGTGGCACTGCGGGACCCGGATTCGTAGAGCGGAAAAGAGTAGCACACAGGAATCGGAATCCGAAACGTGAAAGCAAGCAGTCATGGCAGAACCTTCCTACCTTGGCCACGGATTTGCGCGGATCACACGGATAGACCAAGATTCAGGATTTGATCCGTGAAAATCCGTGTAGATCCGTGGCCTGCCTTACGATTACGAACGGTTTTGGCGCAAATCGATCTTGATTGTCCGTTCCTTCCGGGAATGCTAGGCTCGAAATGAGTGGCTTCCGCCTACGCCAACCCGCTGAAACCTGAACCTTCCGTGCCCGACCGAGGCCTGCCGGGGCGGGTCGCGCAATGGCTACAATCCAGTTCGGCGGAAGTATGGGTGAAATTCCTGCTGGCGCTGGTTGGCCTGGGATTGGCGTTCGCCGCGGCGTTGTTTTCGACTGTGTCGCGGGACGCGGGCAACGTCTGGGCTACGGTGATTCTGGCCTCGACTTCGCTCGTGCTCGCTGCACTGGTCGGACTGGTGACGGTGCCGTACCTGGCGCGGCGGGTGGCGGTGGAACGGCTGCGCGAATCGTTTGACTACGACGTGACCCGGGCCGGCATCGTCTATGCGCTGGTCACGCTGGTGATCGGGATTGCGGCGCTGAACACGGGCAATAATCTTCTCTACATTGTGGTCGCGGCCATGCTGGCAGCGATTCTGGTTTCGGGTGTGGTTTCAGCCTGGGTGCTGCGCTGGCTCGAACTCGATGTGCGTTTGCCCGAGCATCTTTTCGCCGGGCGCGCGGTCTCAGGACGGATCGTTCTGAACAATCCGCGCAGCTTCCTGCCGTCGTTTTCCATCCGCGTGGTTTCGACGCGCAAGAAACGAAAGAAGCCGGTCAAGCAGTGGCAGTGGGAAGCGACGACGTTTGCTTTTCCTTTCAACCGTCCGAGCGAGCAGCAGTGGCTGCGCCTGCCGGACCGGCGTTTGCGTCGCGTGACCATCCTACCTCCTCCTCCGGGAATATTTCAGGGGATGGCTTATTTTCCCTTCATTCCGCCACGGACGGAGGTCTCGGCCGACCTGGAGTTGCGATTCGATCAGCGCGGCCGCTATCGGGAGGACAGTTTTGGACTGGCGACGCGCTTTCCCTTCGCGTTCCTGACCAAGACGCGCCACGTTTCGCTGCCGCGGGAAGTGCTGGTCTACCCGCGCATTGAGCCTGCCGAGGCGATTGCCGAGATCCTGCCGCGGGTACGCGGCGAGTGGGAGAGTTTTGTGCGCGGCCGCGGCTCCGACCTGTACCGCATTCGCGAATACATGCCGGAAGATTCGGCGCGCCATGTGGACTGGAAGGCGACGGCGAAATCGGGCTCGCTGAAGGTACGTGAATTTGCCCGTGAAGACGAACGCAAACTGTGCGTTGCCTTCGACAATCCCGAGCCCGGACTGATTACTGAACGAGCCTACGAGAAGGCGGTGGACCTGGCGGCCTCGCTGGCCTGGCATTTTTCCACGCAGGAGGCGGAGGTTTCCTACGCCGTCCCTGGACGCGCGCACACGCGCGATCTGCATGAATTTTTAGCCTGGCTGGCGGTGATCGAGCCGGGTATGATGGGGCCGGATGCGGTTTCCTCGGGCAGTGTTCTGGGAATGAATCTGGGCCGCACCGATGACTACAACATCGTCATTACCGCGCGCTCGCGCGGCAGCCTGCCCGCGTCGATCGGGAACTCTTCCTATTTCGTTCATGTGGGTGACGAGCCTTCCGGGCAGTCCTAGCTTCACTGCGCCCTAGCTTCAATTTTGCTGTTCCCGTCGAAAAACCTAACCACAGGGGACACAGAGGATCACAGGGGAAAATCGCTGATCCCGTAAACGCCGATCTGACTACTGGGGCGGCCATTCGTACGGGTAGGCCTTGCCGGCGTCTTCTGCGCTAAGCTTCACACCCAGCGATTCGGCCGCGTGAGCCAGTACCGGATCGCGGTAGCTGGCCAGATCCTGAGCAGTCGGCAGAACAATTTCGTCGGGCGTCACTCCCACGTGTTCCAGGCTCTTGCCGTCGGCCATGATCAGGTCCCACTCGGTGATCGAGGCGCCGAAGAAAATCATCGTGTCCGCGCCACTGTGTTCCTCGTAATCTCTCGCCTCCATGACGCTGCCGGAGGAGCGGTCGCCCATGACAGTCCCTCGTTTCTCCAGTTGAACGATTCGGGAAAAGAGTTCTGCCGCGGACGCGGACTTCGAATCGACCAGGACCACGACTTTGCCGGAGAAGGGATTGTGGAGAGGTTTGGCGACCTCTGGCTTGGCGTCTTTTCGTCCCTTGCGATCGCCGATCTTTACTTCCTTGTCGAACACTCCACCGAGCAGATATTTCAGGGTATCGACGGCGCCGCCGGGATTGCCGCGCAGATCCACGATCAGGTTGGCGTGCTTGCGGGCCTTGCCGATCATGGAGTCTACTTCGCCCATGGTAAAAGAAAATTCCGGCACTTTAAGCACCAGCAACTGGTCGCCAACCTCAAAGTAGCGGGCGCGCATGAGGTGCTCCTCGGTTTCTCCCTCGCGAACCATGTCCCAGATGTCGCTCCCCCCGGAGGATGTCAGGTCGGTAACGCGCTTGGTCTCGCGGATTTTGGCGATGACATCGACATTGCGCTGAGCTCCGGACGGATCCTGCAGTTGCAGGCGCAATCCAGGTTGCGGGCGCAGAATCGAAAATGCGTACTGAATCTTCCAGAGATCATCGCGGTTCACCGCGAAGCCATTGATGCCAAGGATCTCGTCTCCTGGCTTCACGCCCTTGGTGTCGGCGTCGCTTTTCGGTCGGACGCGGGTCACGAAGCAATGATCGCCGGCCATGTAGTACTGGAATCCAAAGTCGTGGTGATAGGCGTGTTGGGGAGGCAGAAAGAATGTGTGCGAGTCGTTAAGCGCGTCGAGCAGCGCCGCAATGTGCGACATGGACATGTTGAACGAATTCGCGGCTTCGATCTGCTTTTTAGTCTCGGCGGTCTTTTGGTCCCAGTCCAGGCCGTGAAACTTGGGGTCGTAATAGTGCTTCTTGACGTCGCTGGAAATGACCTGCAGGATGTCGAGGGCGCGGGTGCGCTCGAAGCTGGACATCTGCGGTTGCTGCGGCTGTTGGGCCCAGGTCAGGGCAGCCAGCAGGCTGACCACGGCAAGAAACCTTACTGCACGCGCTGTCTCGGGGAACATTTTCACCTCGTGCTCGAAGCGTCATCCAGAAGCGTTAAATGGCACTCGCCGCTCCAGGAGCGGCGGAAAACGAGCGCGATTGTACACCTGCCGCCGACGTCGGGGATATTGAAATTCGCCACGGATCAGGCCGTGGCCCCCGGCCGAGCCTTTAGCACGAAGGTAACCTTGCGTCCCGAGTAATCACCACGGTAACGTTACCGAGGATTACCTTGGTCCATTGAACATGGGGTTAGGACAGGCTAACGTAGCTATTGTCCAAGCTGAGGATTTTCCTCGGTGATGGTTGACCGAAGACTGGAGTCTTAAGGGCGGTAGATGCCTGAAGATCCAGGGGCCCTTTCCCATGAGCGATAAAATTCGATTCCTCTATTACGCGCTCTGGATCGCCCAACCCGTGTTCCAGACGGGGATCGCCGGTCTGATGCTGTGGCGCGGCATTCAGCGCAAATCGCCATTCTTCTTCGGCTACATTCTTACTCAGCTGGTTACGTTTGCGGTGATCTTTACCGCTTACCATCACAGTTACGCCGCCGGCTTCTACCTGTACTGGGGCTGCCAGGCGATCAGCGTCGCGTTTGGTTTCGCCGTGATTCACGAAGTGTTCGTCGATGTCTTTCGTTCCTTCCACACGCTGCGCGATCTGGGTACGGTGTTGTTCAAGTGGGCGGGCCTGGTCATGCTGCTGGTGGCGGGTGTGGTTTCGGTTTCCACGAACTCGACCGACATGCCGCCGTGGATGCAAGCCATCATCACCACGCAACGCTGCGTGCGCATCATCCAGGTGGGAATGGTTCTGTTCCTGCTCTTCTTCGCGCACTACATGGGGGTCAGCCGGCGGCAGCATAGTTTCGGCATCGCCCTGGGATTTGGCTCGTTCGCGGTGGTCGAGCTGGTGCTGATCGCCTCCTGGGTCGGCAATCATCTTGGCAACCCGTGGATGAGCATGGTGAACATGACCGCCTACAACTGCAGCCTGCTGGTATGGCTGGGGTACTTTATGCTGACCAGTCCGGAGCGCGAAGCCTCGCAGACGCTATTGAAGACGCAGCGCTGGGAGCAGAGCCTCTCCGATATTCACCACCCCATGCCGGCCGATTCGCTGATACCGATGTTTGAAGGCATGGTCGATCGGGCGCTCTCGCGGACACAACCTGAGTCTCCGGCGGCGCGCGAGCAGCGGAACACGGCCGGTGCGCCCTGGAACGTTGAGGCTTCGGCCAACGATCTGAATCTTCCTTCGACTCCCGTCCAGATCACCACCAAGAGGTAAGTACTTCACTGTAGGGCCCCATTCGTAAAGTTTTGTGATCGTTTTTGCCTGCGGCGACCCGTGTTCGGAAATCGTAACTCCGAGGGAAGAGATTTACCCTCAGGATGCACTTCCGGATTATCTAAAGAAATACATTAGATAATCTTAGAGAAGTGATTGGAGCAAAAAGTATATTTCTGTCTGTGCTATTGGCTTTTGAGGGGTGACAGCATGGAGCGGTATGGACAGGGATGAAACTTGTTGCACACAAAACTTGACAGCTGCCTTATAATTCGTCTCCGCGAAAATTTCCCCTACAGGGAAACCCCTACAGGGAAAACTTTATGCGGATATAGGAGACGAAACCCATGAAACGCGCTGTCAGGATCTCTATCCTGATGCTAGGACTAGTGGGCACCTATGTCGCTGCTGCCGTCCAACAGGTTCCCGCCGCGGACGGTGGCCCGATTCTAGTGTGCCCACCTTCACAGAAAAACTGTCAAATCAACCTGCCACCGCAGTAGACCGGAGGCAGCGTGTGACTGCAAGGTCACCAAAGTAACAAAATCGTAACCTGGGCCGAAAAAGGGGCTCGCAATCTTAGGGCTGACGGGACTCATACTAACCCGTCAGCCCCTCTTTTTTTGAAACGATTCATGTGATGAACGACGAGCGGTGGGTGGCGGAGGATTAAGCGACGACAGACGGCAGAACCCCACTTCTTGCGCGACGAACGCGCGAGAAATGGGGAACCCAGGTCGAGTGCCTCATTGTCTTTAATCTTTATTTAGCGGGACTTCTGGATCGCCGCTTCTACTGCCCGCCGCAATTCCGCCGCGTCGGTGACCGGTGGCTGGCAGGTTGATCCGGAGCAGAGCACGGCAAAGGACTTCCCTGAACGCAGTTGCGGAAGGTTGGGGATGGTCGCGGCCAGAATCGGAGGAAGATTCTCCGCCACGGCCTGATTGGCAGCCAGCCGCAGCGTTGTCTTGTTGAATGCGAAGGGCGCGACCGCCGAGGCGAGCAGGTCATCAGCCGCACCGTCCTCGGCGATTACGACTACCTGCACCGGACTCTCGAGCAGATGCACCACTGCGACCCCGTAAGTGGCGGCAAAGATCCCGAACTGCTCCGCCACGCCGGCAAAGGTTTCGAGTGTCTGCTCCGCCTTGTCGTGATAGCTGGCGTCGCCGGTGTAGTGGTGCATGCGGACCAGCGCGATCGCGGCCATGGGATTTCCTGCCGGAGTCGGTGAGTCCTGTAGCGGCTTGCGGCGCGTCGCCAGCACTCCGAGGCTAGCGCCTTCGGCACCTGGTTCACTGTCGAAGAAGCCGCCTGAAGTTGCGTCGTAAAACCGCACAATCATCGCATCGGTGATGGCATGGGCGAACTTGAAGTAGCTGAGATCGGCGGTCGACTCATACGCGTCGAGGCAGGCCAGAGCCGTGAACGCATAGTCCTCGAGCAGGCCCACGACGTCGCGGTGCTCCGCCTTGGGATCGGAGTAAGAGACGACGTGGAGCAAGGCGCCGCGCGCACTCGCGGACTCTGCCGTTGTCGCCGAATATGCTTTCCACGCCTGAGCAAGGACGCGGTCCAGCGACCGCAGCGCGAACCGCCTGGCGTCATCGAGTTTGAGCACCTTCGCCGCTTCCAGATAAGCCGACACGCACAGGCTGTTCCATCCCACGTACACGGTCTTGTCGACATAGGGTGTGGGCCGCAGCAGCCGGGCTGCGTACATTTTCTTTTTCGCCGAGGCCAGCAGGTCCGAGATTCGATCGTTGGTCAGTTTCATCCGCTGTGCGATTTCTTCCACCGAGGCCCGCACATAGAGCACATTCTTCGCCGGATTGTGATGCATCTCGCCGACTTCGTTGATGTCATAGTGCAGTGCCGCAGCCTGCGCTTCTTCTTCGGTGAGTACCGCGCGGGCTTCGTCGAGGGTCCAGGTAAAGTAATCGCCGTCGTCATCCATGGAGATGTCGGCATCCTGCGAGGCATAGAAGCCGCCGCGCTCGCGATCACTCAGCCACTCATCCATCCAGCGGATGATGTCCCGGGCAACGCCGGCGAAGAACTCGTTTCCGGTGGCCTGGTAGGCGTGCACGTAATTCTTGAGCAGCTCGGAATTGTCGTAGCACATCTTCTCGAAGTGCGGCACGACCCAGCGCTCGTCCACCGAGTAGCGATGGAAGCCGCCGGCCAGTTGGTCGTAAACGCCGCCGTTGGCCATGTGTTCGAGAGTGCAGACGATGAGTTCGTGCAGCGAGCCAGACGCGGCTTGCGCCGCGGGGCGGGCGAGGGCGTCGGCCCCTGCACGGGCTTCGGTGCGAGCGTAACGCTCAATTAATAAATCGAGCGCTGATGGATGGGGAAACTTCGGCGCCTGTCCGAATCCTCCATGCTGCGGATCGAACATGCGGAAGGCCGAGGTCTGAATCGCGTCATTGATCTTGGCCGAAACTCGGCCATCTTTTCCGGCAAAGGATTCCGACTGCGCAATCGCGTTCTCGACCATCGCCGCCTGCTCGACGACGTCGCTGTTCTTTTCCTTGTAGGCGTTAGCGATGCTCAGCAGCACGCGCCGAAAGCTTGGACGCCCATATCCATCCTGGGGTGGAAAATATGTTCCGCCGTAGAACGGCTTGCCGTCCGGCGTGAGAAACGCGGTCAACGGCCAGCCGCCTTGCCCGCTCACGGCCTGCACCGCGGCCTGGTAGCGGCTGTCGATGTCGGGGCGCTCGTCGCGATCGACCTTCACCGCGATGAAATGCTCATTCACGACTGCCGCAATCGCTGGATCGTCATACGACTCGCGATCCATCACATGGCACCAGTGGCACCAGACCGCGCCGATGTCGAGCAGCATGGGCTTGTTGTCGCGCTGGGCGGCGGCAAACGCCTCCGGGCCCCACTCATGCCACTGAATCGGCTGATGCATGGCCGAGCGCAGGTAAGCGGAAGAAGCGCGGGCGAGGGAGTTGAGGGTGGTGGTGGTCATACAGAAAGTTTATCGAATTTCTGAAGATCGGTGGATCGCTTGACCTGCGTTACGTAACGCATTACGATGAGACAGTGATTCGGTCGATCCGCCACAAGGGGCTGAAGCGCCTTTACGAGGACGACAACGTTCGCGGCGTGGCTCCGGAGCACGCGGACAAACTGCGGGACGTGCTGGCCAGGCTTGATGCCGCTGCCGGCCCGGCCGACATGGATTTGCCTAGCTTCCGGCTACATGCGCTCAAGGGAGACCTCGAAGGCGTTTGGGCCGTGACGGTGCGTGCGAACTGGCGCGTGATTTTTCGCTTTACCGGAGCCGATGTGACCGACGTTGATTATGTCGACTATCACTGAAGGAGACGCAACTATGCCGATGAAGAGTCCGCCACATCCCGGTGGTTTTGTATTGCGCCAGTGCATTGAGCCACTGGGCTTGACCATCACCCAAGCCGCCGCTGCCCTAGGAGTGACACGCACCACCCTCTCTGAGCTCGTCAACGAGAGACGGGGAGTCTCGCCCGAAATGGCGGTGCGCCTTTCCAAGGTCTTCGGTGGCAGCGCCGCAAGCTGGCTCACGCAGCAGGCTCATTACGATCTGGCTCAAGTCCGCGCCGATCGGATCAAGCTGAAGCGCCTGGAATTCGCTTAGCCGATGTCCTCCTTGAAGCGAAGCCCTGACACCGGTCGTTTCGTAATTTAGAAATGACTGAGCAGGCCAACCAGGATGATGATCGGAATCGGTACACCCAGCACGAGAAGCAATATGGATCGCATGTGGAAATCCTCCTTTGCGGCAAAATTCTGCCCGTTGTAATGCAAGCTAACGCTGACCGCTAAATGCGAACGTGATCGCGCTGGGCGCCTCCGAAGGTCGCGGCCAGACTCGCACTGAACGCACCGAGCAGCAGAGCGACGAACAGCCAGTAGAGACCATGCGCGGCAGCTTTGCGCGCGGCATCCGCCGCCTGCTGATCGCGTTCAAAAGCGTCGGTCACGCGCGCCTCAGCTTCGGAGCGGCTGACTCCGGTCGCCACAATCGCGTCGGCAATATAGTCTCTGTCGGCAGCGGCCAATTCGCGATGCCGCAGCGAGTGGACGAAGATCACGCCGACTTCAGACCGCAGAGCCGCATCGGCAGTGTTCGAAGGCTGGCCGGAACGGAACAGGCTATCGATAAAGTAGCGGTTGGAGTCGGACACTGCGGGTTCGGAATTTGAACCGGCTGCGTTTCTGTTTTCTCCACCCATGATGGAAGTGGCGGCGGAGAGCAGGAGCGCGGCGGTAATCACAAAGGCGACAGCCCAGGAGAGAAATCCGTGGGCGGTGTCGCGAAAATAAACTTCGTCGGTGTGGACGTCGACCCATTTCGTGCGCAAACGTCCGGTCAGATAGCCGCCCAGGGCGGAAGCCACAATCTCAATCACGACCAGCCAGACGATCGCTCCCATGCCGACAGCGGCTGAGGACGCTCCCGAGTTCAGCCATGGAGAGAGCGACGACAGGCCCGCACCGGCGCCCAGCGTTAGCAGGGAAAGCGACAGCGCTGCCGCAACGAACGCCCCGGCAGCGATCGCGGCCCACGATACGGCTGAGGCAGCGGCTTCGTTCTTGACCGGGTACGGAGCGACGATGGAACTCTTGGCGAGCGGGGTTGGGACGGTGGCATGGGCCATGGATTCCTGCCTTCTTCTCTTCTTCGAAGCGCGAGTGTGAAATGCAAGCACCACTCACTCTAGTCAGGATCACGGCTCGAAGTATCAGGTTCACTCGGTAGGCAGGGTGGTGGATCGCTGTACGGTGAGGCTGGGTCGAGCGAAGCGCGTTATCCCAGCAGCTGCTTCGCGATCTGGCAATACAAGTCAATCGCATCGGCCAGCTGCTTCTTTTCGATGTACTCTCCATCGGTATGCGCGACGTGAATTGATCCGGGACCGATGAGCAGGGGCTGGCCCCAGTTGGTGAGTTTGGGGATGTCGGTGGTGAATTTGGCGATCATGGTGGGCAAACCGTCAACCCTGCGCAGACGCAGGAAGGGAAGCTCCAGCGGGAATGTTACTTGCACTGCATCGCCAGCGGTCGCGACGATCTGCCGCCTCAATTCCTCCGATGGGCCGACGAGCCGGTAAAGCAGATCGGCATGGGCGTAGTCAGGAATCACGTTGGGCGCGCGTCCACCTTCGATCAGGCCGATGTTCAGGGTGCAGTCGCCAACTTCCGAATCGGAAGGCAACGGCATGGCCCGCAGCCGCGAGAGCGCGGGAATCAGTTTGTCGATCGCCGAGTCGCCAAGTTCGGGATACGCCGAGTGCGCCATGCGGCCCTGTGCCGTGACTTCGACGCGCAGCGTTCCTTTCGAGGCCAGGGCGAGTTTGTTTTCCGTGGGCTCGCCGTTGACCAGGAACCGGCATCCCGCGGGCGCTTGCTCGTTCGCGACCTGCGCCCCCAGGCTGTCACGTTCCTCGCCAGCGACGAACAGCAAACCAACGTGGATGCCCTCACGCCGCAAGCGCTCAGAGGCCGCAATCTGTGCTGCGATGATGCCCTTGGCGTCGCACGATCCACGACCGTAAATGCGGCCCGCGTCTTCCGAGGACGCGATGAATGGCGGAACTGTGTCCATGTGGGTGGAGAAAAAAACTGCCGGTGCAGGCTGTTCCGCCGAAGTCGCATAGACGTTGAACCGGTTGGTCTCCACCGGCATTTTTCTGGTTACATAGCCGAGCCGGCAAAGTTCGCCGTACAAATAATTTCCGACGGCAGCTTCGTTGCCGGTGATTGATTCGATGTCGATGAGTTGGCGGGTGAGCGTGACAGCGTCCATGCAGGAAAGGATAACCTACGATGCGGGGCGGGGTGAGAGTTCGGTCAGCGAGCGGATGGCGTCGGCGGCGCTCCGGCGGCGAGGTATGGAACAACGCTCGACGGCTGCTTCCGCCAATCATGTAATCTGAATGGAGTGAATTCCCCAGCCTCATCCATCCGCTCGCTCTTTCTCAACGGTCCTGCCGGACTGCTGGAGGCGCTGTTGAACGCGGGCGCGGAAGGCGCCACGCACGCTGCGGTGGTCTGCCATCCTCATCCGTTATTCGGCGGAACGCTGCACAATAAAGTCGTGTTCCATACCATGAAGGCGTTGAACAGTTTCGGATCTCCAGTGCTGCGGTTCAATTTTCGGGGCACGGGATTGAGCGAAGGCGCGCACGATCACGGCAACGGAGAAGTCGACGACGTTCGGGCGGCGCTCGATTGGCTCGACGCCGAGTTTCATCTTCCCCTGATCATGGCGGGATTTTCATTCGGCGCGGCGACGGGTTTGCGCGCCGCGTATGCAGATTCGCGGGTGAAGGCACTGATCGGTGTCGGCACGCCGGTTGTCCCAGTTGCCGAGGACGACGAAAAGCCGCGCGTCTATACCTACGATTTTCTGCAGGACAGCACCAAGCCGAAGCTTTTCATCAGCGGAGCTCGCGACCACTTCGGCCCACGCGCGAAACTTGAGGCGCTGCTTGCATCGGTACCGGAGCCCAAGAAGTTGGTGCTGATCGAAGCTGGAGACCATTTCTTTGAAGGACGCCTGCGCGAATTGCGGGAGGCGATCGAGGCGTGGGTGGGGACAGCTATTAGCACTTAGCACTTGGCACTTAGCTAAACCAAAGCTCTTTGGGCTGCGGAAAAATGCCGGCACAGCATCTTGATTGAAGCCAAGACCATAAGACCCAAGACCCCGCGTACGACCCAAGACCTGCGACCTATCTTTATAATCCTCCCCATGCTCGATTCCGCCCGCGAGTCACAGTTTCGTTCCATGCGCGACGCGGCGCGCGCGATATTCAACCGTGCGCTGGCAGAGGCGTCCATTGCCAGGGCGTTTGCGCGGCATGTGCATTGTGAACGGGGAGTGCTGCGTGTGCGCGAGGATCTTTATGATTTGCAGTCGTATTCGCGCGTGTTCGTGGTATCGCTGGGAAAGGCGGGACACACGATGGTCGAAGCGCTGGCCGCACAGGTTGGATCTTCGCTCGAAGGAATTGTGGCCACTTCGGTTTCTCCGCCGAGTCAGATTCCCGGGTTCCGCTATTTTTGCGGGGGACATCCTACGCCGAACGCGGAGTCGATTCTGGCTGCGAGCGCAATATTGCGCGCGCTGGAATCACAGGCGGCGTCTGCGCTGATTATTTTTCTGCTCAGCGGCGGGGGATCTTCGATCGTCGAGAAGCCGATCGATGACGAGATTTCGCTCGACGATCTTATCGCGACGTATCGTGCGCTGGTGCATTCGGGCGCGACTATCGCTGAAATTAATGCCGTGCGGAAGCATCTGTCCGCGGTCAAAGGTGGGCGTCTGGCGCAGGCGGCTTCTCCGGCGCAGCAGGTGTCGCTTCTCGTGTCCGATGTGCCGGACACTGCGCCCGACGCGCTCGCCTCCGGCCCAACCATGCCAGATTCTACGACGGTTGAAGATTGTTTTCGCGTCTTCGACAAATATGACCTGCTACAACAATTCCCGCGCTCGACGCGGGAACTGTTCGAGCGGCACGCCATCGATGAGACGCCGAAGTCGGCCGACCTGGCGTTCGTGCGCGCCCGCTGGTGGCCGGTGTTGTCGAATCAGACGGCGATCGAGGAGGCCAGCATTGCGGCCGAGCGCGCGGGTTTCATCGTTCAGGTCGACAACTCCTGCGACGATTGGGATTATGAGTCCGCGTCGGAATACCTGCTGGACCGGCTGCGCGAGCTGAAAAAACTGGCAACGCCCGTGTGTCTCATCTCCGGCGGGGAAGTAACGGTGAAGGTCAGCAACGGCGGTGTCGGCGGCCGGAACCAGCAGTTCGCGCTGGCCTGTGCGGAGAAAATCGCGGGCGAGAGCGTTACGGTGTTGAGCGCGGGAACCGACGGAGTGGACGGAAACAGCCCTGCCGCGGGAGCGATCGCTGACGGCAGCACGATTGCGCGAGCACAGAGTCGGGGATTAGGCGCGTCCGCTGCGCTGGAGAAATTCGATGCTTACCCATTCTTCAAGGCGGTGGGCGACGCGATCGAGATTGGGCCCACAGGAAATAATCTGCGGGACTTGAGGATTCTGTTGGCATGGTAGGCAAGATCTTTCAACCACAAAGGGCAGAAAGGTACGCGAAGGCAATCTGTTGCTGTCTTTGCGTTGAACTTTTGTTCACTCGGTTACAACGGCCTTTACCAGATTTCGCGGGTGATCCACGTCGTATCCCTTATCGACTGCGACGTGGTAGGCGAAGAGCTGTAAGGGAATTACTTCGACGATGGGGAGCAATAACTCGGGTGCCGACGGCACGTAAAAAACGTGATCGGCGATCTTGCCGACCTGCTTGTCGCCTTCGGTAGCGACGGTCACCAAAGTTCCGCGGCGCGACTTCACTTCCTTCATCACTTCAAGCGTACGCCGGTAACGCAGAACGGAATCCGGATCGCTGTGATCGACCGTAGCCAGCACGACGACGGGCAGCTTGTCGTCCACCAAGGCGTTAGGGCCGTGTTTGAGTTCGCCAGCAGGATAGCCTTCCGCGTGCGCGTAGGAAATTTCCTTGAGCTTGAGTGCGCCTTCGCGCGCGATGGCGTAGTGTACGCCGCGGCCAAGGTAGAGAAACTTTTCTGCCTTATAGTGCTTGGCGCCGAATTTCTCGGCCAGCGCATCCCAGGTGCCGAGATTCTTCTCGATCGCGTCCGGAAGGCGCGACAAACGCTTCAGGTAGGAGCGGGTCACCTCCGAGGTCATGCGTCCCCGTTTGCGTGCCAGGAAGAGCGCCATCAGATAGAGAATCGCAAGCTGCGTGGTGAAACTCTTCGTCGCGGGGATGGATAATTCCGGGCCGGCGCCGGAGATCAGCGCCGCACCGGCTTCGCGGACGATCGTTGTCTCGGGCACGTTTGAGATGGCAATCGTTTTTACGCCGCGGGTCAGGGCCTCGCGCTGTGCCGCGATAGTGTCGGCTGTTTCACCCGACTGGGTAATCACCATCACGATCGGGTCGACGGCAGCGTGGGTTGAGCGATAGCAATATTCGCTGGCGTACTCCACGTCGACGGCGACGCCGGAAAGATCCTCGATCATGATTTCGCCGGCGAGGCCGGCGTGGCGGCTCGATCCGCTGGCAGCGATGATCAGCTTGCTGAAAGTCAGCAGCGCGCTCTCGATCGCGTGCAACTCTCCGGGAAAAATCAAATCGTCCTTGAGATGCTTGTCGATCGTCTTCGCGATGGCCTGCGGCTGCTCGTAGATTTCCCGCCGCATGGCGTGGGAATACTGCTGTTTCGGCGCGGGCTTCTTAAGTTTTGTAGGAGTCATGTGAATGGGCAGACTAAATCATTTTTGGCGTAACCGGCAAACTCAGTGGAGCGGCGGACGCCTCGTCCGCCCTGCCTGCAGCGCATCTCGATGGACAGCAACAATCCGGTGACGGCAACCCCGGACGAGGGCGTCCGGGGCGCCAAGAAACGGCTCAAGCGCCCTCGAAGTGAGCCTCGATTTCTTCCAGCGTCTTGCCTTTGGTTTCGGGCAGGAACCAGGCTGCTGTTACGAAATAGATGACGGTGCAGGCGGCGAAGCCGAAGAACATGGTCGAGTAGCCGTACTTTCCGACCGTGGGCAGGAAGATCGCGGCGATGGTCGTGGAAACGGCCTGGTTGAGCACCAGCGCGATGCTCATGCCATTGGAGCGAATCCGCGTCGGCATCAGTTCTGACAGCGCAAGCCACACACACACGCCGGGACCGATGGCGTAAAACGCCATGAACACAAAGAGAGTGACGGCGACGATCCAGCCGTTGCGCGGGAGCGGGACCGGGGTCACGAGTGCGTTCTCAATTTTCAGTGGAGCGCTGCGCGAGGCATCGAGATCTCCGAACGGGTTGGAGAAGAAAGCTGCGACCTTAGAGTCGGGTAGGCAGCTTTCGCGTGTGATCTCGATGGGCTTGGCGGCCGCGTCGTCGGACCGCACTACCTGGCTCGCGGCGCGGAAGTCTCCGTAAGAATAAATTACGACCAGCGAGGTCGGATTGCCCGCGCCGCCGCTGTTGCCGGCGGCACCAAGGAGTTTGGCGGCCAGTTCTTCGTTGTAAAGCAGTTCGAGTTTCTGGTCGGGGGCGACCATCGACTGGACAGTGCTTTTCGTATCGACACGCAGGCGCTCGGTGCCGAGAAAAAGTATGCCGGTGCAGATCAGCGACAGAATGATTCCAGCCGTGCCCACCGAAAGCAGGAACTTGCGGCCCTTGCGGTCAACCAGCAACACGCCGCCAAAGGTCACGGCGAAGTTGATGATGGTAAAAACCACATAGCCCCAGTGCGCCGCGACGTCCGACAGTCCGCTCTGCAAAAGAATATTCGTGTTATAGGCGATGATCGAATTGATGCCCGTTGCCTGATTGCATGCGAGGATGATGCAGGCGAGAACGAACGGGATGACGTATTTGCGCCGCAGTAGAGACTCGTTGCTTTTGTTTCCGCTAGCGCCAGATTTTTCGGCGGCGAGGACGTCTTGCATCTCCTTGAGTTCGAGATCGGCTTGCTCGGTCGATCGGGAGCGAAGCAACGCCGAATAAGCGGCATCTCGCTTACCACGTCGCAAAAGCCAGCGCGGCGATTCTGCCACCATAAAGCTGCCAATGACGAAAAGAATTCCCGGCGGCAGCGACACCCAGAAAATGCCGCGCCATGCGGTGTCTTTGAAAGCAAGAAGCTTCGATACGTCGCCGAGCTTTGCCACCTGATCGACGCGGAAACTGAAATACACGCCCACAAGCGCTGCGGCGACGATCCCCAGGGTGAGCAGCCACTGGAAAATCCCCGTGCCTTTGCCGCGGTTCGATGCGGTCAAACATTCGGCAAGGTAGAGCGGGATGACGACTCCGATCAAGCCTCCGCTCACGCCCTGCAGCAGGCGACCGAAGACCAGTGGGCCCAGGCCTTGAGACAGAGCGATCATGGGAATGCTGACGACAAACATGATCCCGCTGAGAGCCATCAGCGATCGGCGACCCATCCAGTCGGCGAGCAGGCCGGCGAACAGAGTCGAGATCACGCTGCCCAGAAGCACGGCGGCAACTACGAGCGAAACCTGGCCCGCGGTCAGGAGATGGCCGGAGCTCAGGCCGAAGGTTGCCTGCATATACGGCAGTGCGCCGGCGATGATGCCCACATCGACGCCGTAGAGCAGGCCGCCCAGGCCGGCTACGATGAGGAGAAAACGGTTGTAGAAAATCTTCTTGTCGTCGAGTGGGGGACTGGCGATTTCAGCAGTCATAGGATCGTGGGTTGACCGGGTACAGCAACGACTATCGCAATGATTCTCAAGCGCAGATGATTGTAGCGTAGGCGGCGAGGGTCCACATATCGGACAGGCTTCCGGCCTCAAGGCGGTCACTAATCCTGGACTTGCGGTCGGCTACAATGATCGGACTGCTCTACGGTCTCAATGTTGCCACAGTGAATTGCTCCACTTTAAGCCGCCCCGCATGAGATACGGATTTATCATCGACAACCGCAAGTGCATCGGCTGCCATGCCTGCACGGTGGCCTGCAAGACGGAGAATCACGTTCCGCTCACGGTGAATCGCACCTGGGTGAAATACGTCGAGAAGGGAATCTATCCGAACGCGCGGCGCGTGTTCCAGGTGACGCGCTGCAATCACTGCGAGAATCCACCCTGCGTGACGATCTGCCCGGTCACGGCGATGTACCAGCGGAAGGACGGCATCGTCGATTTCAGTTCCGACCGCTGCATCGGCTGCAAGGCCTGCATGCAGGCTTGTCCGTACGATTCGATTTATATCGACCCGGATGAAGGCACGGCGGCGAAGTGCCACTACTGCGCGCATCGCACCGAAGTTGGACTGGAGCCTTCGTGCGTGGTGGTGTGTCCGGAACATGCCATCATCGCCGGAGATCTTGACCAGAGCGATAGCGAGATCGCGCAGTTGCTGGCGCGGGAACCGGTGCGCGTGCGTAAGCCTGAGCAGGGGACGAGGCCCAAGCTTTACTACATTGACGCCGACGAGAGCGCGATCGTGCCGACGGCGGCGCGGCATGAATCGATCTACATGTGGGCCGAGCGCAATCAGGGCCTGCGCGGTGGCGGGGCGCTGTATCCGCCGGACAGTCCCTTGCTGCAGAAAAACGCGCTGGCGGCGTATGACGTTTCGCACGCGCGGCCCTGGGGCTGGCAGGTTCCGGCATATTGCTGGACCAAGGCGATCGGGTCGGGTGCGCTGGCGATTCCGGCAATTGCCATGCTGCTCGGGCGTTTGGGCGCGGACCGCTGGCGGGACGTTGCGTTGTCATCGATTGCTCTGCTGTTCACCGCGCTGACGACGGTGCTTTTGGTTTGGGATCTTGAACACAAGGCGCGATTCTTGCGCGTTGTGTTTACGCCGCAGAGCAAGTCGTGGCTGGCGCGTGGCGCGTTTATTCTGATCGGCTATAGCGGGCTGAGTGGAGTGTTCTGGCTGGCGTCTTTGCTGGGGTTTTCGGCGGTTGCGTCCATTTTGTTGTGGCCGACGGTGCTGGTGGGGTTCATGGCGGCCATGTACACGGCGTTTTTGTTTGGACAGTGTGAAGGCCGCGATCTGTGGCAGACTCCGCTGCTGCCGGTGCATTTGATCGTACAGGCATTGATGTGTGGCGCGGCGGTGCTGCCGCTTCTGCCTGCCGCGGCCGGTGGTTCTCCGCAGCTTCTTGCGGTGGCGAAGATCGGGCTGGGATTCACACTAGTTGCGCACCTGACGATTGTCGCGGCTGAATTCCTGATGCCGCACTCAACCGATAATTCCGCCTACGCGGCGCGATTGATTACGCATGGGCCTTTCAGAAAATGGTTCTGG
>Ga0210388_10000571_pt1 | contig 29907 bp, 24 predicted proteins | sample IncBWC19OmetaG_FD_155485 | JGI IMG/M metagenome (GOLD analysis project Ga0210388, IMG submission 155485) | Forest soil microbial communities from Barre Woods Harvard Forest LTER site, Petersham, Massachusetts, United States - Inc-BW-C-19-O ...
GTCCCAGGAGTTATCTGAGGCTTACCGGACGCTAAGAACGGCAATTTTGCTGTCGCATCCCGGAACCCAGCCGCGAACCCTATTAGTGACAAGCGCGATTCCTGGAGAAGGAAAGACAACGACCTGCTATGGGCTTGGAGCATGTTTTGCGATGCTGGGCAATCGCGTTCTGCTGATAGACGCAGATATGCGAAGGCCGGCTCTGCACCGCCGCGCCAGTTTGACAAACGATCGCGGACTTAGCAACCTGCTGACATCCGCCTCGGAGCCAGAGGATTTCATCATCGAAGACGTAAACCTCAAAAACCTCTTCATCCTTCCAGCTGGCCCCGCGCCGCCAAACCCTGCCGAACTGCTGGCAGCCGGAGTATTCGGCAATCTAGTCGACAATCTCTCGGCGAAGTTCGATATGGTCCTGATTGATAGCCCGCCTGCAATGCTGGTAAGCGATGCGGCCATCATGTCTGTAAAGGTCGACCAAGTCATCGTTGTAATACGATGGGGCTCAACCACTCGTTCGGCGCTGCGCCGTGTCTTTGAAAACTTCCGGAGAAACAAAGCGAAGGTGATGGGAACAGTATTAAACGCGGTGAACACCAAATCGTCAGAGTATTACTATGACAGCGGCTACTATGGAACGGATTATGCGAGTGAGGGCGACAATGCTTAACGTGATAAACAGGCAGACTTCCACACATCGGATTTGGATGAGGCTTCTGGCGTTCCCATTCTTTGCGGGTTTTGGAATTCCCGCGCAAATGCACGCTCAGGGCGTAACCGGAGCGCAACTTCAGCAGTTGCAGAGGCAAGTTGCGAACACTTCTCAAGGGCCTTCGGCAACAGCATCCCTTCGCGCCGGGAGCGCGACTGTCGCTCCTTTTGACGTGTCGAACATGAAGCTTATGCCGGGGAGCATGGTGGATTTGCATGTATTCGAAGAGCCCGATCTGGACGGCTCATACCGCCTGGATAAGCAAGGGAATATCTCGCTGCCCCTGGCAGGCGATGTTCAGCTGGAGTCGATGACCTTGAAAGAGGCCGAAACAGCGATTCGAGCCAGGTTGCTATCGACGCAAATCCTGAAAGTTGCGAACGTGGAGGTAAACCTGGCTGAATATAGTGCGCAGAACATTATTGTGATGGGAGAGGTAACTACTCCGGGAACCTTTCCAGTCCTGGGCCCGCGCAATCTCACGGATGTGCTTGCTCTCGCAGGCGGCGTAACAGTGTACTCGGGAGGCGAGATTGTGATTCACCGGGTTGGCACATCGGCTGATTCGACTGAGATCATCCACTACAACCGGAACACGAATGATGCCGTCACCCTGAACACCGTGATCAATCCCGGAGACTCCCTCCTGGTGAAGCGGGCCGGCGTCGTTTATATCCTCGGAGCAGTGAATCGCCCTGGCGGCTATCTTCTGCAGGAGTCCGGCGAGTTGAATGTCGACCAGGCGCTTGCAATGGCCTCCGGCACAGCGATAGAAGCAAAGGTGGAGGATTTAAGGGTATTTCGAAAGCAGGCCGATGGAAACTTGTTGGAGTTTCACATTAATTACAAAAGGATCAACAGCGGCAAAGAAACACCGCTGAGGTTGAAAGCGGAAGATGTGGTTTACGTTCCGCCGAGTTCGATCAAGTCAGCGTTTATCCATGGCCAGCAGTTGGTGTCTTCAGCGGCGTCCGCGACAATTTATTCAGTTTACTAAATCGCGTAATCGCAAACCGATGTTGAATTCGAGACGATGGCGCGACAGACCGCGCGCCTAGTTTATCGGCTTCCGCGTCGGCTCTCCGCACATAGAATCGGGAACGGAATGCGCTTTGTTTTTGCCCATAATCGATACGTCCTTCGCGGCGGGGAAGACGAGTCTCGAGAGTTCGAGATCTCAATGCTTCGAGCGCGTGGGCATGAGGTCTTTGAATACGTGGTAGACAACAACGATATCAATCGAAGAAACCTTGTCTCGATTGGCATTCGTTCCGTATGGAACGGCGACCAATATCAACGAGTCAGGACATTCGTCGGTCGAACAAAGCCGGACATCTTGAAGGTTGACAACTACTTCCCGCTTCTATCGCCTTCCATATTCGAAGCAGCGAAGTCAATGGGAGTCGCTACCGTCCTTTCGGTCCGGAACTATCGGCTCATTTGCCCTGCCGGGACTCTGTTCAGGTCGGGGCGGATATGCAAGGATTGCATCGGCGCGAAGTTTGCTCTTCCCGCCATCCGGCACCGCTGCCTCCACAACAGCTACCTTCAGACTTCGTCTGTTGTACTGAGCAATGCTCTTTCGCGCGTGCGTGGAACATGGGCGAATTCTGTCGATCAGTATGTCGCCGTTAGCGAACTCGTGAAGAGACTGCTAGTCAGCGGAGGGTTCTCCCCCAAGAAGATTTCCGTCAAGGCAAACTCTATCCCTGATACTGGGCCCGGTGATGGTTCTGGTAAATTCGCTATTTTCGTGGGGCGGTTGATTGAGGAAAAGGGCATACGCACAATGCTTGCAGCCTGGGAAAAAGTGGGGGCCAAAATGCCTCTCAAAGTGATCGGCGAAGGGGCGCTTGCAGGCTTGGTCCAGCAAGCTGCCAGTGAGTCCCCGTTCGTCGAGTACTTGGGGCGGAAAACTCTTAAGGAGGTATGTGAGCTTATTGGACGCGCCGCGGTGCTTATCTTTCCTTCGGAGTGGCTCGAGCCTTTCGGCCGTTCTATCGTCGAGGCTTACTCCAAAGGGACGCCAGTCATTGCCGCGAACACTGAGGGTATGCGGGACATGATCGAGGACGGCACAACAGGCCTGGTTTATCGGAGCGGAGATAGCGACGACCTTGCCGAGAAGGTGCTATCTCTTGCAGGCACGCCCGAGCGGTTGGAGCGGATGAGAGACAGGGCCCGCGAGCGTTACCTCAAATGCTATTCCGAAGAACATAATTACTCTGAAATGATGAGTGTTTTTGCGCGCGCGCTGGCCAATAACTAGAAAGGCGCGCACGTTTTATTCGAAAGAAACTGAAGTAGCGGTGTTTTCCAAGCTTGACTTTCAGTGCTAGGAACGGCGCACCGAAATTGTTTGTGATTACTCCGTTGCGAATTGGGCTTGTGCAATATCGTTGAGCGGGGCCGGACAGACCGTGCTGGTGGTTGCCAATGGGGCACGCAAATACTGAGGTAGTCGATCATGGAAATTATGTATACGCCTGTCATCGGTGGGACAGCGCCGCGACATGCCTCACGAACTGCCCAGAAACTCGCTGGCTTTGCGATTCGCCACATTGGCGCTTCAGAGCGCTCGCAAGAGCGAAAGTATCTGGATGTTGGTTGTGGGAACGGATTTATTACGGAACTTGTCGCCGAGGGCTTTGATGAGGTGGTTGGGATCGACGTGGAAGAACTGCGGCTGGAGGACTTTCGTGAGCATGCCAGAGGGAAAGCCCACTTCAGAATTTTGTCCATGTCGGCAGCGAGAATCGAGTTCCCAAGGGATTTTTTCTCTTTCGTAACTTGTTTTGAAGTTCTCGAACATGTACCGGATCTGCAAGCCAGCGTGCTAGAGATTATTCGAGTGTGTAAGCCGGGCGGCACAATCGTGATCTCTGTCCCGCAGGTATGGTTCCCTTTCGAGAATCACGGGATGCATGTAGGGAAACGGATATATTCGACCAAAATTCCGCTCTTGCCGTACGTCCGGCCATTGCATCGCAAATATTCCAATGCGCGAGTGTTTTCTTCGGCTGAATTGGATCGGCTTTTTCTTCCGAATGGTATGGAACTTCTGGAGACAGGTTACGCATCACCCCAATTCGAAAGGGCCGCGCAATCAGCGGGCTCGTGGGAGAGCCGGTTTACGTTTCTCAGAGATTTTCTCAATGGGTGCGAGAGGATTCCGGTTCTAAGGGCCCTGACGGGGTCCTCTATGCTTAAAGCATATCGGAAGGTTTCACCCCAATGACATTGCTTCTTAATAGTGTCAATTTTATCGAAATCACCTAGCAGTACGCCTCTTCCTGGTAAGACCTGTGATCGACGAGGATCGCTCTGGTTACGCAAGACTGAGAAAGTGACAAAAAACCTATGGCAACAGGGCAGAAGACTCTCAATGATTTATGGCTGAAGGCGCTCCTTTTTGTGCTGCTCGGCTATGACATGCTGGGAAAGGGCTTCGCGTATCTGTTCCTCGGGGAAATGACTTTGATCATTGGTTTTCTTATATTCTTAACTTCGCGGAGGGCCATGGTGCTCTTCAGCGACAGCATCCTTTTTCTTTGGGCAGTCTTTGCATTTTGGGGAATTTGCAGAACGGTTCCTTATCTGTCTCAATATCGCTTCGCCGCTGTGCGTGATGCCGCGATCTGGGGCTATGGCCTGGCTGCCCTCCTGGTCGTATCATTCGTGAACCGCAGTAGTCAGATTTCTCGCGCGCTCAACACATATCGCAAGTTCCTGCGTTGGTTTCTTCCAATCTTCCCGATTCTTTTCGTCGCTTCGCTGACAATCGGTCCATCTCTACTCACAATTCCTTGGGCTGACGGAATTAGCATCCTCCATATTAAGAGCGGCGACGCGGCAGTCGCGATCTCCTCGGCAGCACTCTTTATGCTGATTTTCCCGGATCGTAGGCTCGGAATGCAGAAAGGCGGGGCCTCGGTTTATCGGATAATTGGAGTTCTGGGGCTGAGTGGAACAGCCATCTTCGTCGCCCTGGAGAATAGGGGTGGGTTCTTGAGCATAATCTTGCCTATGGCTCTGGTCACTGCGATGACGGCACGCCGAGCGATGATCAAGGTGGCATCAATCGCCATCGTCTGGATAATGCTCGCGGTGGGCTTCTTTGCAATCGCACCATCCAATCTTGTAATCGCCCATAAGACCGTGAACGCGGACAGAGTACTTGACAGCTTTGCTAGTATCGCAGGGGGGTCAGGAAAAGGAACGGGGCACGAGGGCACCGCGGAATGGAGACTCGTCTGGTGGAGGAATATCGTCAGCGAGACATTTTACGGTCCCTTCTTCTGGAACGGCAGAGGATTCGGAGTCAATCTCGCTGTCGCGGATGGCCCGCTTGGGGCGAAATCGGAAGACGATGTCGCCTTACGCAGCCCCCATAATGGGAGCATGAGCATACTCGCCAGAATGGGAGTGCCTGGATTTACCATTTGGATCGCAATCAACCTCCTTTTTGCAGCGCGCATGTTCCTTGCACATCGTCGCGCGGCTCGCCTTGGGGAGCAATTCTGGAGCAATCTGAATCTTTGGATATTGGGCTGCTGGCTGGCAGTCGTTGTGAATATGTCATTCGACGTATACATCGAAGGTCCAATCGGTGGCATCTGGTTCTGGTCGTTGATCGGCCTTGGAGTTGCTGCTTTAAGAATTCAGAAACATGAATCCAGGGTGGCACTTTCGCTAGCGCGTGCTAATGCCGCAAACGTAGAGCTGGCCGATTTCGCCAATGCCTAAGATCTTCCACGCACCTTGCGCAAACCGTTGCGGGTTAATTCGCCGAAATGCCTTTTTCGATTTTCGAAGAGCCGCAGGTACGACTACATCAGAGGCTGACATGGCTATCGCCTTCCGGGATTGCCAGAGGGGTGCCGAGCCGGCATGAATGAGAAAAGTCTTCGCAAATCGACTCTGAAATATCGGCCGGATGTCGATGGGCTTAGAGCACTAGCGGTTCTAAGTGTTCTGGGTTGCCATTTGCAGCTAAGTGGAATGGCTGGCGGATATGTGGGTGTGGACGTCTTTTTTGTAATCTCAGGATACCTGATCAGCTCGATCATGTTCGCAGAAATCGCCGCTTCCCGCTTTTCAATTCTTTCTTTTTATGAGCGTCGTATCCGCCGGATATTCCCTGCGCTTTTCGCAATGCTGATGGCGTTCACAATATTTGCTTGCATCTACTTTCTTCCGGTTGAACTCATTAACTACTCAAAGTCTCTGCTGGCCGCGACGGTTTCGCTGTCTAATTTCTATTTCTGGATGCACTCCGGATACTTCGATTCTCCTACCTCGAACCCTTTGCTGCATACTTGGTCGCTCGCCGTTGAGGAACAATTCTATATTTCATTTCCATTATTCCTGGTCCTGATCCGCAAGTTCCTTCCGCGGCACTTGCGCGCTTCCGTCATAGCGCTGTTCAGTCTCTCCTTGTTGACAAGTGCGATCGTCGTGCAATTAGATCGCGATACTGCTTTTTATATGCCTTATACGCGGGCTTGGGAGCTCCTTCTTGGGACGATGCTATCGTTGAAGTTATTCCCCGCATTGAGGTCTTATTGGCTGCGGAACCTTGGCACGATCGTCGGCATACTCATGATAGTTTATGGCGTTGTCCGGTACAATGCGTCGACCATGTTTCCTGGATTCGCCGCTTTGGTACCTTGTCTGGGCTCTGCGCTCATAATCGGCGCCGGCGAATCTGGACCATCTCTTGTTGGAGCCGCATTGTCCTGGCGGCCTGTAGTGTTCGTGGGACTCATCTCATACTCACTCTACCTCTGGCACTGGCCCGTGATCGTGCTGAATAAAATGGGGATACTTTTTGCCATGGAATCCACGCTCCCGAGTCGGTACTCCGGACTGTTGTCGGTATCGAGATATAACGTAATCGTGGATACCGTGGCTTCGCTAGTCTTGGCTGTCGCGTCATGGAGATTTGTTGAACGCCCATTTCGGAACGGCTCAATGCGGCTCGTTGGAAAGCCCCTGTTTGCATTGGCGGCCACGGTAATGATTTTATTCGTGGCATTGTCGTCCACAACAATTTTCGCCGGCGGCTTCAAAGATCGCTTTTCGCCTCGCAGCATAGAACTCGGATCCTATCTCAATAACCAAACGGCCGCCGATCAAATGCGGGGCGGAACTTGCTTTATAACTACCAAAGACCGATTTGAGAACTACAACTCAGCTCTATGCTTGCATATTGAAGACGACAAGAGAAATTATCTATTGTTGGGTGACAGTCACTCCGCAATGCTCTGGGCGGCGCTATCAAGTTCTAGCCCCGGTGCCAATATCATGCAAGCCAGCACCAGCGTGTGCGGACCATTCGTCCATCCTTCCGGCAATTCCGATTGCGGGAAAATGATGAAGTATATTTATCAGGAGTATCTCCCATCGCATCATATCCAGGGACTCCTTTTGGAAAAGCGATGGCAGTCTAGAGATCTTCCAGGTCTGATCGAAACTTTAGAATGGGCGAAGCAGCATCAGGTCCCCGTGATTCTTCTTGGTCCGATTCCGGAATATGATGCTCCTTTGCCTCGACTCGAAGCATACTCTGCCGAGTGGCATGAACCCCAATTAGTGAGCCAACATCGTGTCAAAGGCATCCAACAAGTCGACGAGGAACTCTCAAGCTTGGCCGCGAGTTGGCACATCCCGTACGTCTCACTCTATCGGTCTATCTGTGATGACGATAATTGCACAGAATATGCAGACGCGAACCGCATGGTTCCGCTGATGTTCGATACGGACCATCTCTCGCCTGCGGGTTCTCTACTCATTATTCATCACCTTATTGACCGAGGTGAGAATCCATTGAGCCTGAATGATCATTTGAGCTTGCTCGATCCGAATTGATGGACAATGTAATGTATATGAGTAGGCTCTTTGTTCAGTCCCAATCTCCCGTACCGCCGCGGGCTTCAATTTTGGTCGCTAATGGGTTTCGGGGTGGCTTCCATGAGGGTGCAGGCATATGAGGCTCGGCAATTGCACGCGCGATCGCGGATGAACACAAGTGAGACCGTGGATTCGGAAGCATACATCGTCCATGCATAGACCTACCCCGGAGAATTGCCCATCTCTCAATTTGACCAGTCAATGCGCAAGGAGGACCACGCGTGAATAAGTTTGTTCTGTACATCATTGCACCGCTTGCCCGGAAACTCGGCTGGAAGCGCTTTTGTGAGATAGGCGCCCAGTATGGAACCGCAACAGATGGGTTGCTTAACCTCCCAAACATCTCCTACACGGTCATCGACCCTTGCCTGGAACTTGACCTTGATTCCAAATATGCGGCTGACGCACGCGTGACGGTGCTCAGAAGCAATAGCCTCGATGCGCTGCCGCAACTGAAAGACAGTTACCAATGCATTCTTATCGATGGCGACCACAATTGGTATACCGTTTGGAATGAACTAAGCCTTATCAGGCAGAACAACCTTCTTTCCACTGGAGGGATGATCTTTTTTCATGACGTGGAATGGCCCTATGGGCGCCGGGATATGTATTACCAGCCAGACACAATACCGCCCGAGCACCGGCTGGAATTCGAGCGCAAAGGCATCACCCAGGGAGTGAGCGAATTGGCAGCTTCGGGAGGCAAGAACGCATATCTTTTTAACGCCACTCGTGAAGGAGGACCTAGAAATGGCGTTTTGACCGCTATCGAGGATTTTGTCGCGGAACACTCGTCGGAGTATCACTTCTGCGTACTCCGGGCCCAATACGGCCTGGGCATTCTGCAGCGCCGCAGCAAGCGGCCGTTTGAGGACTTTTCCTTCTTCCTCCTTCGAATGAAGGTAAGCGTGTATGGTTTTTTAGGGCGTCAGGCATATGCGCACAAGGACGGGCTGAAGTGGTTGAAGGGCGCGGTGTCCAAGGCTCCGAGCAGCTCCAGAACTCCCTAGTGCGGTCCCCTCCGGGGTTCGCATCAAGTCTCTTGCCCGCCTGATCGTGACCAAAAATCAGCTTTCGTGGATGAAAAATAGAGACCCCTGTGGAACTTTTCCGGAAGCATGCCAGGTGCAGTTGTCGCACGGATTGTCGATGCACCATATCACCCATCATCAATTGAGCCGTTCCCGACCGTTTCCGAACGGCATTGTTTTGAACCTCGTGGTTTTCTTTGTTGCGTCGAAGCGCATTTTGAGGCCGAATACACGACTGCATGACATCGCTGCTTGTGGGGAGTGAGGATCGAGGGAGGCGGCCCATCCCCGCAAATCCATTGGCTCGTACCTGCTTGATAAGATCGATTCCCGAGGGCGGGCAACGCGCCCGAGTGGACAGGCAATGCTCGACCGACATGACAAAACAAGGACAAATGCAAATCCGGATTGAAAATCTGATTTCCGTTGAATGGAGAAGCTCATGAGCCGTGCTGGAAGCGTCATCGACAAATTGGTTTATAGGATACTGCCCAGAAAAGAATACGTTGAGGTATCAGGGAGCATTATTGTCGCGCCTCATCGAAGATTGAGCGGTCTGGCATTTAAGGATAATGACGTCTATGTGAAGTCGGCGGAGCATGAAGCGCGACGGCTCATCGACTACTTCAAGTGCACGAAAGAGACCGCAATTCTGGACGTGGGCTGCGGGCAGGGCCGTCTTCCAATCGGCTTGATCCGGGTATTGGGCGAGGCCACCTATACGGGTATCGACATTGATCGCAGTTCGATCGATTGGTGTAAGAAGTTTATCGAACGGCAACACCCGTCATTCAAGTTCAAGCACCTGAATCTCTACAACGAAAGATATAATACGGGCGGCCAGAAAATCGATGCTACTTTTCAGTTCGATGTGAAATCGGCGAGCGCGGAAGTAGCTTACCTGTTCTCAGTCTTTTCACATACCACGGAAGAAGACATGAGGGTCTATCTAAAAGACTTTACGCGCGTTCTGACTCCGAATGGCAATTTATTCTTCACGACATTCGTCGAGGACGATGTTCCTGACTTTTCAATTAATCCGGAGAATTATCGTTTGAAGTGTTCAGGTCCGCTTCACATCGTCAGGTACAACAAACAATATTTGTTCTCTATACTCGCTGAATGTGGATTCTCTGTTGTTGATTTTACGCATGGAACCGAGCCTGACGGTCAAAGCGGCATATATCTCCGCAAGACTGCTTGACTCAACGTCCTTTAAAATAAAGCTAAGGGAAGGGAACGTGCCGCCGAGCAGGCAGAGCGCTCGAGGGTCGCAACCGGATACAGAAAACGAATCGTTATCGATGGGTGCAAAAGTGTTGAATGAGGACGACTTATCATGCATAAAACCTCTTTAGCCGCACCGCCGCAGGTGGATATAATCGTCATCACTTTTAATGGAACGAACCACCTTGACCGCTGCTTCCGGGCCATCCAGCGCACCAATTATCCCAATTACCGTACTATCCTGTTAGATAACGGCTCGACGGATGGCTGCGCAGATCTGGTTGCCGATCGCTATCCCGACTGCCAGATCATCCGCACGGGAAAGAACCTCGGCTTTGCCGGTGGCAACAACGTTGCAATGCGGCTTTCTCTGGAAGGGCAGGCAGAGTTTGTTGTTCTGCTGAACGACGACAGCTATATATGCGATCCAGAGTGGCTGTCGAGAGCCGTAGCCGCCGCCGCCGATCCTACCGTCGCGATGGTTGGGTTTGAGGTGATCCAGGGCGGTGGCGTTTATGATCCGTCGCTTGATCGTTCGATTACCTCGCTTCCCGCATCACCGGTAGGAGTCGGCCGGATCGAGGGGTCCTCCCTTTTCATTCGCACCGCGGTCCTTCGGCAGATCGGTCTGCTCGACGAAATATATTTTATGTACGGCGAAGAAGACGATCTTGAAATGCGGGCCAAACGTGCCGGCTACGGCTTGGTAAAGACTAACTCTGTTGTCTTCCACATCGGTGGTGGAACCAGTAGGCGATATCCAGTCAAGATCGCCTACTATCAGTCACGGAATTATTTGCGATACGCCTTCAAGAATTTGAGCGCCTTGCGAGCCCTTCAGCGCATCGTTGCCCTCGGCGATATCCTGTGCAATCCGTTTCCCATCGTCTATCGAAGCGACGATAGACAGCATATCCGCATGCGTTCATCGGGATCGTTACTACTCAACTGCGGCATCTACGGTCTGGCACTGGCCTGGAACGCTATACATCTACCGCAAACTTTGATGCTGCGATTTCAGCGCAACCATTCAATGCCCAACTCAACGGCGAGCCGAGCGCAAACAGAACCATAGGATGCCACTCCCATAGCGCATGATCCGGAACGGCATATTAGTTGAGCACTTCAATCGTCGGTCAAGACGATCCTGTACCCTGATCGGTTGACTGAACAAAGAGGATTCAAGCCGTAATGAGGGTTCTCTTGGTCGCATACGCATTGAGCCCGTCGCGCGGTTCCGAAGCGGCGGTCGGGTGGGAGTGGGCGAGCGGCCTTGCCATGGTTCATGATGTAACGGTCCTATCGCGTGCGATTGATCGAGAGGATGTCAGAGTGATCAAATGTCAACCTGATCTTCTCATCGAACATAGGCCGCCTGTATTTCCTGACTTGCGCTAATGGGCGATAGTTACTGCCGATCTCCGAGGACCGATACGAGATATGCTGAAAAGTAGCGACGAACAATCCGAAGCAGTGCCATCGGCGAGACAATCTAATACGCGGTATGCCGTTGCCAGCACCCATCACCAGCACTCTTCAAGAGGGCGCATTGCAGCCTTCATTGCACGACGTTTCCGAGGTCGCGGTTCGCTAGCTCTGGCGGATCAAATCATGATCAGTGCGTCAAATTTTGCCACGGGCATAATTTTGGTTCGCGGTCTCGGTCTCACGGACTTTGGAAAGTACAGCATCGCATATGTTCTGCTGCTGTACGCAAATTCCTTGCAGATGAGTTTTGTTGCGTCACCAATGCTCAGTCTCGCGCCATTGATGGAAGAGGAGCAAAGACGGCATTTCGTCGACGGGATGCTTGCCATCCAGTTGCTTGCAAGCGTTGCATTGCTGACGGTGTTTGCACTTGTGGGCGGGGTTGCACGGATATTCACGCCATTCTTTTCGCTTCCTGTTGTGTTTGCGTTTGCTTGCTGCGTGGGAACTTTTCAACTCCAGGATTGGCTCCGACGATATTACTTTCTCTATAACAAAGCAAGATTTGCAATTGTTAGCGACTTTATCAGTTACTTTGTCCAACTTCTAATGCTGTTTGTTCTCTGGCGCCTTCACCAATTGAATCTGTTTCGAACCTTCATCGTGATGTGCGCCACCTCGGTAGCCGCGGTGACAATGGGGCCGATTACGGACAGGCTGCGTCCCGAGATAGGACGTATTAGGATGACTTGGGCACATTGCAAGGCTCTTAGCAGTGGCCTGGCGCTATCATTCCAAGTGCGTTGGCTGGGATCGCAGGGCGTCTTTTTGATTGGGACCGCGATCTTGGGCACCACTGCGGCAGGCGGTCTTCGCGCCTCGCAGTATATTGCCGGCCCCCTGTATCTTTTCCTCTTATCATCTGAGAATGTCGTTCCCATTCGCATCGCAGAAGAACTGAGAAAAAATGGACCGGTCGGAGCGCATGCTTTTACAATGCGGATAATTGCCATTGCCGTTGCCGCGTCGGTCGGGATTATTGCTCCAATTGCTTTCTTTGGCCGCTCAATCCTCGCATTTATATATGGTCCCGCGGTGGCTGTTTTCTACTTGCCGATGGTGTTGACGTTGGTATGCACAGTGCTACAAGGAACTACGACGATGTGGTTCCATCTTTATCGCGGCATGAGGGACTCTCGGGCCATTGTGATGGCGACCGCCATCAACGCGATCGGAAGCGTCGCTACTATATATTGGTTTGGCCATCTCTGGCACGCCACAGGGATCGTGCTTGCAACCATGCTCGGACAGATTGTTACATTCGCGTATTGCATGCTTCATTGGAGGGCGTCACGCGAAAAGTTTCTGCTGCACCAAGAGTTCTCAAAATCTCCAGGCAATAATGGAGCTGTTGTTATTCCTTAGGAAGCGTACTGCGGTCGGAGTCAGTCGTCTCATGACGATCGAAACGCCACGAGTCATGGCTGCCCAGCACGACTGCGGCAAAGTTGAAAGGGTAGGTTTTTGGTAAGCGTCCTGATCTCCCCACTTGACCCTCCTGCTGAGTGATCCTTGAAGTCCCTACTACCTTTTTGGTGGACACCTGATGAGTGCGTTCTAGAACATTTTCTGTAACAGTGTAGGCTGTTGGTGGCGAGACTCCGCGACGAGTGAAGCGATGGCAAAAGCCTATGGGGACGACCTCCGCCGGATGTTTCTTTTGGCCTACGATCAAGACGAGGGAACGCTTGAGGAGCTCGCTGACCGGAAATGTTTATGAAACACGCCCTAAGAACGGATGCGTGCCAGGGCCAGGGAAGGCCGCTATCGAAGGCATTCTTCTTCAGGCATAGCTCCTCACCGCCATAAGCGACTTGATCAGGAGTCCAAACCTCTCTATTTTAATTTCGCCGGTGGGAAAAAGTCGGCGAGCCTCTTTAACCGTCAGCAATCGGATTTGCTTGATGTCTTCCAACGCCTTGTGTCGGTTCGGTTCAGCCTTCATCCAGCCGAGCGTGAATCGAGAGTGTAACTCGGTTTGTAGGGAGATCGGTAACTGGGCCCAGAATGGGAACTGGAAGTGCGGCTCAAGTGGGAAGAAGCGATATGGAGTCTGCACAAAGTAGCCGATTGAGGCGCGCTGAATCTCAAAGGCCATCCTCTCTTGATCGGCGAAGGTCCCTACGTGCTCAATGACGGAGTTCGAGTAAGCGAAGTCATAGCTGCGATCCGCCGCGGCTATGTCTCTGGCGTCGCCGATCATTGCGCGAATCGGGAATTTTCCCGACGTCTTTTCCATTCGCACATTGAGCAGCGTAATATCCAGCCGATTGCACTCCTTTGTCCAGTTCGCCGCCCATGTCTGCTCTGTACCGCCGACGTCGAGCACGCTGACTCGCTGTTTGGGGCAATCATTAGTGAGCGCGAGAAAGGCGAGGAATCTCTTCGCGCGCATCCTGCCGGCCATCGAATCCGCGTTTGAATTGTCGGCTATTTTGAGCAAAGCTGCGTCCTCCCTTGTAGTGCTGATTGATCCGCTCTTCCATGCGACCATGTGAGTCGGCTTTATCATCATTTGGATGATTACAAACGCCAGCAAACGAATCGTATCAGCCCGGTCTCCATCATGATAACCACGATAAATCAACTATTTCAATAGAGATAGCGCCTATAAAGTTCTCGTAAATGTCTTTGTGAAAGGGAACGGCACTAGTCGTACCGCAAACGTCGCAAAAATATTGCTGCGTTTAGGCCCTGAGGACACGTTTTTCGCACTAAGAGAGCGTTCATGAGACAGCCTCTAGGAGGACTTCAATCTTCCCGGTGGAACCGAATATGCCAAGGGCTATGAACACGATCCCCATGAGGATTCCGACGACCCGCCAGGTTGGATGATTTGGATTGCTCTTTGGGGATTCCGCTTGCAACAAAGCGTTGAATATTTCAATGCTGAACAGCGACACGTTCCCTCTTGTGAGCGCCACGCCGATTCTCAAAACGGAGGGGGCACAAAACGGGTCACAATCTAAGGTCTTTTGTGGGTGTCCAATATAACTAAATCAATTAAAATCGTGGTGGGCAGTGAGGGACTCGGACGCCCGACATCCTACTCGTAAGGCAGGTGCTCTAACCAACTGAGCTAACCGTGCTTGGCTGCGGCAGCGCCTGGAATTGATGGACTTGGGAGGTGGGGCGGCTGATTGTGAATGCGGACGAATTCGGGCTCATGCTCGGTGTGAATCGCGGCGTGATGGAGCTGCACCCGAAAGGCGTTCTGAGAAGCGCGACATTGATGGCGCGGGCGGCGGGAATTGGTGCGGTGCGCAACCCTTTTGAGCCGGCATGGAAATGCCGCGCTACTTCCGGTGCTCCGCTCGTTCACCGAATTCAAGTGGATCTCTTCCGCCCCCTGGAACCGGCGTTTCATCGCATCATCGCCCAAGAGGGCTTTCCAACAACGATTCGGATTTGGATCAGGCCCGGACTAGGCTCAAGGCTTCGCGCGAAGCTGAGTGCAAGCGCTGCTGGCGATTGAATCGCTAGACGGCGTGGAGCCGGTGAGCTTCAATCAGGTTGCGGCGGATGGATCGGCACGATGATGTTTTTGATAACAATGGCGTCAAGTACGACTCTGGCGCGCCTGATGAAAGTGAGTGGAAAGTTCGAAATGCGGAAGCGGGTCCTTCGATTCCGCTGAAGTATGCTTCGCTCCTGATGAATGGTGCCGGCTCAGGTTCGTCGCAGCCCACCCTAGGCTGCGATCCATATCTTCGTTCCCATGCGGAGTTCGATCACTTGCGTAAAGTCTCAGGGATCGACCTCAAAAGCGACGGGTCGGCCTCCGCTCTCCACGCTGATCATCGCACGGCCGGGAGACTCGATGTGAATCGCGCCGCTTTCTGTCGGCTCCTCCTTGGCATCGACCTGGCCTGGAGCGTCGGCTGTGACGCTGGGAGCGGACAACATGACTGGAAGGAGCGCCGTCGGTGCCACCTCCGGCTCGGGCAGTTCGCCTCGCTTCAGAGCCCGACGGCAATTGAACACCTGGTTCGTGTTCACACCGTGAGCACGAGCCACCAGCGCCACACTCGCACCCGGCTCCAATGTCAGCTCCGCAATCCGCCGCTTCTCCGACACCGTCCGCCACCGGCGAACCGGCCAAAAAGATCCCACTTCCTCCGCAACACCCATGACCGCATACTCAGCCTCGCTCCCAACCTCATGCCAGAGGGGAAGGCAGGACGCTTACGGTTTTTGAAACGATCGACAATCAGTTGCAGCAGGTTCCGTGTTGCTCCTGTCCCACGGCCTGAAATCCTGCCCAATCTTTTCCGATAAACCATTGCCAAAATTTTCTTCCAGTCTTCGGCACGATGTAGCGGTTGGAGTCGAAATGGTTGCCGACTGCAGTGTTTCCGCCTGTATCGTCAACTATCCCTGATATTCCATTGTTCCCCACATTGGTAATTGTGTTATTGTGCACGTAGTTGTTTGCCGCCACCCAGGGTCCTTGCGTACCGGTGCCCCTGTTCTGGCTGATGAGGGCGATACCGTTTCCTCCTCCCACCGGCACCTCCACGGTATTTCCGTATACCTGGACGTTCGAAGAGTTCTGTACCTCGATTTGAGCATTCCACAGCCACACTGTCTGGGTCTTTCCATTACCCTTCACGATATTGTTTCGAATAATTGCGTTGTAGCTAATCTCGTGTTTGATTCCTTCATTCAGGTTATTTATCACAGTATTGCCATCGTATACCGCACCCACATTATTGATATCCGTCCATAGCCCGGGTCCATTGTTGTCGTGAACATAGTTAGATTGCACGAGGAGACTCGTTGTAGCCCAGAACTTACTTCCTCCCGCCTCCCAGCTCGTGCTGAAACCAGCGTAATTATTCCACGAAATCTCATTGCTAATAGCCTTGGAGTTTACCCCTGTTAGGCTAATGCCCTTTTGGCCGTTATGATGAATAAACGAATGCGATATTTGAGAACCCGACCCAAGTGAGATGCCGCCACCGTGGTTCCAGCGCGATTCGACCTTGTTGACGATCCATCCCGAGCCGGAGGCGTCACCGCCTATAGCTCCGAGCTGGGCTGGCGTACAATACTTTTCTACAATCAGGTTATTAACTTGAACGCCGCTGGCGCTGCCGGCAAAAGCATATTTTTGTACGCCAAATTCGACAAGATGACCAGTGGGATTGTTGGGCACATACACGATGCCTTTGGCGTGGTCGAAAAACCAGCTGCCCTGCTTCAGGCCCTGAGAACTGTTCGCCGGTATCTGTAACGCATTGTCAATGAAGAGATCCTGCGGGTAGCCGCAGAGTGGATGCGCAGCTTGACAAGATCCATGAGCGGGGAGATTGATGGTTGCATTCGAGACCCAGAGGCCGCTTCCGGCGGGATCGAGTTGGAACGAGAGGGTCTCCGACCCATTGAGAATGACGCTGCCCTGTCCTGTGAATACGTCTCCGTTTTTGGGTTGAACCCGTTGCATTCGATAGAGGCCTGCAGCCAACATAAACGTAGTTCCCGCTGGAGCAGCAGTTACTGCCGCTTGAATGTTGTCGCCGGGCGACAGAGTCACTGTGGACGGCGCGGGCGTCTGTGCGCTCAGAAAAACGCAAAATCCTAGAGAGAATAGAAGTCCAAAACCGATAGGTGCGCGGGACTGCGAGATAGATCGTGTCATTGTGCTGCTCCCAGGAATTCCGATGGAAGTGCGTAAATTGATGACTCGGCCGACATGTGGTCCAACCTCAGTTGCCTGTTGCCTCTATGCTGTTCCAAATCCTCATTTGACTGATATCTGAGATATAAAAAATGTCTTTGCCGTCAATCGTACCACCCCACGCAAGTGAGTACAGGGTCACCGTTGGATCAGTGGAAATCGGCCAGAGAACCAGGCAACTTCCTTCGCTTGCAGACTGGCCGAATCGATCTATTACGTCGGGAATGGATTCCGTCTCTTCCTGTTGGACTGAGACATCTGTGCATCCATACGAAGCCGCAGCTTCGGCGACGCCGGACAGCCATTGGTCATGCGCCCCGGCAACCGCAGGATCGACGATGCTAAGCGTGGCCGTTGCATAGGCCAGGCTGTCGGAGGCGTCAACCGCGGCCACCGTCACGGCGGAGCCTGGAACGAGAGCCGGCGCGGTATAAATCCCGCTCGCGGAAATTGTGCCCGATGCGGCGCTCCCTCCTGGAATTCCTCCTACCATCCAGACGACCTGAATACTTGCGATTCCGTTCACAGTAGCGGTGAGTTGCTGTGTGGTTCCGAGTGCAAGTGTGACAGATGACGGACTAACTGTAACTGTGTTCTGGATTGTGACTGTCGCCGTTGCGCTTTGACTGGCGTCAGCTACGCTTGTAGCTGTGACCGTTACGCTGGCACCGGCCGGTACGGGAGACGGCGTCAGATAATGTCCCGATGAAGATATGATGCCTGTTGCCGGGCTTCCACCGATGAGTCCATTCACTGCCCAAGTGACAAGCTTGTTTGAATTGCCACTTACAGTGGCTGCAAACTCCAGGCTTTGGCCGGCCGTGATTTGAGCAGTGCCGGGAGAAATCGATACGCTGGTTGAAGTGAGTTGCGCCACGGATGGGTTTCTCACCAGGTAAGCACCGCAGCCGGATAAGAGCAAACTGCAGATTGTGAAAGAAAGGCAGATGTTAGTCTGCACTCGTCGGCTCGAATTCCTTCCAGTTGAGGAACGCCTCTCCTTTTGAAGGAACGGGAAAAGAGAGGGGAAGTTGCGTCGCATCATTACATCTCCGTTCGACCCTCCATCGCTAGCTTTGCAACGGCTGCAATGAGAGTTCGCACGAGGACTGTATCGGTGCTGGAGCGAGTAGCTCTACGCTTTCCTTTGCCGGAAATTGGAGTGAAGGCAGCCTGAAGTAATGTGCTGGGCCCACCGTTCATTCATCACATTGCTATATAGAAATTGGGTGCGAAATCAGCCGGAAGTAATGTGTGAGACGATCCGTCTATTCGTCGCATTCTTTATATAGAAAATGGAGCGAAGGCAACCCGAAGTAATGTGTGAGAGCCTCCGCCCATTCTTCACATCGCAATACTTTGAGGAATTATTCGGCGCATTTCCACATGAAAGGGAATTACTTTACCGGCGACCAAATACATCGGTTGTTCCAGAAGAGGGAATGAAACTGGCCCAGTGCTCAGCATCGATGCCGACGGCTCCAAAGTCCGTTCTTCTCCGGAAGAATCGAAAAAGATGGACGCGATTGGTCAAGAGGGTCCGTTGGGGAAGGGAAGGGACGGCCGCCGGATAATCTCGCAAACAAACTTAAGTTACCTGGTCCAAGCGTCAATAATCTCTCTCTGTCCCTGGCGCCGGGAGCATTGAAACGGGGGCGCCGCTGCGAGGCTGGCAACGGGGAGACGCAGAGCCAGATGCACGGCGAGAAGACCACGTCTCAACCTCTTGCATGGCGTGAGGAAACCGGGGCCGATCAGTCCCCGGCCTGTTTGCTTAATAGAGAACGGCGGATCGACACCCTGTCGGGAGACACTGATAAAATTAGTCGTTGAATCCTAAACGCGCCGATGATTCATCGCATCATACGGCGGAAGGATAAGTGTGGCGGCAAGCTGCGTTGATTGAGTGAATTTGGGCGTTTGAGGGCAGTTAGCGTTAGCGGGTCACACCGAAGAGGTTTCGTCCCAAAATGAGCTCACGTCACAACACGATCGCGGTTTGGTGTGCTGGGATCATAGCTCTCTCGGCGTTGATGATCGGGTGCGGCGTAAAGGCATGGCGTGATGCCAGAACCAGCGCGTCCAGCACTTCCAGCAGTGACCGCGTGGTATTCAGCCGCGATATCAGGCCCATCTTCAATCAGAACTGCGTCGCCTGCCATGGCGGGGTCCGGCAGAGAAACGATGTTTCGTTTATCTACCGCGACGAATCGCTCGGAGTCGGCAAGTCCGGCCATAGGACGATCGTTCCCGGCAATCCCGATGCTTCGGAATTGATGGTGCGGCTGGTCGCAAACGATCCCGAAGAGCGCATGCCTTACCATGCTCCCGTCCTGTCCAAGCAGCAGATCGAGCTGATTCGCAGGTGGATCAAGCAGGGCGCCCAATGGGACAACTATTGGGCATTTGTTGCGCCCAAGCCGCAGACGCTGCCAGTCGTGCAGCGTGCCAACTGGTCTCGCCAGCCTTTGGATCGCTTTATCCTCGCGCGCCTGGAGAGAGAAGGTCTGCAGCCGTCTCCGGAAGCCGATAAAGCCGCGTTGTTGCGGCGCGTCTCGTTCGACCTCACCGGGCTGCCGCCTACCGCAGCCGAAGTGCAGGCCTTCCTCGCCGATGCGTCGCCCAACGCTTATGAAAAACAGGTAGACCGCCTGCTTGCTTCCCTGCGCTACGGAGAACGCTGGTCTTCAATGTGGCTCGACCTGGCGCGTTACGCAGACACCAAGGGATATGAGAAGGACGACAGCCGGTCCGGGGTATGGCCGTATCGCGATTGGGTTATCGATGCTTTCAATCGCAATCTGCCTTACGACCAGTTCGTCGTCAAGCAGTTAGGCGGCGACCTGCTGCCCAACTCCACGTTTGAAGACCGTATCGCCACGTCATTCCACCGGCAGACTCCCAACAATGACGAGGGAGGAACGGACGATGAGGAGTTTCGTGTTGTCGCGACGATGGACCGGGTGGCCACCACATGGTCGGTATTGAATGGCGTGACCATGAACTGCGTGCAATGCCATTCGCATCCCTACGATCCCATTCGCCATGCCGATTATTACAAGTCTCTTGCCTTTTTCAATACGCAGCGCGACGCCGACCTTGACGACGACTCCCCCAGCCTGACCGTTCCAAAAGACAAGGCGCGCTATCCGGAAGCGGCGGCGATTCAAAAGGAGATGGGAGACCTGATTCACAACATCGAAGCCTCGGACCGGCAGATGGTGGAGAAGACCAAATGGCGTCCATTGCCGGTGCAAATGGCTGTCGCGAATGAAGTGCCGGCGCTGGAGAAAATCCTTTCCCAACTCAATAGCTCCGTGGAGAAGATGCAGCGAGACAAGGCGCAATCAGCGAAGGCAAAGGCTGATCAGCTGGGCGATATCAATGCATCAATCAAAGACGTGAAGACAAGGCTCGATCTCGCCAGGGTCAGCGGCCCGGCGAGAACATTTCGCATTCAAGCGGGAGAAGTATTCACCGGCGCCAAAGTTCCTCCGCAGTCCTACTACGAGCTAACAGCGGACGCGAATCTGCCTGCGGTAACCGCTATCCGCATTGAAGTGCCGCCGCTCGATGCCGGAAAGGCTCTTCACACTCCTGAGAACGGCTTCATTGTCGATCACATCGAAGCCTGGCTGGTGCAGCCCGGCGGCGAACGGGAAAAGATCGATTTCCGCAACTTCGCTCAGGATTCGGAGCCGAATCTTCGATCAGCCATTTTTTCCAACGTCGAGCCCGACGCCAAGCCCGGCGAATCTCCTTCGAAAACGCAGGAGATCGATCCTCCCACCAGTTCGTTCGCGTCTCCGGCCAAACTCTTCCATACGCGCTGGATCGTCGGCGTTCCGGCCCAGCCGTTGCAACTGCCGAGCGGCAGCCGCATCGAGATTGCAGTCGAACAGACCCAGGAGATTGACTCCAAGCCGGCTCTCATTCAGCGCATAAGGCTTTCAACAAGCGACGATCCCAGCTGGACTGTGCAAGCGCAGAATCCGCAGCGCGCGCAGGGCATCGTCCTCCTGCAAGAGCTTTACAGGAAACTCGCCGCGATTCCCAGCGTTCAACTGCCGGTTATGGTGGAGCAGCAGCCGTACGAGCACCGGGCAACGCTGGAATTTGAGCGCGGCAATTTCCTCAACAAGATCGGTCCCGACCTGGCGCCGGATGTACCGGGGATCTTTCCTAAACTGCCGGACGGTGCTCCGCGCAATCGACTGACTCTGGCTAAATGGTTCTTCCAGCCCAATCAGCCGCTGACCGCGCGGGTCGCCGTGAATCGCTTTTGGCAAGAGCTTTTTGGAACTGGAATCGTCGAGACGTTGGAGAACTTCGGCAGCGTTGGCGAGGAGCCCAGCCACCCCGAGCTGTTGGACTATCTCGCGCTCCATTTTCAGAACGATCTGCATTGGAACATGAAGGCGTTGTTGCGGGAGCTGGTGATCAGTGCAACGTATCGCCAGAGCGCCGCGACCACACCGCAGCTTATCGCCAAAGATCCTCGCAATCGCCTGCTGGCGCGCGGTCCGCAGCAACGGCTTACCGCGGAGATGGTTCGCGACCAGGCGCTGTTGGCAAGCGGCCTGCTGAACACCGCGATGGGCGGACCACCGGTGATGCCGCCGCAGCCGGACGGGATCTGGAACAGCGTGTACAACGACGAAAAGTGGACCGATGCCACCGGGCCAGACCGCTATCGCCGAGCCGTCTACACCTTTGTCAAACGGACCAGCGGCTATCCCAGCTTCTTGACCTTCGACGCATCGGACCGCGACACCAGCCTTCCCCGGCGCATCCCCACGAATACGCCTCTGCAGGCCCTGGTTACCTTGAACGATCCTGTTTATCAGGAGGCGGCCCGCGCCTTGGGGGAGCGCGTCATGAGAGAAACGGCGCACATTCGATCCGGCGCCGCAACGAGCGATGATATTCTCCAGCTTCGAATCAGGTACGAAGCCCGGTTGGTGCTTTCCCGTGATCCTACGCCGAGCGAGCTGCCGGTGCTGGTGTCCCTGTACGAGCGTGCGCTTGATCCGCATGCCAGGCGTGTAAATGCCAACCTTGTGGTCTCGAAAAATTCGTCAGGCAAGGCCGCGCTTATCTCCGATCACGATCTCAATGCGCTTTCCGCCGTGGCCAGCGTGCTCTTCAACCTCGATGCTGCTCTCAATAGGTGATGGTTATGTTTGATTCGGAGAATCTCGAACCAGGCGCGATCGCGAACGATCCCGCTCACGATTCCATCGAAGGGAGTCCCGCCCTCGACGCGCATCCAGAGGAGGTGCTGGCGCGGCTTCAGGCGCAGACCCGGCGTCATTTTCTGCGCAGCTTCACCGCGGGCGTGGGAAGCATGTTTCTCGGCAGCATGGCGTTGAAGTACGCCGCGCCGGTGGAGGCTGCGGAGTTTAACATCGACGGCACGCCGCGCCTCGACTTCAGGCGCGATCCCACTCGCCCGCTTTCAGTCTTGCCGCCCCAGTTTCCCGCACGCGCCAAGCGCATCATCTATCTGCACATGGCCGGCGCGCCCAGCCAATTGGAACTCTTCGAGCACAAGCCGGATTTGACCCGGCTGGATGGCCAGGATTGTCCGGCGTCGTTTCTGCAGGGAAAACGCTTCGCCTTTATCAGCGGTGTGCCTAAGCTGCTTGGATCGCAGTACCCGTTTCACCAGGCCGGGAAGAGCGGTGCGTGGGTATCCGATCGGCTGCCTAACTTCGAAAAGCATATCGATGACGTGTGCTTCATCAAGTCGATGCGCACCGATCAGTTCAATCATGCTCCTGCGCAACTGCTGGTGCAAACCGGCAACCCGCGCCTCGGCTATCCTTCGATGGGTTCCTGGGTGACCTACGGATTGGGCTCCGAGAACCAGAATCTTCCGGGCTTCATTGTTCTGATCTCCGGGGGCAAGCAGCCCGATGGCGGCAAGCAGCTTTGGGCGTCAGGCTTCCTTCCCAGCATCTACCAGGGCGTGCAATGCCGCTCGCATGGAGAGCCGGTACTCTATCTGCAAAATCCGCAAAACGTCAGCCGCTCCCTTCGTCGCAGCGAGCTCGACGCCATCGACGAGATCAACCGCCAGCAATACGCGGAGTTCGGCAATCCTGAAACCATTACCCGCATTTCTCAGTACGAGATGGCGTTCCGTATGCAAATGGAAGCTACCGACGCTCTTGATATCCGCAAGGAGTCCGCGGCGACGCAGGCTGCTTATGGATGCAAACCTGGCGACGAGAGCTTTGCCAATAACTGCCTGGTGGCTCGCCGCCTGGCCGAGCGCGGCGTGCGCTTTATCCAGCTCTACCACTGGGGCTGGGACTCGCACGGGTCCAATGCAAAAGAGGCGTTGAACCTCGGCTTCACAGACCGCTGCCGAGAGGTCGATCAGCCGATGGCGGCGCTTCTCTCCGATCTAAAGCAACGCGGCATGCTCGAAGACACGCTCGTCGTCTGGGGTGGCGAATTCGGCCGCACCTCCATGCGCGAGAATCGCAATGGAGAGGTGATGCAGTTTGTCGGACGCGATCATAATCCCGGCGCGTTCACCATCTGGCTGGCCGGCGGAGGCTTCAAGCCTGGGTTCACCTATGGCGCGACGGATGCCATGGGCTACGAAATCGTAAAGGACCCTGTCGAGATTCGGGATCTCCACGCCACCATGCTCTACGCGATGGGCTTCGATCATCGCAAGCTGAATTACTCATTTCAGGGGCTCGATCAGAAGCTCACCAGCCCTAAGCCGGCACGGGTCGTATCCGAGGTCTTAGCGTGACCGTGCGTGGAGTGCGCCCGCGAAATTACAAGTATTTCTTTCACGATAGGGGCGACGAGTTTTCATGATATCGACGATCCGGCAATGGCCTCTCCGCGATCGGCTTGGGTTGTACACGCTGGCGCCGATTCTTCTGCTCCTTGCGCTGCTGCTCTTCCTTCCGCCGGACGGAACGCAACGCTCGGACTGGGCGCAGTTCATCGGTGGCTTTCATCTGCTCACCATCCACTTCCCCATCGCGCTTATTTTCCTGATTCCCGTCTTGGAGATCGCGGGAAGATTGCGCCGTTTTCAGCACTTGCATGCGTCGGTCGAGCTCATTCTGGCGTTGGCTGTTTTCAGCGCCATCGCTTCCGCCATCCTCGGCTGGTTTCTCGCGCGCAGCGGCGGATCTACTGGCTCGCTCGTCGTGCAGCACATGTGGGGAGGGTTCTTCGTCTCCGTTTGTTGTTGGCTATGCTGGATGCTCAGAGGCCGATTCGCCGGCCAGCGATTCGACATCCCCTATTTTTCCGTTCTCATCCTCACCGTACTTGTCGTCTCATTCACCGGCTACCGGGGCGGTCAACTCTCGCATGGCGCGACGCATCTCACCGAGCACATGCCGAGCCCCCTCCGAGAATGGCTCAGCGTCTCCAAACAGGAAGAAAAAGGCCCCACCGCTGCAGCAACGCCCGATTCTTCTCTTGCCGATTCTTCATTTGCGTCTCGCGTTGAGCCGGTCTTCGCTCAGAACTGCGTCACTTGCCACGGGCCTGCGCGTCAGAAAGGCGGGCTGCGTCTCGATGGTTATGAGTCCACGATGCGCGGCGGCAAAAGCGGTGCAGCCGTTAAAGCCGGAGACCCAAACAACAGCAGACTCTTTCAGCGCATCTCCAGTCCGCATGATTCCGACAACATCATGCCGCCGCCAGGAAGGACCCCTCTATCGGCCGATCAGATCAAGCTTATCGAGCAATGGATCTCCGCCGGAGCGCCGCCAAATTTTGCCGGTGAAGCCGTTAAAGGCGCCCCAATCACCGCTCATCCCGCAGCCGAGGTTACCTTCACTGAGATTGACGACGTCGCGGTCGCCAAACAGCGCGCCCCATTTGCCGATGCGCTGGCAGATCTCGATAAGCATTATCCGGATGTGATCGAATACGAATCCCGCGGCTCGGCGAAGCTCCTAGTCAATGCATCGCTCATGGGCAGCAGATTCGGCGACGACGGTCTCGCCCAGCTCAAGCCTCTCTACGATCAGATTGTCTGTGCCGACTTTTCCAATACGGCCATCACCGATCGCTCCGCACCAAATCTTGCCGCGATGAAGCATCTTCGCACGCTCCGCCTCATAGACACCAGGATCACCGACGCCACCGTTCTCGCGCTTGACGGACTGAGCGACCTGGAGTCTCTAAATGTTTTCGATACCGGGATTACGCCGGCTGCGCTCAAGGCCGTGGAGCACATGCCTAAACTGCAACATCTCTATGCCGGAGAGACCAAAATTACTGCGAAAGTATCTCTGCCCGATGCGTTGAAGGGTAAGGTCCAATTCTGACTCGCTCTTCGACCCGCCCCTGAATTCATTCAAAAAGCCAAGCCGAGATTCGTTTGTGCTAGCGCTGAAACGTCAACGCGGGCGGGGGAGCCGCACGTCGATGCGAACGCCCTTGCCTGCGGCGCTGACGACGCGAAGTTTTCCTCCGCATCGCTGCACCCGCTCCTTCATGCCCTTCAGCCCGAAATGGTGGCCGTTGCGATGCTCTGCCAGATCGGGGTCGAAGCCGCATCCGTCGTCGACTACATTCATGGCCAGTTCGCGCCGGGAGTAGGCGAGGTGAACTTCGACGCGCGTGGGGCTGCCGTGACGGACTGAGTTAAGCACTGCCTCGCGAGCCACCATCAACAGATCGTGGGAGACGGGTTGGCTTGCGGCAAACGGGGCGCCGGTAACGGAGTAGCCGACTAGTGTGTTGAACTCGGCGCCGATCTGGAGGGCCATGCCCTGAATTTTCTGGCCCAGGCCATCCGCGCTGCCATCGGGTTGGCGCAGGTTCCAAATCGCATCTCGCGCCTCATTGATCGTGGTGGAAAGCTGCGAACGGGCGAAGTCCATGAGGCCGTCGCGGGGAACCTCATCGGCTTCTTCCATGGAGAGCGCCTCAAGCAGGGCTGAAACGCTGGTGCAGCCTTGAATGACCGTGTCGTGCATCTCACGCGCGAGACGGCTTCGCTCTTCGAGGACGGCCTCGAATCGGGCTCGCACCTGGCGCACGCGCGAGCGATAGAGGATGTAAATGATGAGGGCAAGAAGAAAAACACAGCCGGTGAGGAACCACCATGTTCGATAGAAGCGCGGCTCCTGCACCAGGTCAACCGCGACTTCAGACACAGCATTGGGGTTGTCGATTTCGAAGGCCTGAACGCGGAACCGGTAACGGCCCGGAGGAAGATTCGTATATTCGGCGGCGCGCGAGGCAGTGGGCGCGATCCAGTCGTGGTCGAATTCGTCGAGCCGGTAGCGGAAACGCACGCCATCCTGCGAGCGAAGCCGGATGGGGGCAAAGGTGAACCCCAGACGCCCGGTGCCCGGGGGCAGGCGAATGGGTCCGTTCAACGAGATTGGCGAGCCGTCTGCGAGGATATTTTCGATGCGGACAGGTGGTGGGGGAAGCTCCGCACGCTGTGTGGGCAGAACGTGAATAGGGCCGCGGCTGCTGGGGAACCAGACATCTCCCTGGGCGGTGATGCACCCGGAAGATTGCGTGCCGCCATAGATATCCACGACGCCTGAAATCTCAGCGACAGAGTAGAACATCAGCGCCAGATGGCGCGAGGGCGCGTCGGCCTGCCCGTCCAATTCGTGGCGATTGAGCGACGAGATTCCGTTGGGCCCACTCATCCAAAAGCGGCCGGAAGCGTCTTCGAGGATCTGGTAAATCGCGTTGGTGGCCAAACCATCCTGCGTGGTGAAATGGGTTACCCTGCCGTCGCGGAAGCGAAACAATCCGCTGTTGCGCGTGCCAAACCACAGGCCGCCGTCGGCGTCCTCGTGGATGGTCCAGATCTTCAATTGCGCCAGCGCCTGGGTAGCGGCATCGGATACAAACGCGCCGCGATGCAAATGGCTGAGGCCGCTGTCGGTGCCAATCCACAGATCGCCGCTTCGATCCTCAAGCAGCGCTCGCGTGCTGAAGTAGACCAGGCCATCGCGCATCTGGTAGCTGCGGATGCGGCTTGCGCCGGCGCCGGGAAAGATGTGGTTGATGCCTTCGTCGGTGGCGATCCACATGCTTCCATCCTGATCCTGAGCCATGGCGCGGACAAAGTTGTTGGACATGCCATCCTTCGACGTGAAGTGGGCCGGCGGCAATGCGTTGAGCCGATACACGCCGTCTCCGTCGGTGCCCACCCAAAGCGCGCCTGAGCGATCGCGCAGCACGTTACGCACGTGTACGCCCTCCAGGCCGGGCAATACCTCAGGCTTCACAACTCCGTTGTGCATTCTGAACAGGCGGGTCGATCCGATCCAGAAGCTGCCGTCTCGGTCCTGGTAGACCGTGCCGAAGTCGGAGTCGTTGGCCTGGGGCAGCGGAGTAACCACCACCGGTGTGCGCGCCAGCCGCATCATGCCGGCCTGTGTGCCGAGCCAGAAATTCATTTCATCGTCTTCGTAGAAATTGAGAACGGTGTTGCTGGGCAACTGGTCGGGAGCCATCATCTGGGTGAGGCGGCCATCACGGTAGGTGAACGCGCCCTGGCCGATGGTGCCGATCCACAGCAGGCCGTCCGACGTCTGGCGAAGCACGCGGACCGTTGCCGAGATTCCCGCGACCCGCTCAAATGTATCGCTGCCGGGCGGCATCCGGTTGAGCCCGGAGACTGTGCCCACCCATAGGGTTCCGTCGCGGGTTCTCAAGATGGACTTGACGCGGTTCTGGCTGGCTTCGCCGCGCAGCGTGTATTCGCGGGCCTGGCCGCCCTGAAAGCGAATCAGCCTGGACCCACCTACCCACAGGCTGCCGTCATGGTCCGGATAGATGCCGTGAACGGCGAGCGCGGGGATTCCGGGCACCGCATCCACGCGGACGAATCTTTCCCCATCAAGCCGAAGCAAACCGTTATCAGTGCCCGCCCAGATGACGCCATTGCCATCCTGCACCAAGGCGCGGACAAAGTCGTTGCTGATGCCGTCGCGGACAGTGCTGTCTCCCTCGGTGCCCTCTCGTGCAGTCTCGTCTCGTGCAGTCTCGTCCCGTGCAGTCCAGGATCGGAATTCGCCTTTCGCATAGCGAGCCAGCCCTCCGCCTTCGGTGCCGATCCACAATGCGCCGTCGCGCGAGACCATCAGGCAGAATATGTTGTTTTCGTGCAGCGAAGGCGTGTTCTGCCGGTCGAAGAGGGTAAAGTGCGCGCCATCGAAGCGGAGCAGGCCGCCGGTGGTGCCGACCCATAGAAATCCGTCGGGAGTTTGCGCAAACGCCTGCACGGTTTGCTCAGGCAATCCGTCGGTGGCCTGCCAAACGCGCCGAGTATAGCCATCGAGGCCCTGAGCGCTGGATTGCAGGACGCATGCTGCAAAAACGAGAGCTGCGAGCGGGAGGCGGACAGCGAGAGAGCGCGGGCGGATTGCGGTGGGCAGCAGGGCCCGCACATTCACGCGCATATCGAATTCGAAAAGTTGCATGGACCGCCGAACCAATCCGGGAATACTGCTGAAAGTCCGCAGTGTATTGCGTGGCGGCGCTCAGTATAGCGCGCTGGACTTCGGCTTTCCACAATTGGGGATAATTCGCTGTGAATCGGCCCCACTCGTACTTTCGTCGGATGGAGATCAATGAACGAGCGAGTACATTGGATTTTCCATCGCGATGATCTATAAAAGGGGCGATGGGCAGGAAAGCGGGCGTTGCGGTGGCGAGGCGATGACTCTTCAACTTCGATCCAAGCTCAGTTGCTCGCTGCGCACGACCACATTTCTTGTCCTGCTGTGCGGCTCCCTTGCAATCTCAGGCCAGGTGTCGGCTCAGAGGCCAGCTCAAGTCCAGGCTCAAGTCCTGGCTCCAATCGTCATTGACGCGAGCGAGCAGCCTGGAGAACCGGAACCTGCGCGCTACGACGAAGGATCGGCGCGGTCTCCTTCAGGCGATCTGATCGGATTGAACAACCGTTTTCTTACCTTGAACGGCAAGCCGTGGCTCCCGGTGATGGGTGAGTTTCACTTCTCGCGCTACCCGGCATCGCGCTGGGAAGAAGAGATTCTCAAGATGAAGGCGGCAGGCGTCAACATCGTCGCCACTTATGTGTTCTGGATTCACCATGAGGAGATTGAAGGCAAGTTTGACTGGACGGGGCAGCGCGATCTACACGCCTTTGCGCAACTGTGCGCCAAGCACCACCTGTACCTGGTGGTGCGCATCGGGCCGTGGGCGCACGGTGAAGTGCGCAATGGAGGGTTTCCAGACTGGCTGTTGAAGAGGGCCAAAACGCGACAAAACGATCCGGTTTATCTGCGATATGTGCGAACCTGGTTTGGGCAGATCGGCAGGCAACTTGTCGGGGAACTCTGGAAAGATGGCGGCCCGGTGATCGGTATCCAACTTGAGAACGAATATGCGCAGCGCGGGCCGGGAGCCGGCGAGGCGCACATTCTGGAGTTGAAGCGAATCGCCCGTGAGATCGGCTTCGATGTGCCGTTTTACTTCGTCACCGCGTGGGACAACGCGGTGGTTCCGGAGCGCGCTGTGCTTCCCGCTCAAGGCGGTTATCCCGACGCTCCATGGGACGCCAAACTTGCCCCGTGGCCGCCGGCTGAGGTGTATGCGTTTCGCCTGCACAGCCGGATAGCCGCGAACATTGCGCCTGGCGCGGATGACTTGCTTTCGGCTCGGGTTCCGTTTCTCACGGCCGAATTAGGTGGGGGAAACCAAGACACTTATCACCGGCGGCCAGTCATCGAGCCGGATGATGTTGCCGCGATCATGGCTGTGCTGCTGGGATCCGGGACCAATCTTTACGGAACCTACATGTTTCAGGGCGGGGAAAATCCTGACGGGCAGCGCAGCACACTCGAGGAGTCGCAGGCGACTGGGTATCCCAA
>Ga0210388_10000572_pt1 | contig 29907 bp, 20 predicted proteins | sample IncBWC19OmetaG_FD_155485 | JGI IMG/M metagenome (GOLD analysis project Ga0210388, IMG submission 155485) | Forest soil microbial communities from Barre Woods Harvard Forest LTER site, Petersham, Massachusetts, United States - Inc-BW-C-19-O ...
CGTTCGCGCCGCGTTGGAGACATTGCGCTGGGTCAAAGACTCCATGCGGTTGATAGCTTGGCCGATGGCGGTGATTCCATGGGCCTGCTCGACGCTGCTGGCGGCAATATGGCTCACGATCTCAGTACCGCTCGCGATTTTGGCCGACACTTCCTGAAACGCCAAATGCGCCTGCCCCACCAGCTGGACTCCTTTGCTTACGTCGCGAACGGTCTGTTCCAGTATCGTGCTGCTGTTTCGCGCCGCTTCGGCAGTGCGCTGAGCCAAGGAGCGCACCTGGTCCGCGACAATGCTGAAACCGGCGCCGGCCTCGCCCGCGCGGGCAGCTTCCACCGCGGCGTTCAAGGCCAGGATATTTGTATGGAACGCTATTTGATCGATAGTTTTGAGAACCGCGGCCACCTGGTTGCTCGACTTCGAGATCACGCCCATGGACGAGGATAAGTCCTGCATGGACTGCGCGGCACGGTCTCCCGTTTGACGCGCCTCTTGCATCAGCCGGTCCGCCTGCCCAGCCCGGTCCGCGTTCTGGTGGGTGGTGCTCGAAATCTCCTCGAGCGAGGCGGAGGTTTGCTGAATGCAGGCCGCTTGTTCTCGAGCGTTGTTGGAGACTTCCGTCCCGGATTCGGCCAGTTGCGCGGCCGTTTGCGCCGATTCGTCGGCTGCGTCCCGTACCCCGCCGATGACCCGCACCACCGGCCCGGTTATAGCACGGCGAATGGTCAGGTGGACGATCACGCCCGCTACCACCAAGGTCACCAGAAACACGCCCAGCGCCAACGAACTTTCGCGCGCCGACTGCTCTTCCATGGATGTCAGCCGCTGATGGAGATCCTGAGCCAACTGTTCCTTCGTTTTAATCAGCGCGGCGCCGGCCTGCTCGGTGCTTGTGGCTAACGCGCGCATCTGATCGCGCGTCTCGGCCGACATAGAGCCGGTCAATACCGCGCCGTAAGTGTTGCGCGCTTCCTCCAGCAGCCGGTCAAGTCGCTTGGCCAGTATTGCGGCCGCCGCACCCCGGTCGCCCCCTAGCCCCGCTATGGCCGCCACGGATCTCAGCGCGGCTGCGGCTTGTACTCCGCTTTGCGCGGCCCGGTCCAATCCGGAGGGGTCCTGCATCACCACCGCATCGGCAAATCCCTTCACCATGCGCTGGAATGCCGATTCGGCTTCCTGGCTCCGCTGCGCCGCGGGGAAAAGCGCTTCGGAAGTAACCCGCAGCGATACCCGCGCTTGCCGGTCCATGATCTGGGCCAGCAATGTCGAGAGCACGTATCCGAAAATAAAGATCCCCACGCTGAGCCAGATCTTGATGGTGATGCTGGAGCGATGCATTTCCTCCGCCAAGGACTCTTTTCGGCCGGATTGGTGAAAAGTTTATCTCCAAAACTGCCGAGGGACTCCCAAGCGCTGACAGTCCCCAGCCCGGGCCGCGCGCATCGATCCCTCAATCGCATTACGAGGAATCGTGCTACCGGCCGCGTCCGCCTCCACCACCGCCATGGAATCCACCGCCGCCAAATCCACCGCCGCCAAATCCACCACCGTGGAATCCGCCGCCGCTGAAGCCACGCGCGCTGAAACCGCCGCGGCCAGCTCCGCCCATGCTCCCTACACCAACGCTGTGCGCGTGCCCAACGAACGCCGTGGACCGGCCGCCAGGATTATAGGGGGGATGATAGCCGGGACCGAAATGACGATAACCGCCATAGCCATAGCCGTAACCACCGTAGCCGTAACCAAAATACGGAGCTCCAAACGCGAACCAGGGAGAATAGAAACCCCAGCCGAATGGATCGTAGAAGATTCCATCACCGGGGATGAAGGTATAAGCACTGAACCAAGGATCCCAATACCATCCATCCCCATACCAGACGGAAGGCGCAAAGCCGCTCGAGCCCGAGTATCTGCGCGCCGCATCCACGTTGGCCTCCGCCAAATAGGAAGATCGCAAGCTGGCCCACCGGTAGAAATCGTCGGTCGACGATGCCTTATCGAACTTCTGCGATTTTAGCTTCCCGCCGGCGGTGAGATTGAGTTGATGGCCGTCGTTCAATTCAACCTGACGGCCGGTGATTTGAACTACAGCTTTCCCGTCGAAAACGCGGACCAATCCGCGGTCCGCATCGAAATCATACAAGCCCGGCTTCAGCAGCTGGGTGCTTGCGCCGTTTTCACTAATGCGAACGTTGTTTTCCGGCCGGATCTCCGTGACCTCAACCAAGGCTCGACCCTTGTTCAGCGTCATGATTGTATCGGCTAAACCCGGCGACGCCATCTGCAGTGAACTATGATTGTCGATTCTCAAAAAGATTCCCGGCGTCAACAGAATCTCCGCTCTGCCGTTATCAGTGGACAGTGTTTGTCCCGCCGTCAATTTCGCGGATCCGACAGAGTTTTCATTCAGGGCGTGGGTGCCGATCGCCACTTGCCCTTCGATGTAATTGACCGTTCCCGGTTGAGGAGGCCCTGAGCCCCAAGCTGTACTCAACAACAACGGGGCTAGGAAGAGGCCTCCAACCGCATTCGACCATGAGTGTTTCATAGGTTTTGAAAGGCTCCATCTATTGGATGGGCCCTGGGAACAAGCGGTTCCCGTCGTGGGTTGGTATCAATCACGGGGTGTCGCGCGGTATCGGTAGATTGTGGCGGCTGGGCGCTGGCGCTTCAGGCCGCGTCCGAGAACCAAGACTTCGCTGCTTGTCCCGGTGTACGGTTCTCCCGGTCCGCTGCCTCCTGACAAGTCAAACACAGTGCGGCCCATGGCAATGCCGCCAGCCGCTTTGCTGAAATAGGCTCCTCGCATTGCAGGCACACGCCGTATTCCCCGGTGGCGATTCGTTTCAGGGCTTCGGTGACCAGGCGCAGCAGTGTGGCCTCCCGGTTTAGCGTATCTACCGCCAGGTCTCGTTCGTTCGCCAGCACCGATTCGTCGATGGCATCGGCAACCCGCTCGATGATGATGCCGTCAGCCCGGCGCTGGCTGGCCAGCATATCGCGACGCTTAGCCTCAAGCGCCATTCGGCAGGCTTCCACTTGGTCATTGTTAAGTTGCATCTTTTGCGCTCCGAGTGCGGCTCTTACAATTAGAGACTAGACGAACGTTTTCGATTCAGCTATCGCGCGAGGGCGGTAATTTCGAATTGATCGACTTGGTAGCCGGGGCTTAAATGCGTCACTACTGGGGTGTTGGCCGCAAATATACCATCGCGACGCGATGTCCCGAAACCACTGCAATGTCTTATTCTTTGCCTAGAGGCCAGTGAGCCGGGATAGAGGTCCCGACTTTCCACTCCGCGACCATGGCCGGCTGCTGGCCTCGCCAGAATTTTGGTTACGATCAATGGAAATCGAGGTGACAGATGATCCTCAATTGGCTTTATCGGCTCATCCACTTTCGGCGGCGCCGCAAAATCATGTTGCGATTAGCCACCAGCTTTAAAGCGCGCTGAGCTGCCTTAGTACCCACAATCGTTAGGATTGGTGCTTTTTCCGGCACGATACTTTTTGCAACCAGCGTCTAGCTCAATGGTGACAGACCCTCGGGGCCAATTTTGAGCGCGACCATGAGGGAGTTTCCATGAGCCGGCTGGCCCACCCGTGGCGCGGACTCTCAATCTGCTGCGCCGAGACTCGTCTCGGCGTCGGGCCGGACATCGGCACGAGGGTCGATGCATGCGCGCAAAGAGTAGAGTGCGTGCGCCACCAAGCGTCTTCACGGACCCGGTGCCTGTTTGGTTCGCCGGTCAGGTAGAGGAGCAACTCGCCGTCAGAGAAAGAAAGCGCACCGTGTCGATCATGCGTAGAACGCGCTGCTCACACAAGGGGCGAATCAGTATATCGAAGCCTTGGTGGGTTAATACGTCGTCCCACAAGTAGTCGTCCTTGGTGGGAGAAATCAGAACTATCGAACTTCGCGGCGAATTTGCCGCCAGGCAATCCATCACTTCCCGCCAAGGATATCCGGGCTGATTGCGATCACACAGGATCAAATCGAAATCGCTCGCGGACGCCAGCCGGAAGGCGTCGTTCGGCGAACCGCTAAAACACAGATGCCAGCCGTACCGATTTCCGGCGCGTTCCAGAACGAAGCGATCGTCTAAGAAAATGGACACCGCCAGAATTCTGAACTGTTCCACCGGCTCGGCCGTCGAGTCGCCACGCTTCTTGAACCACTCAGTGCACCACAAGACTTACATCTCCACTAGCTAAACCTTAGCCCCGCTTCGGAAGTTCTTCCATACCGGGATTCTGGTAATTCGCGGCGCATATTTTTGGTAGTGCAACGGAAGCTTTCTACCGGTGCAGGCGTCTTTAAATTACCGCGTGCCTGGTATGTTTAAATCGCCCCGTGAAAACTACACTGTACCTAGCTGATTCCCTCATTGCGACGGGCGCTCTCGACAACAGGTCGCGATCTCAAGCGCCCGTCCTTCTTTCAGAACAGACGCAAGCTTTCAGGACGCCCTCAAACGGCTGCAATGCATCAAGCCGGTGGTTTTCGGCCATCGCCTCGAAACCGCAAAATGCGGCTGCTAAAGCACTTGCAGTTTGGCCTGGAAACTGCCTCCTACTGTTGCGAGGCATTATGAAACGGAATATGAAAAGCATCGGAGTGGGGACGGAGAACGTCTACTTAAGTAGCGAAGGAGGTAGAACAATGAAGAACAAAAATTCCTTCACGCGCCAGGCATTAGGCATTTCTTGTGTGCTTCTCTTGCTTGTGTTTTCCGCGGGCGCACCTTTGGCTGCCCAGGACCAAGCGGCCCAGGATCAACCAATGGATTCCCAGCAGCAAGCGCCTGCACCACCCGCGCAGGCGCTCTCGCCCGACCAGTTGGCAAATCTGGTGGCGCCGATAGCGCTTTATCCGGATAACCTGTTGAGCCAGATATTCGTGGCTAGCACCTATCCCCTCGAAGTGGTGGAAGCGGGACAATGGCTGCGCCAAAATGGCAACTTGCAAGGTCAACAACTGGTGGACGCGGCGCGTCAGCAAAATTGGGATCCCAGCATTCAGGCGCTGGTTGTTTTCCCGGATGTTCTCAATCGTTTGAATTCCGACATTCGTTGGACCACCGATCTGGGAAACGCATTTCTTGCCCAGCAGGCGGACGTTATGAATGCCGTGCAGCGGCTGCGCGCGGAAGCAAGGGCGAATGGCAAACTCAATTCCAGCCCGCAGGAAACAGTCACCACACAGACCCAGGGCGGCCAGAGTGCTATCGCCATTCAGCCGGCTGATCCTCAGGTCGTGTATGTTCCGACCTACAATCCCGAATACGTCTGGGGTCCGCCGGTCTATGGTTACTATCCGCCGCTCTACTATCCAGGAATCGGAATTGGATTTGGCTTCGGATTCGGACCTGGAATCTACATTGGTAGTTTCTTTGGCGGGTTAGGATGGGGCGGCTGGGGTTGGGGGCCGAACTGGTTTGGCGGCGGGATTTTCGTCAACGGCTTCTTCTTCAACCACTACGGTTTCGGTGGCGGCTTCTATGGCGGTCGAGGGGCTTGGGCGTTTAATCCGGCACACCGCATGGGCGTGGCCTACCCGAACCAACGGTTGGCAGCCCGTTACGGCGGATCTTTCGCGGGACGCAGTGGCGTTGCGGGGCGCAGCAGCAGCTTTGCGAACCGGGGCGGCGTCGCGAACGGGGGCAGCTTTGCGAACCACGGCAGTTTTGCGAACCACGGTAGCGTTGCCGACCGCGGAAATTTCGCCAGCCGGTCCCAATCGTCAGCAGGTTCGTCGGCCATGAGATCACCGCAGTCGAACGGTTTCAGAAGCGCCGGATCTCAGCCGAGTTATCGTAGCAGCCCGGCGTACGGTGGCGGCAGCGCGTATCGCTCCGCTCCGTCCTACGGGAACAGTAACAGCGGTGCCCGCTCCACACCGAGCTATCGCTCCAGCTCGCCGTCGGGTAGCAGCGGATATCATTCCGCGCCTTCCTCCAGCGGAGGCAGTTCCCATAGTTCCAGCGGCGGCAGCTTCCATAGCAGCGGCAGCGGTGGTGGTTCCCACGGTGGAGGCGGCGGAGGTCGCCGCTAGCTTCGTTCGCCCACGGTCGCGGTTCGGCAGCGTTCGCGCGCAACCGAACCGCGACTGACTTGTAGCCCCGCGCGTCAGCGAGGGGACAAGCGGAGCGCGTTCTACCGACTCTCAGCCAGTTTGAATACCACTCTCTTGGTATTTCACCCAGCCTAGCTTCCAACTTACTATCAACAAGGAGCTTCATGTGGCCCGCTCTGCAGCGTCTCGTCTGGAAACGGCAAGAAGCATCCTCCACCCGGCCACTCACCGTACTTTGCCTCTTGTCAGAAGATTACGATCGTTCGCTTATGACCGATCTTGGCCGGCGCCAGCGCTGGCATCTCCTCTTCGCGGCCACCCGCCAGGAAGCCGAGCGCGGCTTGCATCAACTCAAGCCGCAAATCATGCTCTTCGACAGAGATATAGCCGGTCAGAACTGGCGGGAGTTCGTAACTTGCTTCGCCGCGGCGTCCCGAGGCATGTGTATCATGCTGGTCTCTAAAGTCATCGATGACAATCTCTGGAATGAACTTGTCTCCAACGGCGGCTACGAGGTCCTGCGAAAACCGCTGCGGGAAGACGAAGTGTCCCGCGCCGTAAAAATGGCCTGGACCTACTGGAGCAGCGCGGCGAAGCGGACTGCAACTCTTAAGAGATAACCCGTTTGCGAACCGCGTAGAGGATCAACTCCGCAAAGCTGTGCAGGTTTAGTTTGTCCTGCAGATTTCTGCGGTGCGTTTCCACCGTATAGAGGCTAAGGTTCAGGGAAGCGGCGATTTCCTTGTTCGATTTGCCTTCGGCAATCAGTTGAAGAATCTCCCGTTCGCGGGAGGTCAGCAGCTCGTAGCTGTCTTCCACTCCCCGCGTTCTGATCTCCCGGACATAATCCTCCACTAACATTTTGCTGATTTCCGGACTAAAAAATGTCTTCCCTTGACAGACTGCCCGGATGGCGGCAATAAGGTCGCCTTCGGCTGAATCCTTTAGTAGATAACCTTTGGCACCCGCTTTAAGCGCGCGCAAAACATAACCTTCGTCGGAATGCATGCTGAGTATAACAACGGCAGTTTGTGGATATTGCGAGATGATGCGCTGCGCAGCCTCGATTCCGCTCAGATTGGGCATGGCAATATCCAGAACCGCAACGTCCGGTTTGGTCTCCTCTGCCTTGGCAACCGCCTGCCGGCCATCCGCGGCTTCGCCTACCACACTGAAGTCCGTTTGACTCTCCAGCAAGAGGCGCAGGCCTTTGCGCATCACATTGTGATCGTCAGCTAACAAGATTCGAATCTGTTCCACTTGGTCCTCGTTCCACAGGCGGGTCCTCTCCAGCCATGGGCAGCTCGACGGTCAGGATGGTTCCGGTGCCCGGTTCGGAATGAACGATGCATCTACCTGCCAGTTGCGCCACGCGCTCCTGGATTCCTAGTAAGCCCAGCCCCTTCACTTGCTGGCTGTCGAAGCCCTGTCCGTCGTCCTGAATCGACAAGTTCAATCGGTCGGGCTGCTGTTGCACACGGATGCGCACGCTTTTCGCGCCGGCGTGACTGGCGCAATTATGAAGCGCCTCTTGAACCACGCGATAAATGCAGGTTTTGAAATCGTCGGGAAGATCGTCCGTCAGTTCAGCCGCCACACTCACGTCCATGGCAGTGCGTTTGGAAACCTCGCGCGCTTGCCACTTTAATGCCGGAACCAGGCCCAGGTCGTCCAACATCGAAGGCCGCAGCAACAAAGCCATATTGCGCACCACCCGGATGGCGCCCTCCACTAAATTCTTGATTGATTCGATTTGATTTTGAGATTGCTGTTCGGACCGCAGCGGAAGCCCGGTTGCAAGATTGCGCAGCTCGATCAGCACAGCGGAAAGGGACTGGCCCACTTCATCGTGCAGCTCGCGGGAGAGCGCCCGTCGCTCCGTCTCTTGAGCGCGCACCAGGCGCGCGGAAAGGTCTTTCAGCTGACTGCGAGCTTCGGCCGCTTCCTCGTACCGGTTGTGCGCCCGGGCTTCCAGCCGCAGGATTCGCCGTATGCTGAATGCGGCCATCCCCAAGCCGAAGGCCACAGCGGCGAACAGAGTGATTCCTAGCCGCGTTTGAAATCTTCCAAGCAGGCTAACTACCTGATCGTTGCCGGCGCTAAGCTGCTGCTCATTAATGGTCGCAATCCGATCCGCGATCGCCAGCATATTCTGCCGGCGCGGATACACCTCATCCCGCAAAAACGCATATCCCATGCGCCGGCGCTCCGACGGATCCCATTCCAGCACCGGCACTAGTATCCGCCAATATTCCCCCAGCTCCGCTCTGAGCGCGGAATAGTGTTTCACCTGCGCCGGCGCCAATTGGCGGCGATACGAATCCAGCGCGGACCTCATCTGTTGCTGCAGTTGCACCAGGCTGATCCGAAACGCATCCGCCCGCGCCGTGTCGGGTTCCAGCAGGTAATCGCGCACATATGTTCCTGACAGGTACACCTGAGAGCGGATGTCGTTGAGGACGTGATTCTGGAACAGGAACTGCCGCCGGATGCTGTCGTCATTTCCGCGGACGTCCCGCAGCACCCGCAACGCGTCAAGCCCAGCCAGGGTCATGATCACGAGAATACTGCCGAATCCCGCCACTAATGCCAGGCGGCTGCTAAACGGCAGGGTTTTTTGCATCGAGCGGCAGCTTCCAGTCACAGTCTAACTGAAAGTCAGACATTTTGACATCAACCTGTTGAGAAATACCAACTTTTTGGTATGTAACGTTCTGTCCTGCTGCGCATATACTTCTTAGTGGAGTCGCTTTATGCCCTGCCGGATAGCCCTAAATGACCGTTTCTGACAGCCTCTTCCAGAAGTTGAAAACGTTGGATACCTGCACCATGTCCAACGCGATAGAGCGGCTCCATGTCCGGCTCCGAAATGAAGGATTCGTCGCGGGGGCATTGCACTGCCGTTTTCGGAACTTGGAGCCCATGCTGGGCTACGCGGTTACCGGGCGCATCCGCAGCGCCAGCGCGCCCATGAGCGCGCGATGTTATTACGATCGCATGGATTTTTGGCGCTATCTCGCCAGTTTGCCCGCGCCGCGCGTCATGGTTTTCGAAGACCTGGACCCGCGCCCAAGTCCGGGAGCATTTGTCGGCGAGATGCACGCGTTAATCGGCCTGGCCTTGAACTGTATTGGCTATGTTACCAACGGCGCCGTGCGGGATTTGGCGCCGGTAAAGGCGCTCGGATTTCACCTTTTCTCCGGAAGCGTTTCCCCTTCTCACGCCTATGCTCACCTGGTCGAATTCGGAGAGCCGGTCACCATCGGAGGCTTGAAGATTTCGCCCGGAGACCTGATTCATGGCGACCGCAATGGCGTGCTGAACATCCCGTTCGAGAACGCGGAGCGGATCCCTGAAGAGGCCGAGAAGATCATTCGCGCTGAAAGCGAATTGAAAGAATTCTGCCAGTCTCCGCAGTTTTCACTCGATGGTCTGGCCGCGAGACTGAAGATCGCCCAGGATTGCAAGTGATACCCAAAATTCATCCCCGGCGGCGGGGCAGGCGCTTTCGCCTGCCAACTCAGATTCTGCTCGGATCGCTCGTCTTGTTCATCGCCGTCCTAAGTTCCTGCGGAAGGGGTGACAAAGCCAGCGCCAACACCGCCGGGGCTCTCCCCAGTATTTCAGTTGGCGTCACCAAAGTAACTCGCAAATCACTCGACCGCACGCTGACGGTCTCCTCGGAATTAGTGCCGTTCCAGGAAATTGACGTCTACGCCAAGGAATCCGGCTTTGTGAAAACGCTGAGTGTCGACTATGGGACTCATGTGAAGGCCGGGCAGGTAATGGCGGTGCTCGAAATCCCCGAGCTGCAGTTGCAGTTGACCGAAGACGACGCCGCCATCAAGAACGCGCAGAATCAGGTAACGCATGCCGATCACGAACTCAACCGTGTGGAGGCGACGCACCAGGTTCTGCATCTGGAATACGACCGGCTGAATGGCGTTAGCAAATCCAGGCCGGGCTTGGTGGCGCAACAGGAAGTGGATGATGCCCAAGGCAAAGACCTGTCGTCGGAGGCGCAGGTGGAAGCTTCCAAATCGGCACTTGAGTCGGCCCAAAGCCAGCTACAAGTGGCCCAGGCCAAGCGCGCGCGGGATCAGGCGCTATTCGATTACTCCAATATTACTGCGCCCTTTTCCGGGGTGGTGACGCAAAGGTTCGCGAATCAAGGGGCCTTGATGCAGGCTGGAACCAGCTCCAGCACGCAAGCCATGCCGCTGGTGCGCCTCTCCGAGGACGACGTCTTCCGGCTGGTGATTCCGGTTCCTGAATCTTACGTTCGCTATATCCGCATCGGCGACGCCGTTCAGGTGAAAGTGCCGTCGCTGAACCGGACTACGCCCGGAAAGGTGGCTCGCTTCTCCCAAGACGTCCGGGCGGACACGCGCACCATGCACACTGAAGTGGACGTTCCCAACCCCAAAGGCGCACTGGTGCAGGGCCTCTACGCAGAAGCCACCGTTACACTCGAAACCAAAAATAATGTTCTGTCGGTCCCGTTGCAAGCCATCGATCACAACGGCGATCAAACCAGCGTATTGGTGGTCTCGAGCGGCCAGAAGATCGAAAAGCGGACCGTGGTGCTGGGCATACAGACCTCCAACGATGCCGAGATCCTTTCCGGTCTCGAAGAAGGCCAACTGGTTGTAGTCAGCGACCGCAGCAGCCTGAAAGAAGGCGAAGACGTCCAGCCCAAGATGATCGAGTTGGTCACTTATCAGAATCAGGAAGAGAAGAAGTAACGGTGCCCGGCTTCTCCATTCGCAATCCTTTTTTCATCATCGCCATCTGCCTGGCGCTGGTGGTAATCGGAGTAAGCAGCGTGGCGCGTATGCCGGTGGATTTGTTTCCCGCCATCAACCTTCCGGAAGTTGTGGTTGCCACCTTCTACAACGGCATGCCGCCGGTGGATATCGAAACCGATATTACCAATCCCCTGGAACGATTTTTCACGCTGGCGGCGGGCGTGGACCACTCGGAATCGCGCTCGCTGTTAGGAGTCAGCATTATCAAGGTGTTTTTTCAGCCCGGCACCAATGCCGACGCGGACGTGACCGAGCTTTCCAATCTGGCCCTGGCCGATTTGAAACGATTGCCGCCGGGCACGCTGCCCCCCGTGGTCTTGAAATTTGATGCGTCTAGCCTTCCGGTGTGCCTGGTTACAGTATCTGGCAAGGGGCTTAGCGAGACGCAGCTTCACGATCTGGCTCAGTTCCAGATTCGAAATCAAATCGCTGTGGTAAATGGCGCGGAGATCCCCGGCGTTTTTGGAGGGAAGTACCGGCAGGTGATGGTGTATGTCGATCCGTTCAAGCTCTTATCTCGCCAGATGAGCGTAATGGACGTAGTGGACGCGGTCAACAACCAGAATCTGATTCTTCCGGCCGGCGACGTCAAGATCGGCCCCAGCGATTACTACGTCTACTCCAACAGTCTAGTCCAAAACGTAGCGGATATAAACGATATTCCCATCAAAACCGTGGGTTCACGCTGGGTCACGGTGGGAGATGTCGGCGAGGCCAAGGATGCCAGCCAGCTGCAATACAACATCGTTCGCATCGATGGCCAGAAATCCGCCTACATCCCCATCATGAAGCAAGGCGGAGATACCAACACCGTCCAGGTGGTGAATGACGTCCGCAAGCTGACGGCGCATCTTTTTGACCTCCCGCCCGAATTAAAAACCTCCATCGTCTTCGATCAATCCGTGTTCGTTAAGCAAGCGCTGGAAACCGTCCTTCACGAGGGCGTCATCGGCCTGGTGCTCACCAGTCTGATGATTTTGATTTTCCTGGGAAGCATGCGCGCCACCGTGGCTGTCCTTCTTTCCATTCCCATCTCGGCGCTGGCTGCATTCGTGATCTTGTTCATGATGGGCGGTACCGTCAACACCATGATTTTGGGCGGTCTGGCGTTGGCCTTCTCGCGTGTGATCGACAACTCTGTCATCTCGCTCGAGAATATCTATCGCCATCTGGAGGCGGGGTCGTCGCCCGCCGTCGCGGCTGAGCAAGGCGGGGCGGAGGTGAATCTCGCCATTCTCGCCGCCACGCTGGTGGACGTGGTGGATTTCTTCCCGGTAACTTTTTTGTACGGAGTGAGCAAATTCCTGTTCTCCGCCCTGGCTCTCGCGTTTTGTCTATCGCTGCTTGCGTCCTTCGTTGTAGCCATGACCGTGATCCCCTTGTTCTGCTCCAAGTTCCTAACGGCCATCCATCACGAACACGGCGCGCCGCCACCGGGAAATGCGTCCTGGGGCGCTCGCTTCAACGCCTGGTTCAACGGCTTGTTTACACGCCTGCTGGATCTCTACGAGCGCGCGGTTCGCATCGCGTTGAGACGGCCCGGGCTAACCGTGGCGGCCCTGCTCGGTTTGTTTGTTGCCAGCTTAGCGATCTATCCGATTCTGGGCCTGGCCTTCTTCCCGCAAACAGACGCCGGGCAATTCACCATCAACGTAAAAGTTCCCACGGGTACTCGCATCGAGATCACCAATCAGTACGTCGCCAAGATCGAGGATCTGATTCGTCACGTGGTGGAACCGGCCGATATGAGAATGATCGTATCCAATATCGGCGTGGTTAATGATTTTTCGTCGCTCTATACAACCAATGCCGGAGAGTATACAGCCACCATCCAGACTGCCTTGAATGATGATCATCACCAGAGCAGCCTGACCTACATGAACCGGGTGCGGGACGAACTGGCGGAGAAATTCCCCGATGTCCGGGCGTTCTTTCAAAGCGGCTCCATGGTGGATGCGATTTTGAATTCCGGTATGCCCGCTCCCATTGACGTTCAGGTGAATACCCGCGATCTGGACATCACCTACAACACCGCGCAAGAGCTGGCGCGCCGAATCCGCGCCCTCCCCGGTGTGGGACAGATTTACATCCCGCAAGACATGAATTACCCGGCCCTGAAATTGAATATCGATCGAGTGCACGCCACCGAACTTGGCCTCACCCAGAAAGACATCGTGAACAACGTGATCACTGCGCTGAATTCAAACACCATGATCGCGCCGAATTATTGGGTGGACTATCAAACCGGTAACGACTATTTTCTCTCGGTGCAGTATTACGAGCACGGCCAAGCCGCTATCCACAATCTAGTGGACTTGAAAGAGATTCCTCTGCGCGCGCCCAATCTGAAAGAGCCCACTACGCTCGATACGGTGGTGAAGCTTGAAAACGTAACATCGCCCACTGAAGTGGACCATTATCAGATCCAGCGCATTATAGACATTTTCGTTACACCCTCCGGCGAAGATCTGGGTAAAGTCCGGAGCGAGATCCTCAAGACCATCGCCGACCTGCGCCTGCCTTCGAACATTCGCGTAAATTTACGGGGCATGGTGCAGGGAATGGAAGCGTCGTTCTCCAGCTTCGCCATCGGCTTCAGCATGTCGTTCATCTTGTTGTTGCTGATCCTGCTGGCGCAGTTCCGATCTTTCATCGACCCGTTTCTCATCATGCTGGCCATCCCCATGGGATTCATCGGCGTGTTGATCATACTTCCGCTTACGCATACCACGCTCAATGTGATGTCGCTGATGGGCGTGCTGATGCTGATCGGCATTGCCGATTCCAACAGCATTCTGATCGTCGACTTCGCTCACAAACTGGAAGAGCAGGGGCTGTCCGTGGCCGATGCGGTCATAACCGCCTGCCGCGTCCGGTTGCGGCCCATTCTGATGACCTCGTTCGCAACCATCATCGGAATGATCCCCATGGCCATGAAACTCGGCACCGGCGGCGAGCAGTATACGCCCATGGCCCGCGCCATTATCGGCGGATTAATGTCGTCTGTATTTCTCACCGTGTTCATTGTTCCGGCAGCGTACCTGCTGGTCTACCGGAGAAGGAGGCACCATGTCACCGAGAGTGCATAAACTTATTAGCCCCATCGCAATCTCATTCGGTGTGGCGTTCGCGCAAACTCCGCCCAAGCTCAGCCTGCAAGATGCGGTTGCCATCGCGATAAAGAATCATCCCCAGATTCAAGCTGCGCAGCATGAAGTCAACTTCGCTCAAGAACAGGTGGTCATTAACCGCGCGCCATATTTCCCGGCCATCAACGGCGACATCACCGGCTCTCAGGGAAACGACTTGTCCCGGATCGGCGCCGGAGAGCTCGCCGCATCGCGCTTGTTCAACCGGTTCGGACAAGGCGTGGAACTTTCGCAACTCATAACCGATTCCGGACGCACTCCGAACCTGGTGGCCAGCGCCCGGCTGCAGGCGCGAGCTTCCGAGCAAACCCTGCAAGCCACTCGTTATGATGTCGTGTTGGCTGTGAATCGCAGCTATTACAATGTATTACAAGCGCAAGCCGTGGTACGAGTGGCCGAGGAAACCGTATCCGCGCGCCAGCTTTTGAGCGACCAGGTAACTGAATTAACAAAGAACAAACTCAAGTCCCAGCTGGACCAAAGCTTCGCCGAAGTCCAGGTCTCGGAGGCGAAGTTGCTTCTCATTCGCGCGCAGGAGAGCTTTCAGGCCGCCCTGGCTGAACTCGGCCGCGCCTTGGGATCTGACCAGTCTGCGAATTATCAGCTGGAGGAATCGCCGCTTCCGCCCGGGCCGCCGGCCAAGCCGGACGACCTGGTTACCGAAGCCATAGCCAACCGGCCGGAGCTGGCCAGCCTTCGCTTTTCGCGTGATTCCGCCTACAAGTTCTACGCAGCGGAACGGGATCTGACCCGGCCTACCGTGAGCCTCGACGCGGTAGGCGGTTACATTCCGTACATCAATACCCCGGCTACCTCTCCCATCCCCGCCGAATACGAAGGAGTGGCCGCGAATGTCCATATCCCGATTTTCAACGGGCATCTTTTTTCAGCCCGGCGCGAAGCGGCCCACGAACGCGCTCTCGAATCCGATCAGCGTTTGCGCGATGAGCAGGAGCAGGTCTCGCGCGACGTGCGGGTGGCTTGGTCGGGTACCGTCACCGCCTATCAGCGGATGGACGTAACCGCGCAGTTCCTTCGCCAGGCTGCGCTCTCGCTAGACCTGGCTCAGGGACGCTACAACCTGGGGCTGTCTTCGATAGTGGAGTTGACGCAGGCCCAGTTGAATCTCACGCAGGCTGAAATAGAGAACGTCAGCGCCAAATACGATTATCAGACCCAGTATGCGGCGCTGCAGTTCACCATCGGCGCATTACGCTGAGATGCCGCTGTTTTACGAGGAACAACCCTTTCGACAATTACGGCTCAGGATTCTGACCGCCATCCCGCCCGTGGTGATGACCTTACTGGCCATCTGGCAGGTGGGCCTGGGACACCGCTTGGGAAAAGAGCCCATGTCCAATGGCAGCCTGATCGGGTGGTCAGTTTTTCTCTGGATCGTCTATCTGCGTTTGATCACTGTGAAGCTGGTCACGGAACTTCGGCCAGGCGAACTCCGCGTTCGGATGCGCGGACTCTGGCGCTCGCATAGTATCCCGCTGAGCGACATCAAATCAGTGAATGCCATCACCTTCGACGCCGCGCGAGACTGGGGCGGCTACGGAATCAGATCCACGCGCCGGGGAACAGCCTACCTCGCCGGCGGCGATCACGGAGCGGAGCTCGAAATGAAGAACGGATCAGTGGTCTTGATCGGCTCGCGCCGTTCCGGCGAACTAGCGCTCGCAATTGCCAAACAAGATTGGCAGACGAAAGCGGAAGCGCCTGCCCCACAGAGCAGCATAGCCGCAACCAAAACCGGGCCGACGGGGGCGTCGGCCGCGGACCAGGGGGTCCGCCCCACGAATCGTCGCAAGCCGCAAAGAAACTGATGGATAGTAGTACAAATCGCCGCAGGCTGCGAAGATTTTCAGGTCTAGTAGTACATTGACTGGCAAACTTGGTCTTTGAGTGGGGCGGGCGCTTTCGCCTGCCAACCCAAAAGAGCGAACTCAATGCGTCAAATGCAGCCAGCGCTTGATATCAGGCGCGAACTCGTGCAGAACATTAATACCCGCGTCGATCAGAATCGTGTCCGAGCCGGCAACGAATATCGCGGTCCCGTTATGAAAGCGGTCCGGCCACCACATGCGCGACACAGCGGCTGCTCCGTAGTCGCCCAGGAATTCACTATAGGCGGGCATCATGCCCCCGCTGTCGTTGTGCCGCCACACGGTGTGAAGAAACGCGTCTCCCAGCCGCCCCTGAAAACTTCTCCGGTTCGATCGGAAAAAGCGGGTGTCTTCGTGATCGATCGCCTGCACCGGAAACATAATGCTGCGCTGGATCACGTACTGTCCTAAGTGTGACGCATAGCGTTCTCCAAACGCGCCCCATCCCTCACCCCACTCGTCCGGACGATCGCGCCCCTGATCGAACGCCGCGCCGATGCCGGCGTAAATCACGTTGTCGACATCGAACAGGTGCCGCCAATCGTAAGCCAGCTTCTCTTTCACGCTGAGGGCCTGCCATCCCGGCGATTGCGGCCCCGTGGTCTGTCCCGGCTGGGTGGTTGTAGAATTGGGGCTCGGATCCTGGGCCAGCGCCAGGCCTGAAATGCTCACGGCCGCCAGCAGCGCTCGAACGATCATAAATAGAGTGACTCTTCGCGCGCGGATTAGGTTTCAGAGTGCTCCAGGGTTTTATGCTGGCTGGTGGCGCTACCGTCCGTGCTTCTCAATTCTCGAAAAACGATAGTAGATAAAATGGTTATGGCGCCCAGCACGAAGACGGCGGAGTGTATGCCATGAATCATTTGTGGCGCGCTAGAATGAAAACGGTCCGGAATGAAGAATCCAGTCACCAGCGACGCCCAGGCCACACCGAAACTCATCGACATCTGCTGCATGGTGCTGGCAATGGAGCTGGCCCCGCTGGCCTGTTGCTCAGTGACGTCGGCATAAACCAGCGTGTTCATGCTGGTATATTGCAGCGAGCTAAAGAACCCGAAGCAGAATGCCAGCCCGACCATCAGCCAGACCGGCGTGCCAATTCCGAAAGTTGCGAAGAGTGAGATGATCAGGCCGAGTATCACGGTATTGGAAATCAACACGCCTCGGTAGCCAAAGCGGGTCAGAATCCGTGGCATGGTCATCTTCAGGCTCATAGCGGCAATGGCTTGCGGCATCATCAGCAGACCGGATTGAATGGGAGTAAACCCCAGCCCCACCTGGTAAAGCAGTGGAAGAATGAATGGGATTCCTCCAATGCCCAGCCGGGTGAAAAAACTGCCGCTCACTGCCGCGCGGAAGGTGCGAATGCGAAACAGGCCCAGCTCCAGCAATGGATGGAGAGCCTTTGACGCATGCAACCCATAACCGGCCAGCAGCAAAATGGAAATTGCCAGCAGCCCCAAAATTTCCCGCGCACTCAGCGTATGCTCCCCGAACACTTCCAGCACGTACGACAACAGCGCAATACCGGAGCCAAACAGGATCAGGCCGATAAAATCCAGAGGATTGGACTTTTCGCGGTAGTCCGGCAGATGCAAAAATACCATCACCAGACCGATCAGCCCTATTGGAAGATTCACAAAAAAGATAAGCCGCCAATGAAGGTATCCGACAATCAGGCCGCCGGCGATGGGCCCCAGCATGGGACCAATCAGACCCGGAATGGCCACGAAGCTCATCGCGCGAACCAGTTCCGATTTGGCGAACGTCCGCACGATGGTCAGCCGTCCTACCGGCACCATCATGGCTCCGCCACAACCTTGCAGGACGCGGCAAGCCACCAGCTCGTGGAGGTTGGTGGATATCCCGCACAGCAACGACCCGAGTGTGAATAAACCAATTGCGGACGCGAACACGCGGCGCGTCCCGAATCGGTCCGCCATCCAACCGCTGATCGGAATGAACACCGCGAGGCTCAACGTGTAGCTGGAGAGCACCGCCTTCATGCTGAGCGGAGCCACCTTGAGAGCCGCCGCGATGGTGGGCACGGCCGTGTTCAAAATGGTGGTGTCCAGCGACTCCATGAAGAACGCCACCGCCACCAACCACGGTAACAGCCGCTTACTGAATGTTCCCGCCACTATTAAGTCACGGTACCAAAGCTTGAAAAAATCCGGGGACAGGACGAGCCAGCGTCAGCAACGATCCAAAAAATGCGGGGACATGACGGGCTAGCGTCCGAACTGGTTCAAGCTCAAAACGTGCGCAGTCGTGTCCCCGGCATTTTTTCCCCGAGACCAGCCAGCTATTTCTTATGAGAACCGCCGTGCGAGTGTCCGCCGCCACCGGAGTGACCGTGACCGCCGGAGTGTCCGCCGCTTTTGGCGTGTCCGGACGATTTCGGCCCGGAGTAATGCCCACCGGAAGATCGCCCGGAGGCGTGGGACGACGGCGCGCCCCAGCCATGTCCCGACGACCCGCCGCGTGACGCAACGTTGCGCGCTGAGTAATGTGACCCCGAATCCCGATTGCCCGCTCCGTAGCTATTGGAGCCACCCCGTGCGCCTCCGGCCGACAGCCCACGATAAGCCTCCGCCTGCCGGCTGCTGCCCTGATAGCTGGGCCGGCTAGCAGCGTGATTTTCGACACCGCGGTTCTCCAGACCGTGGTTTGCGAAACCACCATGGTTCTCAAGGCCATGGTTTTCAAAACCATGGTTGGCTAAACTGTGGTTCTCAAAACCGTGGTTCTCAAAACCATGGTTCGCGAAGCCGCGCCCCGCAGCGCCCGCATAATGCGCGGCTGCGTAATGCCCCGCATAGGGGACACCCAACCGATGCGCGGGATTGTGCACCCACGCGGCGCGGCTCGCGTAACCATAGCCGCCATGAAAACCATAGCCTCCGTAACCATGAAATCCGAAGTGGCTGAAGAATAGCCCGTTCAGGAAAAGGCCGTGGGTCAACCAACTCAGGCCCCAGCCCCAACCGCCGAAAGTCAATAGTCCGGCGAAGAGACCGCCCAGGAACGTTCCAACCCCGTAAGCGATGCCCAAGCCAATCCCCGGATAGCCGAGCGGCGGGTAGTAACCATACACTGGCGGGCCCCAAACATACGCAGGATTATAGACGGGCGCATAAACCATCTGCGGATCGGTGGGCTGAATCACGATCGCGTTCTGGCCGTTCTGCTGTTCGTATGTGATCCGCTGCTGCGGCGTATTCACCAACCGCCCGTTGTCGCGGGCGGAAGCGCGGAGCCGCTGGATGGCGTCCATCACGTCGGCCTGCTGCGAGAGAAAAGCGTTGCCCAGGTCGGTGGTCCAGCGGATGTTACCACTGAGCGTGTTCATCACTTGCGGAAACGCCACCAGGGCTTGAACGCTGGGGTCCCACGGTTGCTGTTTCGCGGCCTCAATCAGTTGCTGTCCGCGCAGCCCAGCATTTTGTTGCATCCACTGTTCCGCCTCGCTGATCTCCAAAGGATACGTGCTGGCCGCCAGAACCTGGCTCAGCAGCATATCCGGATAAAGCGCCACCGGAGCCACCAGGTTACTCAAATCCTGCGGCGACAAACGTGGCGCGTTCGAGGGCTGTTGCTGGTCATAACCCGGCGCCGGTTGGCCCGCCGGAAGTTGGCCCTGTGGCGGCTGGTCCGGAGGAGCTTGCGCCGCGGCCGGAAAGGTCAGCGCCGCCAATATCGCACTCGAAAGTAAGATGGCTCGGTTTATGATCACGGCAGCTCCAATCGTTCTCCTGGACGCGCCCCGATCTGCCCCGGTGACGCCCTGCGCGATTAATTTCCGATAATACTACGGTTACGCTAGTCAATGATCTCGTAAACTTTCGGTGGAATCAACAACGCGACACTGTCCGACGCGAGAAAGAACGGTGCCGTCACCGCAGCGTATCCCCACAGAGGAGCGAACGCAGGAATCATTGGGATCACGCGAACGTACGAAACGTCCTCCGACACAGGCGCGGCGCACGTGAGTGCCGCTGCCTGTGCCGTTACTGTAGTTGAACCAGCGCGGTGTTGCTGGCTAGCGGCCCTACGGTGACAGTCAGTGTTGCTGGGCCCGAGGGCAGCCCCGCGGGAACAACCACATCGATTTGATTTAACCCGGAGAATGTAGGCGCAAGGCCCGCGAACAGCACTTTTGCGTTCACGCCGCCAATGGTCACCACTGGGGTAATTTGATCCATAGCCAGCGGGTTGGTGGGTGCGGCAGCATCATCGTTGGGCGCATTGGAAACCAGGCCCAGACCGGTGGCGAATATCTGCACAATCTCGCCGGCCGCCGCAGGCGCCGCCGCGTTCACGGGTTGTCCGTTCAGGTGAGTCACCGCCGCGTCACCTGCTGCATCCGTCAAAAATACGCCTGGTGACTCCGGCGTAATGGGCACGCCGGTTACTGCAGCCACGCCCGCGGGCGTGGAAACCAGAATTGTGGCCGACGTTTCACCAGCCAGTTCATAGGGCACGAAAAAGTTGATCTGGGCGGACGATGCATAGAACAGCGGCGCGGGCACTCCGTTGATGGTCACCGCAACGCCGCCGAGAGTGAGCGGCAGCGGAAAAGCCTTCGCGCTCGCCGGATGCGAAGCCAGATTCAAGCCAAATATGGTCGCGATGGAACCGACGCCTAGCGGTGCCGCGGAAACCATCGGCGCCGCATTTACCACCCCGGCGCCGCTAAAGGCGGGCATTCCGGTGGATGTCACAGCTCCGGTGACGACGCCCGTTGATAAGCCCGGACTCGTAAACAGCAGCGATGCCGGCCCAGCGTGAAGGGGCGTCCACACACCCACATAATTTCCACCACCCACATCGGTGAGGATTACGGGAGAATCGCCCGTGGTGAACGCAACCTGCACCGTCGCGCCTGTGACCGGCGTCCCAGTGGAGCTGAAGATGGACCCCTGCAAGGCAACCGGCACGCCGACATTGGCGATGAAATCTCCGGCCGGCTGAATAGGCTGCAGCATACTTGTGGACGTCCCGGGCGTTGTTGCGGAGGAAACAACCAGCGTCACAGGAATAATTAATCCTGCGTTGGATGTTCCCGTGGCGCTTATCGCTACCTGGCCCGAGTAACTGCCGGGCTGCAATCCCGCGGGGTTGGCCGTTACCGTGAATGTACCGTTGCCGCTACCCGACGCCGGTGAAATAGTCAGCCACGTTCCACTCGATCCGGCCAGCGCGACGGCGTTCCACGAGAATGATCCCGCATCGGAACTTACGGCAATGCTCTGGCTGAGCGCGCCGGTCGAATTCGTGGATCCGGCGAACAACACGCCGCCCGGCGTCGCGGAGAGCGTGCCCGGCGCGCTAGCGCTGCTTAGATCCAGCACAACGGGAACCAGCAGGGTATTTCCCGCGCCTGAACTTTGCACCAAAATGAATCCGACGTAATAACCAGCGGCGAGTCCGCTAGTATTTACCGATACGGAGATCGAGCCCGGCGTTGAACCGCCCGCTCCGCTGATCGAAAGCCAGCTCATCCCGGCCGTCACGCTGGCGCTTGCGTTCAACGAAACAGCGGCGCCGGTTGTGGTGGTAACGGGAATCGCTTGCGGGGCGAACGAACTCCCCACCGGTCCACGAAATTCGAGCAGCGGGACTGCAGAAATTAGATCCGGAAGCGCGGAGATATTCACAACTACAGCGACATTCGCGGGCGCTACACCGGAACCACTGAGCGTGATATTGCCGAGATACTGTCCAGCGGCCAGGCCGGATGGGTTGAGTTGTACCGTTAACGTGGACGGCACAGTGCCGGAAGCGGAGCTGCCGGATGCGGGAGAAACTGAGAGCCAGGCGTTACCTGCGTTGACCGCGGCGCTCCAGCTAAGCGTGCCGGTACCTCCGTTCGCGATATCGATTACGCGCGAAATCGGCGCTGTAGATCCCGCGGCTGCATTTACCACCACTGCCGCCGGCGTCAGCGCAAATTCCTGCGGCGCGGAGGGAACGACGGTCAGAGTCACCGCGACCGTTTTTTGCTGGCTGCCCGAAGTCACTTTAATGGTGCCCGGATAGCTGCCTGCCTTGAGCCCCGCTGCGTTGACGTTGGCCGTCACCGCGGCAGGCGTGGCGCCCGAAGCCGCGCTCACTGTCAGCCACGCCGGGGTGGCGCTTTCTGAAGCGCTCCAGGCAAGCGTGCCCGTACCAGTGTTTGATATGGCGATGCTGGCCGGCAGCGGATTACCTCCGCCCTCCACAGCCGTGAGCGCGAGCGCCGCCGGCAAGACCGATAGCTGCGCCGGAGCAGTAGTTCCGGAACCTGTTTCGAGGAAAGTGGCTACTTTACTCACTCCGTTTACGCTGGCCAAAATCTCGATGGCCCCGGTGGCCGTAGGCGTCGCCGTGATCTCGGCCGTTCCGTTGAGGCCGGTGGTGACTTCCGTCGCACTCAAAGTCGCGGACCCCGAAAATACGCCGAATGAGACCACCACACCACTCATGACGTTGCCATTCTGATCCATGACCACGGCCACCAGTGGCGCGGCGAACGGGCTGCCCACTGCTCCGCTTTGCCCACTGCCGCTTACTACGTTAATACTCGCGGGCTGCGCCGGAGGCGGCGGCGGGGCCGTAACAGTCAACGTCCCATTGACAAAGGCGAACGTGTAGTGGAGGGCGGAAAGCGTCCCCAAACCGGCAATGATCGGATAGCTGCCTGCCGGTGACGACGCTGTAGCTGTTGTGGTCAAGCTGGGCGCGCCGCTCACCACAGCCAAAGTATCGCCATTGACGAAGCCAGTGATGGTGGCAGTAAACGTCGGCAGGGGCGCACCGGTAACTTTACTGGCGTTGTTCGCAGTCACTGTTAAAACAGGCTTGCTTACCGAGCCCGTATTCGTCAGCGAGAAATTCGCGCTGGCCGGGTCCGCTTGATCGGGAGTGGTTGCGCTGGCGGTGACGTTGTACGGACCACCGGCGATCATGTTGGCGGTGAAAGCTCCCGCCGTGGCCACACCACTCGAGTTGGTGACCTCGGTATTCACTCCTCCCGCGAAAGTTCCACTCGGCCCAGAGCCGGGCGGCGTAAACGTCACGGTAACGCCAGGCACAACGCTGGCACACGCCCCGCAGGATTCTGTCGCAGTGGCAGCGAGCGAAGTTCCGAACGTTGCGCCGACGCCTGCCGATTGTGGAGTTCCCGCCGTAGCAGCCAGAGCCACGCCTTGCAGTTGCACCGCGCCGATATCAGTCACGCCGTTCCTCAAGCGCAAGAAGCCGCTGCCGCGCTGATCTGTATCTGTTGACAAGAAACCCGCCGGATTTCCGGCACCCAGCGCCGGACTGTTGCCGCCGGGCAATCTGGTCGAAGTTGGCCCGCCGTTGTTTAGCAGTCCTCCCAGGTGCGGACTCAGCGGCGAGCCGGAGGTTCCCACCTGGTCGCCATTGACGCCGTTTGCGATGCCCGCCACGCCGGTGGAAATACCGATCAGATTGTTCCCGCCATCGACGAATGTGCCAGAGCCGTCCGGATTGGGGCTGGGGCCGGAATCCGCGTTTTCCCCGAGAATCGTGTTGGCCAATGTTGAACTTCCGCCGGATCCGACAACAATGCCGCCGCCGAAATCGCTCGCCAGCGTGCCGATTTGCCGATTGCGAGTGATAGTGCCGTTTCTTATGGTCGCGGTACCGAGGTTATAAATCGCTCCACCTCCCGCTGAACCGCCGCCGGATTCGTCCGTCGCTGTGTTTTGGTCGATCGTGGAGTCAGTGACTGTCAGCGACGAGGAGACGCCGTTATAAATCGCGCCACCCTGTCCGCCTGTCATGTTTCCGCCGTGCGTCGTATTCCCGGAAAAGGTGCTGTTTGTAATTGTCGCAGTACCGGAATTGAACAAGCCGCCGCCTCGACCAAAACCAAGGTCGTTGTTCGTGCCATTGCTCGTGATGCTGCATTGATTGATGGTCAGGGTTCCGGAGTTATAGATAGCGCCGCCTACGCCGCTTATGGCCTCGTTGCCGGTCACCACGCAGGAGCTCAGTGTCAGCGCTCCTAGATTCGTGACGCCACCACCACCACTGCCGTCACCCAAGCCACCTTGGATGGTCACTCCGGAAATAGATACGGTGATCCCGCTATTGACATTAAACAGTTGCGCGTCGCCGAGGCCGTCAATGGTCAAGCTCGCAGCACCCGGTCCAGTGATGGTCATGCTCTGCGTAAGCGGCGGTAAGGCACTTGCGAAATTGATAGTCCCGGTAACGGCGAAAGTAATGGTGACATTGCCCGACGAAGCGTTGGCATTGGTGATCGCTGCGCGTAGCGAACCTGCGCCGCTGTCTGCCAGAGTGGTCACCACCAGCGTCGTCGGCCCGGCCACGGAGATGTTCCCGGACGTGCCCGTGATGGAACTGTTCACGGTGTCGAGAGCGGAGATGGTTTGGTTCCCCGCAGTATTCAATGTTGCCGAAAATGCTCCAACGCCGTTGGTCAGCGTGGCGTCGGCCGGCAGTGTTGCCAAGGCGTCGCTGCTGGTGAAATGTACCGGGCCCGCATATCCAGTGGCGGTGTTGTTGAACTGATCTAATCCTGTGACCGTCAAGCTGAACGAAGTATTTTGCGTAGCCGAAGCTGGCGCCGAGACGCTTAAGTGCGTAGCCGGCCCTGGAGTCACGGTGATCCCACTCGAAGTGCCCGTGACAGAGGGGGTTACCGTATCGGTAGCGGTAATCGTCTGATTCCCCGCCGTCTTCAGCGTGACCGAAAATACTCCGACGCCGTTGGTTAACGTGGAGTCCGCCGCGAGCGTTGCCGCGCCATCGGTGCTCGTAAAATGAACGGTGCCCGCGTAGGAGGCAACAGTATTGTTGCCCGCATCGAGCGCCGTGACCGTGATGCTGAACGCAACGCCGGCCGTATGCGGCGACGTAGCCGACACACTGAAGTGCGTGGCCGCTCCGGTGACTGTGAGGCTGGCCGTTGCGTTGGAACCCGTTCCGCCTTGCGCCGAAGTGATCGGGCTGGTGGTGTTGTTCTTGGTGCCGACACTGGTTCCAGTAACGTTGACGAAAAAAAGGCAGGTTGTGTTGGCCGCCAAGCCCAACGATGAAATGCTAATGCTGCTGCTTCCCGCGATGGCGGTCAGCGTTCCTGCAGTCACGCCGCCGGAACTGGTCAGGCAACTGCCGCTTTGGCCGTTCGGTGTCGCTACCACAAGCCCTGCCGGAAGGGTGTCGGTGAAGGCGATGGCTTGCACGCCCGTGATCGAATTTGGATTCGAAATCTGAAAGGACACGCCGGTGCTGCCGCCGACCACGATGGAGCCCACGCCGAAGCCTTCTGTTAAGGTCGGCGACGTCACCGCGTTCACCACGATGGTGCCGGAATTCCCGGTGAGGCTATTCGGCGCGTCGGTGGCTGTGATGGTCTGGTTGCCTGCTGTTTCGAGCGTGGCCGTGAACGTCTTCGTGCCATTGACTAACGTCGAATTTGCGGGCAGTATCGCCAATGGATCGGTGCTTGAGAAACTCACCGTGCCGCCGTACGCGGGCGTAGTGTTGTTGTTAAGATCCACCGCTGTCACGGTGAAGTTGAAAGATGTCCCGGCTGTCTGGGGCGACGCTGCCGAGACGATAAAACGTGTCGTCGGTCCTGGATTCACGGTGATGGGATTGCTGGTCCCGGTAATGGACGACGTTACAGAATCGGTCGCCGTGACGGTCTGAATGCCCGCGATCCTAAAGACGAAATTGAAAGTCCCGGTCCCGTTCGTCAGCGAGACGCCCTGGCCGCTCACGGACACGAAACTTGGGTCTGTGCTGGTGAAATTCACGGTTCCCGAATAACTGGGAAAGGTATTGCCGTTCTGGTCCAGACACGTGATGGTGACCGAATCTTGATTGAAAACCGTTATGGGCGTCCCCGCGACAACTGAGAAGCTGGTGGCCGCGGGGGCCGCCACGGTAAGCGTAGTGCTGGCCCCCGGACCTGCCGTCGCCACTTCGTTGGACGTAACCGTGCTAGTGGTGACCGTGAATGGGCTTCCAGTGGTGGTGGAGGCCTGTGCATGTATGCTCACGTTGCATGACGCCCCGGCCGCAAGCGAGCCGACGGAAAAATTAAAGCCGCTCGACGTGCTGCCACCTGAGCCGGCGCAAGCGCTGCCGGCAATGGTAAAGGTACCCAACGTGATACTCGACGGAAAGCTGACACTGAAGGTGATGCCTGTTAGCGCAGTACCGTTCGGATTGGTGACCGTGACCTCATACAACGTCGTATTCGTGCCGCCAGCCGCCACCGTTGATGGCGTAAAACTGGCGCTCAACGTCGCTTGGACTTGCGCGGACGCTTGGCCGAGGCAAATCGTAACCAGCGCTAGTGACAACCAGGCCGAACGCAGCCTCAATCCAATCATCGGGACCTCCCAGAAGTATCCACTCTAAAGAAGGAATCGCGTCGATACTTGTCTATATATGAGCTGTTCGACAGCGTTGACCGCGCACTTTAGTACGGTTGTTTGGGGACAATTTCCCCAAATGGGCATCTTGGATATCTTCGCACGAACAGAGAACAGACCGGATGAATTATGTTCCCGTGTCAGCGTGTCCCGCGCTCCTGGCATGATGTATAGATGGCTTGTGTCTTCTTACCCCGCGCACTCTCCACGCTGATTGCGCTTTCGGCTTTGCTCCCGGTGGCCGCGCAGAATCATAAAACCTGGCGCGATTATGGCGGCGCTTCGGATTCGGCTCAGTATTCCGAGCTGGCGCAGATCGACAGGTCCAATGTCGCAAAGCTCCAAGTTGCCTGGAGTTATCCCACCGGCGACGATAAGCCGTACTCCTTCAACCCCATCGTGGTGGACGGCGTGATGTATGTTCTGGCCAGGAACAATTCCATCGTCGCGCTGGACGCCGCTTCGGGTGTCGAGATCTGGGCCCATCCCGCGGAACCCAACACCACCCTCATCACCAATCGCGGCATCAACTATTGGGAGAGCAAAGACCGCTCCGACCGCCGGCTATTGTACGCGAGCAATCATATCCTCCACGCCATTGACGCGCGAACAGGCCGGCCGATTCTCACTTTTGGCACCGCCGGCAGCGTGGATCTGAAACAAGGGCTGGATCGTGATCCCAGCACCATTCGATTGGTGCAATCCACTACACCTGGAAGAGTGTTTGAAGATCTGTTGATTCTCGGCGCCGCCACCAATCAGGAATATGGCTCGGCGCCCGGCGATATCCGCGCATTTGATGTTCGCACCGGGAAGCTGGTCTGGACCTTCCACACCATTCCCAGGCCCGGCGAGTTCGGATATGAAACTTGGCCGAAGGATGCCCGGAAACGCGTGGGCGGAGCGAATGTCTGGGGCGAATTGTCCGTCGATGTGCCGCGTGGTATTGTCTACGCGCCAACCGCCAGCGCGAAATACAATTTCTATGGCGTGAATCGGCCCGGGGCGAATTTGTTTGCCGACAGTCTGCTGGCCCTCGACGCCCGCACCGGCAAGCGCTTGTGGCATTTCCAGATGGTGCATCACGACATCTGGGATTATGACGACGCCACGGCTCCCAAGTTGCTCACCGTTCAACATGACGGCAAACCGGTGGACATTGTCGCCGAGGTGAGCAAGCAGGGATTCGTTTGGGTGTTCAATCGAGTCACCGGCCAGCCGCTTTGGCCCATCGAAGAAAGGCCCGTGCCGCATTCCGACATGCCTGGCGAAGAAACCTGGCCGACGCAACCTTTTCCAACCTGGCCTCCGCCCTTTGCGCGGCAGAAGTTCACGGTTGACGATTTGAGACCGTCTCTCACCGCGGAAGACCGGGCCAAGTTCCGCGACGAAATCCTGAGCGCGCGCAATGAAGGCCTCTTCACTCCGCCATCAACGCGCGGCACAATTGAGATGCCCGGCAACAACGGCGGAGCGAACTGGAGCGGAGCCGCTGTGGATCCGGCCAACGGCTCTCTGTTCGTGGTATCGAAAGACCTGCCTGCCTTGCTGCGCCTGGCCAAAGACCCGAAAGACGCTTCGCCTGAAGACCATTATTACAGCGGATTCGGCTTCCTGATTGCCAGCGATGGGCTTTCCCCAATCACTCCGCCGTGGTCGTCGCTGACGGCTTACAATCTCAACTCCGGCGACATCAAATGGAAGGTTCCTCTCGGCGATGTTCCTGGCATGAAAGGCACCGGATCGCACTATCCAAAAGTGGGCCCGGTGGCAACAGCCGGAGGGCTAATTTTCGCGGGCACCCGCGATGGAAAAGCTCGCGCGCTGGACGTCGAGACTGGCCGGCAACTCTGGGAACACCAGTTGGACGCGGGGCTGGAGGGGATGGCCGCGGTTTATGAAGTTGCGGGCCGTGAATTCGTGGTGTTCTGCGCATCCGCGCAGTCCGGCCTTACAAAAACGACACAAACGAAAATCAATGGCGCCTATGTAGCTTTCGCCCTTCCCAAGACGTGACAAAAATCCGGGACATGTGGGCTAGTGGGGCAGGCGCTTTCGCCTGCCAACCTTTTCACTGCCCCACCACATTGTAATTCACCGCCGCAAGATCCTTCGATTCCGTATCCCGCACCAGCTCACGAACGCGATAAGCGCCCGGCGAAACTTGAAACTTAACTACCGCGTTAATCCCGGATTGCGTGAACTTCCCTAAATTGGCGTCCTTCAGCCGCAGGTCCAGCGAGCCTTCCTTGGCAGCCACGTATTTGCCGTCTTTATCGAACAGCGCAGTTTCAAAAATCAGAGTGTCGATATTGCGATCTGCATCCTTGCGAAAGTGCAGCACGCTGACGTCCACGTGTACTTTAATGGTCAACGTGGAAGCTGGGCTGCTTTTTTCCACTTGCGCCGTTACCTCCACCGGCAGCTCATGCAACTCTTCCTGAGAGAAGACAAGTTTCTCGATCTCCGTCTGGGTTCGAGCCGCTTCTTGCTCCGTACCCTGGGGAGCGATATATCCTCGCCGCGCTTCCACCCGCAAATGATCACCGGCGTTGAGCACCACTTTCAACGTATGGAACTTGCCATCTAACTTGACGTCATGGGGTGAAAAGCTGAGCACGTAATAAACATCCGGCGCCTGCGCAGTCTCCCGAAAGCCTTGGTCAAAATCGTTGCTGTTCCGGAAGTAGGTTCCTCCCGTGCCGGCGCTCAGGCCGGCCAGGACGTCGCGTCCAACTTCTAGCTGCGTATTTTCGAGGCCAGTCTTCTGAACCTCCAGGTCCAAGCGATAACCAAATCGACCTGGACGGGCGCTTCTTGTGTACAAGCCGGCAGCGTCGAGCGCATTGATCACAATGTTCTGGTGGACGGCCTGATTCACCAGCATATCCACGTCGTCATTGCGCGCCATGGTCAAAAAGCCTGGTGAAACCAAAACCAGCGTGCGCTGCCCGGGCATAGCGGCCATACGGCGGAGCAATTGCCGAATTGCTTCCAATGTCCATTGCGATTGCATATCCGCCAGGCCCCCTATATGCGCCGCGTCGAATCTCGCCTGCCGCATCTGCTCGTCGCGGCAGTCCGCAGTCTCGTTACCTTCCCCTTTGCAATGACATTCATAGCCTTCCGTGGTTGCGATGTCGAGCGCATTCGTGTCCTACAAATTATCAATAAGGTAGGCTTGGTATTCCTCGATCGAGGGGCACTGGTTCATTAGCGGAATTGTGCGCGAATGAGGCGCCAGCCGGAAAAGTGTGTCGTGCAGCTTGTCGCAGTCGTCGGTAAAATCAAGCTGCTCCTTGGCGGACGAGGTAAAAATCGCTATTCGATCATCCGGCCGCGTCGCAGTGGACAAATAGCGCCAGGCGGGTTCGCGTGACATCTTCAATCGGCATGTGGAAATCGTCGAAAAACAGGGCGACGAATCGCTGGGGCGTGGGTGCCGCTTGAGGAACAATCGGGGTATTTGCGGATGGAGAGGCTGCAGCTTCCGGCGCCGTCTTTGAATTGGTTGTCTCCACTCTGAATCCGGTTATTTCCTGAAGCTTGCCGCTATCAAAAAGTTCG
>Ga0210388_10000575_pt1 | contig 29867 bp, 30 predicted proteins | sample IncBWC19OmetaG_FD_155485 | JGI IMG/M metagenome (GOLD analysis project Ga0210388, IMG submission 155485) | Forest soil microbial communities from Barre Woods Harvard Forest LTER site, Petersham, Massachusetts, United States - Inc-BW-C-19-O ...
CATCCGCGGACGGCCCTCGGGCATGTAGCCCGACTCGAGCACGGTGATCAGCTCCGACGAGTCGGGCGAGCCTGGCACCAGTCTGTGACTGATTGTCGTGTACCCCATCTGGGGCGTGGAGAGGTCAATACCCTTCTCGGTGCCAGGGTCGTGACAAGAGGCGCCCGTGCAGTTCGACGGGTTGCCCTGATTGACGAGCAGGTTTTGATAGATACCGGTCCATGTCACCGCCGGGCCGGCATCGATCCCGGCTTCGTCGGGGCCTGCCTCGGTCGCGGCTGCGTCCAGTGGGACTCTGTTCGCGTCCCTGGTCGCTCCGTCCGTCGCACTTCCGCCCTCGCCATGTGAGAGGACGACCGTTCCCTCGCTGCCACCGTTGGCGCCTTCACATCCACCGCACGCGATCATCAACGCCACACCCAGACGCACCCAACCCATCGTTCCACCTCCCCACCCGTCTTGGGATCTCGACACCGAAGCTAGGTTCCGCCGCCCAATGTCCAAGATCAGGGAGGGAGTTTGCGGATCTGGATTCCTTGGCGCTGACGCTCACCTCTCGAAGATCACCCGCACTTGAAGGCGACAATCGGGTGTCCCGCTTGAAAGCGGTCGCACAAGTCTTTCGGCGGCGTTGTCCTGCCGGGATCAGGGAAGCGCTTACGTCCGCAGTGAAACTGGCGTCGCGACCTCGGCCGCGGGCAGGTCGCCGTGAGGGCCGTGACGTCGCGAGGCCGTTCGCGCCGGTCCGCTGTTGCGCGGGCGAGCTCGTGAGCGTGCCACAGGGTAGAGCACCGGCAAGACCTCGAGAGTCAGGAAGGCGCTGGTCACGAGACCGCCGAGCATCGGCATGTGCATCGACGATGTCGTCGCGCGTGCGGATCTGGTGGTCCGGACCGCGGTACGCGCTATGCAAACCCCGAACATTGGAGGTCGTCCAATGCGGTCGCTGCGAACACTCGGTATCGGCTTGGCTCTATTTGTCCTGTCCGCTGTCGCTCCCGGTTCCGCGTTCGCGCGGGGCGGAGGGCACGGCGGCGGTCATGGCGGCGGCTTCCACGGGGGTGGCTGGGGCGGGGGACACGTGGGCGCCTTCGGCGGTGCGCACTGGGGTGGCGGATGGCGCGGCGGAGGCGGCTGGGGAGGGCCGCGCGCTGTGGTGCGTCCCTTTGGGGTGGGTCATTGGGGTTGGCGTGGTGGTGTCCCGATCTGGATCGGGGTCAACACGGTCACGCCTTACAACGGGTGGACCTGGGTACAGCCTCAGTGGATGTGGAACGGCACACAATGGGTGTGGCAAGGCGGCTACTGGTCTCCTGTCCGGTAGAAGCGCACATGCTTGGGGCCCTTTCGAACAATTAAGATCCGTATGACCGGTCAGAAGGCTGGGACCCAGGCAGGCCGCTCCTGTTTTTTATGCGGGTTGCAGATTGGGAAGCGATGTATCCTGTCCCAATGTGTAAGGTCTGGCTTGCTCTACTGGCTTTGCTCGCGGGGACGGCGGCTGCCAAGGCGGAGACCATCGCCTTGTTGCCCGCCCAGGGAATCAACGTCGAGAGCGGCACGTTGGATGCGGCGCGGGACATTCTGGAAGGCGATCTGGTGCGGGGCGGGCGCGCGGTGATTCCGGTGGGCGATCCCACGGCGCAGGGGATTTCGCCGGAGATGGCGGTGCGGGCGGGACAGGAAGCGAAGGCAGACTTCGCCGCCGTCCTTCATATCACCCGACTCGGGTCGAGCTCGCGCGCGCGGCTGGTGGTCTATCGGGTGCCGTCCGGCGAGACCATCTACACGGCAGATCTGACCGCGGCGTCTTCCGACGATCTCAACGGTGTGCTCGAACGACTGGCTCTCGGATTCGGGTCGAACACTTCGCCTGCCAAGACGGCGGCGCTCGGTAACCTGACGGAAGCCGAAGCGGCGCCGCCGGTCGTTCACAGCGTGCGAATCCGCGGTGGCGCCAGCGTGCTCGGCCTCGCCGCCTTCAACCGGCCCGACGGCTCGCGCAGCCCGGCCGCGGGGGGCGTCAACGCGTTCCTCTACTTCGACGCCGAGTTTCTGCTCTGGGACGCCTCCATCGATCTTCTGGGCCACGACGGAAATCTGCTGTTCGACCTCGGGGTGGGCGTGTACTACCCGCTGTCGGCGGCCACTGTGTCTCCCTACGTCGGAGGGGCCTTGCGCTGGAGCGCCGCGACCTTCGGGGGCGCCGGCGCGAGCGGAATCTCGCCGGAGGCCGTGTTCGGCGTGATCGTGGGGAGAACCTCGTCCTCCCAGCTCCGGCTGCAGCTGGGCTACTTCTTCGACCTCTTTGCCGAGCAGCCTTCGACCACCTACAACGTCGCGCCGCCGGCAAACTCCTCCGGCACCTACGTCAACGGAATCATCTTCAGCCTGGGGTTCTGCACCCGGGTGTGAGCGAATCGCCCGCCGTCGGGCGCTCCCGGCGGCGGACGGTCGCCGTCGTTCAGGGGCTGTCGATCTCGGAGCAGTTCAGGGCTTGTCCCTGCCCGGCGCAGTGAAAGACGGTCCCTTTGATGCGGAAGAACCCTTGGGTGATCTTCGTCAGGGTGTAACTGCCGTCATCGTTCTTGGCGATGCTCGAGTAGGTGCTGGCACAACCCGCGGTCAGCGTGGCGAACACCAGGAGGACCTTGGCGAGGTTGGACTTCATTTCTCGGTCTCCTGGACCGTGATCTCCTGGCACTCCGCCTTGGTCGGCGTGGCCGGACAGATCCATGCGGTCGCGACGTTGTTGCGCGAGCCGACTGCGTAGAGCGAACCGTTTCCGGTGGGAGCCGTACCGTGAATCGTGGTGGCGCAGCCGGAAATCGCCATGAGTCCAAAGACGCCGAACACCCCGAGCTTCCGTACCCATCGTTTCATCATCGACCTCTTAGTGGTTGGGAGCGCCGAGAAACGACCCCGGCAAAATGCAACCCGCGTATCTTCGAGGTCAAGGATGAGCTTTGTCAAGGCCCGCAGGCCCTCACGTATAGCGAACGGACGGAAAGCCGCGATCGGGCCGGGCGAAAAGATAGCCTTGGAGGGCATCGGCGCCGAGCGACACCACGCAATCACGTTCGGCGGGTGTTTCAATCCCCTCGGCGACCAATTGGATACCGAGATCCTTGGCCAGACCGGCGATTGCCGCGACCACCTTTCGCTTGACGGCCGATGAGTCGATTCCGCGAACGAGCGACATGTCCGCCTTGACGACATCAGGTTCGAGCGCGGCGAAGCTCGACAGCCCTGCATATCCGGCCCCGAGATCATCGACGGCGATGCGATAGCCGATCGCTCGAAGGCGTTCGACGCGGTCGCGCAGCCCTCGAATTTCGTCCAGCGCCGCGCGTTCGGTGATCTCGAGGACGATCTTGTGGGCGAACGGGGCCAGGCCGGTGTCGCTGGCGTAGAGGTCTTCATCGGCGAGGTCATTCGGATGGAGATTGACGAAGACCAACGCGGAGGCGGGCGCGCGTGGAATCAGGTTGGCGACCAGACCTCGAATGGCGCGTCCGAGCTCCTCTGTCCGTCCGAGCTTTTCCGCACCCTCGAAGAGATCGACGGGGTTGCGGAGGCTCAGCTCGTCTGTCCGAACGAGGGTCTCGTACGCAATGATGTTCTGGTCTTGCCAGGAGACAATCGGCTGGCAGGCGATCCAGAGCTTTTCGAGCGCGGAGGAAAAGCGCGCTTCCAGGCCAGCGCGGTCACTGCTCGCTTTGCCCTCCAGCTCGCCCGCCGCCTCCCTGCGAATGACAGCCAGACGATGCCACCTCACAGCGCGAGAGACGACGTCAAAAAGCTGCTGGGGTGGGACGGGCTTGACGAGGTAGCGGAATGCTCCGTACTCCACGGCGTCGATCGCGCTCTGGAGGTCGGGGTTGCCGGTGAGAAACACGAAGGGAACGTCCAGGTTGCTCTTGCGAATCGCCCGCAACAACGCCCGTCCATCGACGTCGGGCATGTCGAGATCGCTGACGATGGCGTCGAAGGCGTCGGCCCGCGCCAGGTCGATGGCTTCCTGCCCGCCGTGGGCAACTGTCACCCGATATCCCTTGCGGCCGAGCAAGCGTTCCGTCGTTCGGGCGACCGCCGGCTCGTCATCGACGACGAGCACCGAGGGAGTCAGGTTGGGGTCGACGGCGACGGACACGGTGTTGGTCGGCTGTCCACCCATCACGAAAGCGTCGCGCAATCCCTCCTCGCAAACAAGACAATTGAGCGGAGCGTGTGCGACATGCGGGAGCGTTGCTTACAGGCGCCGAGTGGTGGCGGCAGGGGAGCGTTCACCGGGTGCAGCGTCGCCGGTCGGAGCCGAGCTCAACGCGCGGACAGCGTGAAAAAGAACGTCGCGCCCTGGTCCGGCGTGGACTCACCCCAGATGCGCCCCTCGTGCCGGCGGACGATCCTGTCGACGATGGCCAGGCCGATCCCGGTGCCCGCGAACTCGGCGGTGTGCAGGCGCTGGAACGGCTGGAACAACTTGCTCGCGTAGGTGGGGTCGAACCCCACGCCGTTGTCGCGGACGAAGTAAATCAGCTCCTCGTTCGCCGTCGTGCAGCCAAACTCGATCCGCGGCTGCGCCTGGCGAGCGGTGAACTTCCAGGCGTTGCGCAGCAGGTTCTCGAGGGCGATGCGCAAGAGACGTGCGTCCGCGCTGACCCGAAGACCGGGCGTGCAGACGAACGCCCGCTCGCCGGTCGCCTGATCGGCCCGAATGTCGGCGACGATGCCGCCCACCAGGCTCGAGAGGTCCAGCTGCTGACGCCGCAGATCGGCGCGGCTCACCCGCGACAACTCCAGGAGATCGTCGATGAGCTGCCCCATCCGCTGGGCCGCCGTCCGGATCCGGGTCAGGTAGTTCCGCCCGCGTTCATCGAGCTTGTCGCCGTAGTCCTCCAGCAAGGCCTCGCTGAAGCCGTCCAGGGGACGCAGCGGCGCGCGGAGATCGTGCGACACGGAATAGTTGAACGCCTCGACCTCGGCCAGAGTCTGCTTGTGGGCCGCGATTTCGGCCTGCAGGCGTCGCCGACCGAGATAGAGGTCGAGAAAGACCTGAACCTTGCTGCGCAGGATGTACGGGTCGATCGGCTTGAAGAGCAAATCGAAGGCGCCGGTGTCGTAGCCGCGCAGGATGCTCTCCTCCGTCGCGTGCGTGGCGGTGACGAAGATGACCGGGACGTGGCGCGTCTCGGGATTGTCGCGGGCGTGCTGGGCGACCTCGTAGCCGTCCATGTCGGGCATCTGCACGTCGAGCAGCATGACCGCGAACTCCTCCTTGAGGAGGAGCCGCAGCGCCTCGTTGCCGGAGCCGGCGCGCACCAGGTCGCAGGGCATCCGGCCCAGGATCCCCTCCAGCGCCACCAGGTTGGCCTCGACGTCGTCGACGACCAGCACCTTCGGCCGGAGCTCGGTCATGACGGCGCTCCTGCTCGGAAGATTCGTTCGCTCGGGGCGAAGTCGGTGAACCGCAGCCGCCCGGCGCCCGCCAGGTGCTCGCTTCGTCCCAGGCAAAGGAAACCTCCCGGCCGCATTCCGTCGCCCAGCTTGGTGAGGACCCGTTCTTTGAGCGCCCGTCCGAAGTAGATCATGACGTTGCGGCAGAAGATCACGTCCATCTCCGCGAAGACGTGGTCGCCGACCAGATCATGTTGGAAGAAGTGAATCTTCCCACGCAACGACTCGTGGAACGAAACCCGTCCATAGGCCTCCGTCGCGTACCGCGCCAGATCGAGAGCCCCTCCGGCCGCCCGGTAGTGCCCGGCGAATCGGGCCAGGCCATCGGCCGCGTAGACGCCCAGTCGTGCGTCCTCGATCGCCCGGGGGCTGAGATCGGTCGCGTAGATCTGGCAGCGATCGAGAAGTCCTTCCTCGGCGAGGACGATGGCGGTCGAGTAGGCCTCCTCGCCGGTCGAACAGCCCGCGTGCCACACGTTGATGTGCGTCTTTGCCTGCAGCAAGGGGACGACCCGCGCCCGAAACGCCCGATAGAACGTGGGATCGCGGAACATCTCGCTGACCCGCACCGTCAGGCTGTCGAGCACGCGCGCGAAGAGGACGGGATCGGACAAGATCCTTCGCTCCAGCTCCGGCAAGCTCGGGATGCCCGACTGGCGGAGCGTCGCGACCACCCGTCGCCGCAGCGAGGTCGGCGCGTACCCGCGCAGGTCGTAACCGTAGCGGCCGGCGACCGCCTCGAGAAACCGGGTCAGCTCCGCCGCCTGGTCAGCGGCCCTCTCAACCGCCATCGCTCGCCTCCCCGGCCAGGAGCCCATTCAACAGCGCCAGCAACCGATCGCTGTCGATCGGTTTCGACATGTACTCGGTGGCGCCCGCCGCGATGCACTTCTCCGGATCGCCGTTCATCACCTTGGCGGTCAGGGCGATGATCGGGAGTCTCTGGAACCGGGCGTCCTGGCGAATTCGCCGCGTCGCTTCGAACCCGTCCATCTCGGGCATCATGATGTCCATCAGCACCGCGTCGAGGTCGGGGCGGCGCTCGAGCGCGTCGAGCGCCGCCTGCCCGTTGTCAGCCACCAGGACCTCGACCCCCTTCGCCCGCAAGGTGGCTGACAGCGCGTAGACGGTCCGCATGTCGTCATCGGCGATCAGAATCTTCTTGCCCGTCAGTTTGAGGACGCCGAGCGGGAGCTGCGGGCCCCGGCTGCCGCGTGTGCCCAGGCGATCCTTGAGCCGCCGCGTGAAGAGGCGCACCTCCTCGATGAGACGCTCGGCCGAGGAGCCATCCTTGAGGACCACGGCCGCGGCGTGCGCCTCGAGCGCGCGCGTCTCCGCCTTGCTCAACGCGCGGGCGGTGTAGATCAGGACGGAGGGCATCTGGGTGCCGTGCCGCGCCCGGAGCTTCTCGATCAGCTCGAGCCCGTCCATGTCGGGCAGCGACAGATCGAGGACCATGCACCCGAACCGTTCCTGCTCCAGCGCCTCCCAGGCCTGGCCGGCGTTCATCGCCCGACGAACCTCCAGCTTCTCGCCGGTGAGCTGCTTCGCCACCGAGTCACCGGTCACGACATCGTCCTCGACGACCAGGACCCGTCCCGCTCCGTCGGCCGCTTTGGCGATCAGAGACTCGAGCACCCGCACCAGATCGTCGCGCGTCGCCGGCTTGGTGAGGTATCCGACGGCGCCCAACGCCAGCCCCCGACTGGCGCCGTCGACCGCCGAGACGAAATGCACCGGGATGCGGGCGGTCCCCGGATCGATGCGCAGCTCCTCCATGACCCGCCAGCCGTCGGTGTCGGGGAGCCGGACATCGAGGACGATCCCCATCGGTTGCCGTTCGCGGGCCAACCGCAGGCCGGTCTGGCCGTCGGAGGCGACCAGACAATCGAGCCCCTGTTTGCGCACCACGTCGGCGAAGGCCTCTGCGAACGCCCGATCGTCCTCGATGACCAGCAACATGTCGCCCGATTCGCGCGACGTCGGCGGCAGGGCTGAAGGAGTCGGCGGAGGCGAGACGTCGGCCTGCCCGACGACGACCGTTGACGAGGGCGTGCGGGGCGGCGCCGCGACGTCGGGCGCCGCCGCCAGCGCCAGCGGCAGGTGCAGCCAGAACGTGCTCCCCTGGCCAAGCGTGCTCTCCACCTGCAGCTCTCCACCGAGGAGCTCCGCCAGCTCGCGCGAGATGCTGAGCCCGAGCCCGGTCCCGCCGTAGCGTCGGTCGATGGCCCCGTCCACCTGTTCAAAGGGGGCGAAGATCCGCTCCTGGTCCTCGGGCGCGATGCCGAGACCGGTGTCCGAGACCGCGAAGGTCACCGCGTGGGCGCGCCGCAGGTCGGCCCGTCGAAACCGTGCGGTCGCTGCGGCGGGCGTGATGCGGAGCGCGACCTCGCCGCGCGCCGTGAACTTGATGGCGTTGCCCAGCAGGTTCCTGAGGATCTGCTCCGTCCGCTGTCCGTCGGTCTGGATGATCTCCGGGAGGTCGGGGCCGATCTCGATCACCAGGCGGATCCCCTTCTCGTGCGCCAGCGGCTCGAAGATCATCCGGGCGTGCTCGGCCACCTGGCGGAGAGGGACCGGGGCCACGTTGATCTCCCGCCTTCCCGCCTCGATCTTCGCCAGGTCGAGGACCTGATTGATGAGCCCCAGCAGATCCTTGCCGGCGGTGTGAATGGTCTTGGCGAACTCGATCTGTTTGTCGGTCAGGTTGTGGCCGTCGTTCTCGGCGAGGAGATTCGACAGCAGCAGCATGCTGTTGAGCGGGGTGCGCAGCTCGTGCGACATGTTGGCCAGGAACTGGGACTTGTAGGCGCTGACCGTCGACAGCTCGGCCGCCTTCTGTTCCAGCCGCCCCCGCGCTTCATCGAGCTCGCGATTGTTCTCTTGCAACGATCGGCGCTGGGCCTCGAGCTCGGTGGCCTGTGCGGTCAGCTCGTGGTTGGTCTCACGCAACTCCTCCTGCTGCGCCTCCAGCTCCTCGTTGGTCGCCCGCAGCTCCTCCTCCTGCTCCGCCAGACGGGCGGCCTGGCGCTGCGTCTCCGCCAGCAGCTGTCGGGTCGCCACCCGCGCCCTCGCCACCTCCAGCGCAATGACCAGGCTCTCCTGGGTCAGGGTGAGAACCTCCGCGCCGCGCGTCGACCAGGGGGCAAAGAGCGCGAGCTCGAGGACGCCGCGTGCCCGCCCGAGATGCCGCAGCGGGAGAAGCACGATCGCCTTGGGGGCGCCTTCTCCCAGCCCGGACCGCACGCGCAGATAGTCGGCGGGCGGAGCGCCCACCACCGTGATCTCCTGGCCGAGCGCCGCCTGCCCGACCAGCCCTTCGCCGATGCGGAACCTCGGCGCGGGGCCCGCGTCGGGCGAGGTGCCGCCGTAGTGTCCGAGCAGGACGAGCTCCTGGTCGCCCTGCAGATAATAGAGCGCACCGACGGGGGCCCCGAGGTGGCGCGCCAGGAAGCGCACCGCCCGCGACGCCAGCTCGGCCGGCTCGAGCTCGCCGCGCAGCTCCTGCCCGAGGCCGGCGACCGCCTCGCGAACCCAGTCATTCTGATCGCGCTCCTGCCCGAGACGCTTGAGGCTCTGCGCCATCTGGTTGGCCTGGCGCGCCAGCTCGGCCAGCTCGTCGTCGCCGAGCGCGCTCGGGATTGGCCGATCGAAGTCGCCGCCCCCGAACCGGCGCAGCCCCTCCGAGACCAGCGCCAAAGAGCGAATGACCCCGCGCCCCAACCACCAGGAGAGCAGGATCAGGCCGACCAGACAGACCAGGCTGACCGTCAGGCGAACGTGACCGCCGCTGACCTCCGCCCGCCGCGCGGAGGCGAAGGCCGCCGTCAGCTCGTTCGGGTTGAGGGCCGTGACCGTGTTGAGCAGATCGCTCGTCCGCGCCTGCTTGGCCTGCATGGCGCTCATCGCGTCGACGAGCCGCTCTCCAGTTTCCCCCGCCATGAGACGGCGCGACACATCCACGGCCGCCGCGTCGTAGTCGTCCATCGCCGCGTGCAGGGCAGCGATCTGGCCGGGCGTCACCGCGCCGGGGTTGGCGTCGAGGTGCTCGAAGAAGAGGGCCACGATCGCTCGTGTTCCGTTGATCGCCTCCGGATCCCGGGCGGCCACGGCGTCCTGAAACGCGCGCTTCAGCCGCTCGAAGTCGGCGTCGAGCTGCGGTCCGAGCTGAAGCTTCGGGAGGTGGCGCTCCTGGATCTTCGCCAGCTCCTGCTCGGTGCGGCTGGAGATCGCCACGCTGGCGGCGATGAGGATCACCAGCGCCGCCGTCGCGGTGGCGACGATGGCGATCAGCTTGGCGCGGAATGACAACCGCACGGTCGTTTACCTCACGGGGACGATCTTCGCGCCAGCGACGTCAGCGCCATCCGACACGTATCCGATAGCCCCCCGGTTCTTGAGCACGAACCTCACGACCTGTCCGTCGTTGTCCAGCTCCGGGGGCGGAACGCCGCGACCCGAGAAGACCATCTGCTGCCAGTAGCTCTTGATCGCGCTCACCGACCGCCTGAGAACGTCGTCCGAGAAGGCGCGCCGGACCGGCGATCCAGGGCCGAGATCGACGGGGCGGATCGCCTCGTCGCTCGCCCAGCGCGTCGTCTTCTTGAGATAGACGTCCGTCAAGAACCGTCGATCGAGGGAGCCGACGGGGTTGTCGGGACTCACGATGATCCGAAATCCGTCGGCGCCGCTCGCCGCGCGCGTCCCGATCGCCGCCGTGAAGACGAGGACGAGGATCAGAAGAGTTGCCTTGGCCCGCGAGGTGCTCACGTGCGCCTAGAAGTAACCGGTGGTCTTGATGAGGAAGAGGCAACTCTTCTGATCCTCCGTGGGGACGGCGCCCAGCGCCTCGGTGCCGTGCATGTAGTGCCCCTCCAGCTTGACGATCCAGAAGCTGTTGATGTCGAAGCGCAGCGTCCCGGCGAGATCGTCCTGCACGTTCTCGTCGTTCGTCGTCAACATGTTGTTCACCGGTGTGTCGCTCTGGGCCCCGAGGTTCCTGTTCGCGTAGGTGAACGAAAAGTAGGCGCCTGGCTGGAACCACCGCGCGACCCGGTAGGTCGCGAGGGCGTACCCTCCCGAGCTGACAACCGTCGGAATCGGCATCGGCGTCGGCGCGAGCTCCCGGACCTCGCTGCGGGCCTGCGCATACTCGGCCGCCAGCTGCAGATCGTGGGCGACGTACTCGATCGACGCGACGTAGCTGTAGAGCGTGTCCCGGGCAGACTCCGTCGCCGAATCGGCCGGAAAAAAGAGGTCCTCGTTCAGTCGGAGGGCCACCCCGCTCACGCCCAGGCGAAGCCCCTCGAGCGGCGTCTCCCACATGAGCCGTCCGGCCGCGAGATAGGGGATATCGATGTTGGACGCCTCTGCAGACTGCCCGATCTGGCTCGGAAGCGGGATGTCGATGGCGCCGCCCATGGCCCGGTACTCCAGAGCGCCGGCGCGACCGATGCGGACGTAGCCGTAGACCTCACCGCCCTGGACGCCGAACAGAAGGTTGCGGTTGGTGAGCGGATAGATCGAAGACGGGAGCAAGATCGGCGTCCGGGCGGCGTCGATGTCGCTGATGTCATTGTAGAGACCGTAGACCAGCTTGACGCGGCCGGCGCGAATCCCCAGCCAATCCCGAAGGTGGTAGTCGAGATAGAACCAATCGGCCCGCATCGTGAAGTTTCCGGAGGTGCCCAGGTTGTAGGCAAACAACTGGACCCCGATGCTCAACCGATCCAGCGGCTGGACGGTAAAGTTGAGCCCGGCTTCGCTGAATTCGAAACTTCCGCCACCGGTCGAATCGACCAGGTAATTGTTGGAGGTGCTCTTGATGTACCCCTGGCTCACGAAGCCGTGCACGTCGATCGCCGACGGACTACCCGGATCGCCGATCTCGGCGGCGCCCGCTTTGGGAACGGCCATCACATTGGCCGCTACAATCAAGAGAAAAGGATGTAACCTGAAATGCCTCGAATAACGTGGCAAGATGCGGCATTAATGGCATGTAAGGTTTTTACCGTCAACAATCGCCGCCATAGCAGCTTGTTTCTTTGCAGCGGTCCTTACGGTTTCGAAACCCGGAGCAATATCCATGATGCTGTTTCGAAACTCGGTCGATTGACATGAAAAGCCGCGTCATCCTTTTGGTCGAAGACAATCCTGACGATGCGGAGCTGGCGATGAGGGCCTTCGCCAAAACCACGGGCAACCACGATCTGATCCTGGCGCGGGACGGTGTGGAGGCGCTCGACTATCTCCTCGGCACCGGCCCCCACGCCGCGGAGCCTCCGCCGGCACCGGACCTCATCCTCCTCGATCTCAAGCTCCCTCGCGTCGATGGTCTGGAGGTCCTCCGGCGCCTGCGGGCCGAGGAGCGCACCAGGCACCTGCCGGTCGTGGTCCTCACCTCGTCCGAGCAGGAGGAGGACATCGTCAACAGTTACAAGTCGGGCGCCAACAGCTACGTGCGCAAACCAGTCGATTTCGGTCAGTTTGCCCAGGCGGCGCAGCAGCTGGGGGCGTACTGGTTGACGCTCAACCAAACGGCGCGTCGTTCATGACCAAGAGTGCAACGAATCTGATGACTGCGCCGAGCGACCTGCGCGGCCAATCGCCGAAGAGCGGTGCGACGAAACGGCTGCGGGTTCTGCTCGTCGAGGACGATCCGAACGACGCGGAGCTGGTCGTGCTGGAGCTCCAACGGGGCGGTTATGACCCGGCCATGCGCCGGGTGCAGACCTCCGGCGAGATGAGGCGAGCGCTGGCGGAGGAGGGGTGGGACGTCATCGTCTCCGACTATTCGATGCCGACCTTCAGCGGGCCCGAGGCGTTCAACCTCCTCCGCGAGGTAGGGCTGGATCTGCCGTTCATCATCGTCTCCGGGACCGTCGGCGAGGAGGTGGCGGTCGAAGCGATGCGCGCCGGCGTGCACGACTTCTTGATCAAGGGGCACCTGCGCCGGTTGGTGGCGGCGATCGAGCGCGAGCTGCGCGAGGCGACGATGCGCGCCGAGCGCCGGAAGATCCAGGAGCAGCTCCTCATCTCTGAACGCATGGCCTCGGTGGGAACGCTGGCGGCCGGGGTGGCGCACGAGATCAACAATCCCCTCTCGGTGGTGGCCGGCAATCTCCTGGTCCTCAAACAGGACTTCGAGTCCGTGGTTCGGGCGCTGGGCGCGCTGCCGGGCACCGAGAGCGTGGTGGCCGCCGCGTCGTCGTCGTTCCAGGAGGCGGTGGCCGACGCCGAGGAGGCCACCGAGCGAGTCCGCCTTCTGACCCGCGACCTGCGCGTTTTTTCACACCCCGACGAGCTCAAGCGCGAGGCGGTCGACGTTCACAAGGTGCTCGAATCGGCGATACGGATGGCGCGCAACGAGCTTCGTCCCCGGGCGATGGTCGTTCGGCGGTTCGGGGACGTCCCCAAGGTTCAAGCGAACGAAGCGCGGCTCGGGCAGGTGTTCCTCAACCTCCTGGTCAACGCCGCCCACGCGATCCCCGAGGGGCACAGGGAGGCCCAGACCATCACGCTCGTCACCGGCCGCGAGGGCGAGATGATTACCGTCGACGTCATCGATACCGGGGTCGGCATCTCGCCCGAAGTCTTGCCGCGCATCTTCGACATCTTCTTCACGACCAAGCCGGTGGGCATCGGCACCGGGATGGGGCTGGCGATCTGTCACCGCATCCTGACCTCGCTGGGAGGACGGATCGAGGTTCGAAGTCGTCTCGGCGAGGGGACCACGTTCCGGGTCGCCCTGCAGCGCGCCCGCAGCGGGGCCACGAGCGAGGTTCCGGTCCAGCCACCGAAGCTCGCCACCGCTGCCAGTGAACGGACGGCCTCCGTGCTGGTCATCGAGGACGAGCCGGCGCTCGGCCGCGTGCTGCCACGCCTGCTCTCGCCGCATCGGGTGACCGTCGTCGAACGGGCCCCGGAGGCGCTGGCCCGCATCCTGGCCGACGAGCCGTTCGACGTGATCCTCTGTGACATCATGATGCCGGAGATGACGGGGATGGAGTTCTATCGCGAGCTCGCCCGGGTGCGCCCCGCGATCGCCGGGCGGGTGGTGTTCATGAGCGGCGGCGTATTCACGCCGGGAGTTCGCAGCTTCCTCGACGAGATCCCCAATCGGTGCGTCGACAAGCCGCTCGACATCGACGCGCTCCGGCGCCTGATCCGCGACGCGTTGCCCGACTCCGATCAGCGGACCTGAGGCCGCTCCTGGCGCGCGGCAGCGGCCAGCTGACGTCAGGGAAGGTGGCGAGAACAATCGCTTGCGGCCCTCGTGGCCCAGACGATATGGTTCCAGGAACCGGTTGGCGTGGGGGCGTCAGTCGGTTGACCGATGCAGGAATTGCGCCCCGACAGTCTCGATGGAAGCGACGCGACCGTGGAGATCGGAGCGCCGATCCAGCATCGGGAGGCGACCGGGATCGAGGTAGGGGCCGTGCTCGGATCGCGCTACCAAATCGAGGCGGTCATCGGTCAAGGGGGGAGCGGTCAGGTCTTCCGGGCCTGGGACCGCATGTTGGGTGAGCCGATCGCGCTCAAGATTCTGCGGCCGGAGCGCGCGCAGGAGAAGAGCTGGATCAAGCGGCTGGCGCGTGAGGTGAAGGTCGCCCGGGCGATCCGGCATCCCAACGTCTGTCGGGTGTTCGATCTCGCGAACGAGGACGGCCACTGGCTGGTCTCGATGGAGTTGGCGTCGGGTGGGACCCTGCGCGACACCTTGCAGAGCCCCCGGTCCCGAACCCTGGCGGAGCGGCTCGCCGATGCGCGCGCCATCTGCGCGGGTCTGGCGGCGATCCATGTCGTCGGAATCACCCATCGCGACGTGACGCCCCAGAACGTCCTTCGAATGGCGGACGGACGTCTGGTCCTTTCCGACTTTGGTCTCGCGGTGGAGAGCGACGAAACGACGGTTCAGGGCGGCACGCCCCGCTACATGGCTCCAGAAGCCGTCATGGGCCAGCGGCTCGATCAGCGCTCGGATGTCTGGCAGCTTGGGTCGATCTTGCACGAGCTCCTCTTCGACCGCCGGCCCGACTGGCAAAGTGACGGCGGCCGGATTGTGCTCGTCGGGCCGGCCGGTTCCGGCGCTTCGGCCCTCTACAAGAAGCTGGGGCGTCTGTGTCGGGATTGTTTGGCCCAGAATCCCGGCGATCGTCCCGCGGACGCCATGGAGGTCTCGGTCCGGTTGGCGACCGCGGAGCTGGGCCGTTCGGGAGGTGCGATCGGCCGGTTCGTCCGGCAGCAGTGGAAATGGGTGGCGGGTGCGCTGGTGGCCACTCTGGTCGGCGCCCTCGCGCTGGGAAGCCAACTGGCCGCGCGTGCGTCTCGCGGGGAGCGCTCATCGGAGATCAGTCCGCCTGACCGCCGGCTGTTGAGATCGATCGCCGAGACACTTCAGGCGCAGGGGCGCTTCGAGGAGGCTCATCGCTTGAGGCGGTTGGCCGCGCCCGACGGTCAACCGTGAGCAGCGAAATGTCCGGCGCCGCTCCACCCATCAGCGTGCTGCTCGTCGATGACGACCGGGATATCCGGGAGACGCTCGGTGAGCTCCTGGTCGACGAGGGCTTCCGGGTCGAGGCCTCATGGAATGGACAGACGGCGCTGGCCCGGCTGGAAGAGGGGTTCCGTCCCGACGTCATCGTCCTCGACCTCATGATGCCCGCGATGGACGGGCTGACCTTTCGCGCCCAGCAACGAAAGAACCCGGCGCTCGCCCAGATTCCGGTGGTGGGGCTGACGGCGTTCCCCTCACCGAACGCCGACTTCGAGTGCCTGACCAAGCCCGTGCGGTTCGAGGTTCTCGTGGAAAGGCTGCGCCGCGCGGTGGGCCGTCCCTGATCCTCGAGGCTAGAGCGGAATCGAGATCGTGAAGGTTGCGCCCCCGCCGAGCGCGCTGACCACGGTCAACGTCCCCCCGTGCGCCTCGACGATATTTCGCGCGATCCAGAGCCCGAGTCCCAGGCCTCCGTAGTGTTCGGTCGGCTCGGCGCGCCCGAAACGCTCGAAGATGCGCCCCTGATTTTCCGGAGCGATCCCGATCCCCTGGTCCGCGACGGAGATCCGCAGGGCGGATGCGGCGCGTTCCAGTCGCAGAACGATCGGGAGGCCGGTGCCGTACTTGACGGCATTGCTGAGGATGCGTCGGAGGGCGTCCTCCACCTGCGCGGGATCCAGGGCGGCCACCAGCGGTGACGAGGGGAGGTGGGCGACGATGGTTTCGGCCCGTTCGGCCAGGGAGAAGGACTTCACCAGGCCGTCGACCAGCTCGCAGACGTCGGTCTCGCGCAGCTCCAGCGGTGCCGGCGGGCGGAGCTTCGACACCGCGATCATGTCCTCCACCAGGCGCGCGATCCGATCGATCTGCCGGTCCGCTTTGATGAGTTTCTGGCGGGCCGGCTCCTGCTCGCGCATGGCCCGCGCGGCGCCTTCGACCTGAAAACGAAGCGCGGTCAGCGGCGTTCGCAGCTCGTGCGAGGCCAGAATCAAGAACTCGTCCCGCAGCTCGAGTGCGGCCGCAAGCGCCGTCACCAGACGGGCCCGCTCGTCCTCCGCTTGCCGGCGCGCGCGCCGCTCTTCTGCGTCCCTCATCGCTCGCCGCAGAGCGGGCGCCAGGCGCGCGAGGTTGTCCTTGGGGATGTAGTCGTCGACGCCCGCCTTCATGAGCATCACCGCGGCCGTCTCCCCGATGGACCCCGAGACGACGATGACCGGGGTCTCGGGCGCCAGCGCGGCCCGAACCTCGAGCGCGCGGAGGGTGTCGAAGCGTGGCATCTGCCAGTCCATACAAATGACGTCCCACCGTCGCTCACGCAGGGCTCGCTCCATCTCCTCGCGCGTCTGGACCTGCTGCGCATCCGGCGTGAGGCCGTTTCGCCGCAGCTCGAGCAGAACGAACTCCAGGTCGTCGGCCGAGTCCTCGACAAACAGAAGCGCGAGCGAGGTCGATTGGTCGATCGGATTCGTCATTCAGCCGAAGCCCGATTCTATCCCCAAGGGCCCGTCGCCGGGCAGCAAGCCTTGGCGATGTCGCTCACGTCGATGGTGCGGAATTGCGACCCGCGGAACGCTCGGAGAGCGGGGTGACCTCCAGGTGATCGCCGCGCAACCGCCTGGTCATGACGGTGACGGATCTGGCCTCGCGTCGTCGGCTGACTAAGTTGCCGGGACCGAAGGGAGCCCAAGCATGCGCTTTGACATCGTGCCCGGCGGCACCTTCCCCGACTACGAGCTGCCCGATCACACCGGCACGCCGCGCACGCTGAGCCAGCTGCAGGGCGACGATCCCCTCGTTCTCACCCTGGCCCGCGGCCACTACTGCCCGAAGGAACATCAGCAGCATCTCGAGCTCGCCGCGTTCTACCCGCGGCTCGCCGTCGCCTATACCCAGGTCGCCACCATCTCCACCGACGACCACCACACCCTTCAGGAGTTCCGTGCCTCCGTCGGCGCGCAGTGGACCTTCCTCTCCGACCCGGAGCGAAAGGTCCAAAAGGACCTGGAGATTCAGGAGTACACCGACCCCGAGCACGACCCGATGATCCCTCACACCCTCGTGCTCAAGCCGCGCCTGCTGATCCACAGCATCTACAACGGGTACTGGTTCTGGGGACGCCCGTCCGTGGTCGACCTCTGGCACGATCTGCGGGTCGTCACCAGCGAGATCCGCCCCGACTGGGACCTCGCCGCTCCTGGGCTCCGCAGAGCCTGGGAGGCGGGCGACTACTCCCCCTTTCACGGTTGGAACAAGCGGAAAGGCGAGAAACCGTCTCCAGGCTGATCACAGATCAATGACGAGATCGCGCGTCGGCCGTGAACAGCAGACGAGCAGGTTGCCTTCGGCGGGACTGTCGAGCGGCTGCGGCTGGTAGTCGACCGCCCCCGAGACCAACCCGCTCTCGCAGGTGTGACAGACCCCGGTCCGGCACGACCAACGGACCGGAACGTCGCAGGCCTCGGCCAGTTCCAGGATGCTCTGGTAGCCGGACGGGTTCCAGTGCGCCGCGACGCCGCTGCGCGCGAACGACACCAGCGGACCGGTGTCGGCGTCCGTCCGGGGCAGGTGCGGCGCGCGGCGCGGGGCGCGGACGATCCCCGGGGTGATCGACTCGCTGCCGTTGAAGATCTCCAGGTGAATTCGCTGGGTCGCCACGCCGAAGGAGACGAGCGCCTCCTTCATCTCTTCCATGAACTGGGTCGGCCCGCAGAGGTAGGCATCGGCCTCCCGCGGGACCCCGACCTCCTCGAACGTCGACCGCGACAGGTGTCCGGCGGCGTCGAAATCCTCGCCCGGCTTGTCGAGAGCGCCGGGCCTGCTGTAACAGACGTAACCGCGCCCGTGTGCGAGCCCGGTCAGCAGGTGCCGCGCTTCCGCGGCGAAGGGATGATGTTGCCGATCGCGGGCCGCGTGGAGCCAGACGATCTGCCGGGTCGAGGCCGCCGTCGCCAGCGCGTGCAGCATCGCCAGGACCGGCGTCGCCCCGATCCCGGCGCTGAGCAGCACCACGGGACTTTCACCCGATTGCAGGATGAAGCTTCCCCGCGGCGCGCTGACGTCGAGCGCGTCGCCCACCCCGACCTGGTCGCGCAGGTACTCTCCTGCCGCGCCCCCCGGCTCGATCTTCACGCTGATGCGCCAGCGCTCCGTCGACGGGGGGCCCGAGAGCGAGTAGCTGCGATAGAGCTGCGGGCCATCGGCGCTCCGCCGGAGACGCAACACCACGTACTGGCCGGGGAGGGCGGCCGGGAGCGCCTGACCGTCCTCGCCCTGCATCGTCAGCGAGAGGACGTCCGCGGACTCCCGATCGATCGCCCTCACCACCAGCGGCCGAAATCCGGGCTTCGCCGGGTGCGCCGCCGCCGCCGGCGCCAGCCCCGCATTGCCGCCGCCCGGCTCGCCGCTCGCGCTCTGCAGCAAGGCCTCGAACGACGCGCGCCACCCTGGCGAAAGCGCCTCGATCCGCAACGCGTGCCGAAGGCGCTCGGGCGTATGAGCGGGCGAATAGAGGAGGGCGTTGATCTCCGCGATGGTCATCCGTTCTGGCGCCTCCCCCACCTTCACGATCTCGTCGCCGGCGCCCACCTCGCCCTCCCCGAGGACGCGGAAGTAGAAGCCTGGGCGTCCGCTCGAGGTCAGCAGGGCCGGCATCCGGGGCTCGTTCATCCGGATGCCGACGCGATAGCAGGTCACGCGCGGCTGGGTCACCTCGAAGAGAGCGCCGCCGATCCGGTATCGATCGCCGATGCAGACGACGTCGTCGGGCAACCCTTCGATCGTGAAGTTCTCGCCGAACTGCCCGGGGACGAAGTCGGTCCGCTTCAGCTGCTCTTCCCAGTGGTGATACGACTCGATTTGATAGACGAAGATGGCGCGTTGCTCCCCCCCGTGACCGGCCAGGTCGCCTTGACCGTCGCCGTCCAGATGCAGCCGGCCCGCCCGACAGCGGCCCACCACGGGGTCCTTCCAGATCCCGGTGTGCACCGTACGACCGTTCCAGGCGAGGTCGCGCGGGAGGCCCACGTTCACGGATAGTAGGCGTGCCATGTTCCTTCGGGCCGGTTCCCTCTCCAGTAAGCCCGACGGGCCGCAACCGCAAGGAACCCGAGCGTTTGGTCGAAGCCCTTCGCTGTCGTCGAGCACCTGACGGCATTGCGCGAATGAAGCGCGTTACCAAGAAGAAAGGGAGGAGGCACCTCATGTCGAAGTCTGTCGCCATCGTCACCGGCGCGAGCCAGGGGCCGGCCGCGGCCGGGCAGGTGGTCGAGCGGACCCTCGCGGCGTTTGGCCGCATCGACGCCTTGCTCAATATCGCCGGGGCCGTGCCACAGATCGACCTCTTCGAGATGACCGACGCGCAGTGGAGGGCGGGCTCGCGCTGAAGCTCCACGGCGCGCGCCGGCTCACCGTCGCAGCGTGGCCGGCGCTGAAGGCAGCGAAGGGGTCGGTCGTGTTGATGTCCGGCAACTCGGCGATCTTCCCGAAGGCGCCCTACGCGGCGGTCGGCACCATCAACGCCGCCATCGCGGCGCTCGCGAAGGCGTTCGCCGATCGCGGCATCGCGGACGGCGTCCAGGTCAACAGCGTCTTGCCCGGCCCGGTGATGACCGGGCGGCGCCGCTCCTATCTCGAACATTGGGCTCCGCTCCACGGCATGACGGTCGAGGAGGCGACGGCCAAATTCCCCGCGGATGCAGGCATTGCGCGGTATGGGCAGCCAGAAGAGATCGCAGAGCTGATGGCATTCCTGGTATCTCCCGCGGCTCGCTGGATGACAGGCTCGGCGCTCCGCATGGATGGCGGAGAGGTGAAGTCCATCTGACTCCATGCTGCCGATCCGGCAGGTGGTGGGCATTCAGTGGGAGGTACGGATGAAAACCGGCGCCAGATCAAATCGTCTGCGAGCGGGGTCAAAGGGACCCACAGGGACCAGGGAAGAGCTGCTCGCCAGCATGCTGGCAATCATCAAGCGCAACCCCGGTATCAGACCCTCCGAGCTCAATCGACGATTGAGCATGGAGCAATCAGACGGCCTGCGTGACGCTCTCATTCGGCGGGGGCTGGTGCGCAAGGTCAAAGACGGTGGAACGACTCACCTCTACGCGAAATAGCGACGGCATGGCCGCCGACCCCAAGCGCGTCGCGGAGATCACCTGGGCTTCACCGGCGTCATCTCGCCCAGCACCGTCGGGATCAGCTCCGAGACCGTGGGGTGGATGGGGACGGCGCGCATGTAAGCGTCGATGGTGGCGCGCGTGTTCATCATGTCGATCACCCCGTGGATCGCCTCGTCGCCCCCCACGCCCAGGATGGCGGCGCCGAGGATCTGGCGGGTGGTCGCGTCGGCGACGACCTTCATGAACCCCTGCGTCTCCCCCTTTTCGACGGCGCGCCCGACGCGCGTCATGGGACGGCTGCCCACCAGCAGCGGGCGCCCGGTCGCGCGCGCCTGGGTCTCGGTCATGCCGACGCGTCCGAGCGGCGGGTCGACGAACAGCGCGTAGGTGAGGATGCGCTCGCTCACGCGACGGCGGGCGCCGTCGAGCAGGTTGGCCGCCACGATCTCGAAGTCGTTGTACGCCGTGTGCGTGAAGGCGCCCCGCCCGTTGCAGTCCCCCAGCGCCCAGATGCCGGGCACGTTGGTCGCCAGCGTATCGTCGACGGTGATGTACCCGCGCGCGTCGGTGGCGACCCCCGCGCGCTCGAGCCCCAGGTCGTCCGTGTTGGGGCGCCGCCCGACGGCCAGCAGCAGATGCGAGCCGACCACCGCGGGCTCGCCCTCCGTGCAGACGACGCTGACGACCACGCCGCGCTCGTGCGGCGCGAAGCCGACGCACTTCGCATCCGTTCGTACCGCGATCCCCTCGCCCCGCAGGATCTCCTCGATGGCGGTCGAGACGTCCGCGTCCTCCCGCGCGATCAAGTGCGGCTGCATCTCGACGACCGTGACCGCGGCTCCGAGGCGCCGGAAGACCTGCGCGAACTCCAGCCCGACGTACGAGCCGCCCACCACCACCAGGTGCTCTGGCAGGCGGTCGAGCGCCAGGATCGAGCCGTTGTCGAGATGCGGAACCTCACCCACGCCCGGCATGTGCGGCACGGAGGCGCGCCCCCCCACGTTGATGAAGACGCGGGGCGCCGACAGCACGTCGTCGCCCACGCGCACCTGCGTCGGGGATTCGAAGGCGGCGTGCCCGCGCAGCACCGTGCAGCCCGACAGGTTGCGCAGCCCGTTCTCGACGCCGTCCCGCGAGGCGGCCACCACCGCCTGCGCCCGGGCCTTGACGCGAGCCATGTCCACGGCGACGGGGCCATCGATCACGACGCCGTAGTCCCGGGCGCGACGCGCCAGGTGCGCGGCCTGGGCGCTGGCGACCAGCGTCTTCGTGGGCGTGCACCCGGTGTTGACGCACGTCCCGCCGAACAGCGCCCGCTCGACCAGCGCCACCTTCATGCCGGCGCCCGTCAGCCGTGTCGCCAACGGCGGCCCCGCCTGTCCCGCCCCGATGACAATCGCGTCGAAGGCAGATCCGTTCATGTCGTGCGCTCCGGCTCGCCCACCTGCGTCGCGAGTAACCATGTCCATGCGCGGGAGGACTGCAAGCGTTCGCTGCCGACCCCGCGGATCGCGAACCTTGACGCACCCAGAACACTGCACACATTCGCCGCGGGCCCGGCGCGCGTCGTGCCGGTGGACCGCTTCACGATGAACATGAAAGAGAACCCGCAGTCGATGGAAGAGGAGCAAGTCCGTGCGGTCTTGAATTTGCACTGGCGCGCCTCGGCAGCCGGCGACGCGGACGCGGAACACGACATCTATGATGACGATGCCATCTGTGAGTACCCGCAGTCGGGCGAGCGAATCGTCGGGCGGAACAATCTGCAGGCCCTGCGGAGTCATCATCCCGGCTTTCGAAGCGCCGGCCTGGCGGAAACAATGGGTTCAGCCGACCGCCTGACGCCGCATGCGCTTCTTTTGAGCACGAGATGACTCGAGATCACCAGCCAGGGGAAGACGCCTTCCGATCCATCCTGCCGGAGGAGATCGCGTGGAAGCCGTTCGCGGCGTTTCCACCGGCGGCGCGCCTTGCCGTCGTCGTCGGCGACCCGACGGGGCCTGGGCCCTACGTCATCAGGGTGAAGGTTCCGGCGGGCGTCAAGCTGATGCCTCACCGCCACCCGGAGGACCGAGTCTATACGGTCATGTCGGGTGTCTTCTATGTCGGGCTGGGCGAACAGTTCGACCAGGACCAGCTGCGCGCGTATCCGCCGGGCAGCGTCCTGGTTCTGCCCGGCGATACCTACCACTTCCACTGGGCACAATCGGGCGAGTACATCACCCAGGTCACGGGAATCGGACCGCTCGGCCTCGAATACAGAGACGTCCATGATGATCCCCGCGTTCACCACCAGCGGCCCGGGTGAGCGGACCATCGCCAATCCAGCCCATGCCAACGGCAATCATCACGGGAGCGTCGCAGGGGATCGGCGCGGGATTCGTCGAGGGGTTCCTCGGCGAGGGCTACGACGTCGTCGCGACCGCGCTCCACGCGACCCAGAAGCTGACGCCTTCGTCCCGCCTGCTGCTCGTCGACGGCGACATCGGCGCGCGGGAGACGGCCGTCGAGGTCGTTCGAACGGCGGCCGACCGCTTCGGCGCCATCGACGTCCTGGTGAACAACGTCGGGCTCTACCGCGCCAAGCCCTTCATGGAATACACCGCGGACGACGTCAACGCCCTCGTGTCGGTCAACCTGCTCGGCTTCGTTAATATCACCCAGCTCGCCGTGAAGCAGATGCTCGTCCAGAAGTCGGGTACGGTCATCAGCATCTCGGCGTCCCTGGCCGATCACCCGATCGCCGGCGTCGACGCAGCGGTCTCCATGATGACGAAAGGCGGCGTCAACACCATCACCCGGAGCCTCGCCATCGAGTACGCGAGGGCTGGTCTCCGGTTCAACGCGGTCGCCCCCGGCGTCGTGAATACGCCCCTGCACAAGGACGACCCCAAGGACGACCTCGAGAGGCAACAGCCCATGGGCAGCCTCGCCGAGGTGAAAGACATCGTCGATGCGGTTCTCTACCTGTCGCGGGCGCGTCAGGTCACGGGCCAGGTCCTTTACGTTGATGGCGGGGCGCACGTGGGGCGCTGGTAGGCGCGATCCGCCGCCGAGGGCCCAGGTCAAACGCGAACTCTCTTCGACGGAGTGCTGGCATGGTATCAACTCTCATGGCCGATGGAGCTTCTGCCGGTGACCAGACATACGGTCTGATGCCCAGGGGCATCGATGGCCTCGATTCCCTCATCGAGCTGGCCCTCGACCTGCGCTCGTCGTGGAATCACGCCACCGACACGGTCTGGAGCCAGCTCGACTCCACGCTCTGGGAGGTCACGCACAACCCGTGGGTCGTCCTGCAGACTGTCTCGCGCGACAAGCTCGAGCAGGTTTTGGGCGATTCCGCCTTTCGCTCGGACGTGGACCGCCTGGTCCAAACCAGGCGTCAGACAGCCGAATCGCCCGGGTGGTTCCAGAACCGGTATCCAGAAAGTGATCTGACCTGCGTCGCGTACTTCAGCATGGAATTCATGTTGAGCGAGGCGCTGCCCATCTATTCGGGTGGGCTCGGCAACGTGGCTGGCGATCAACTCAAGGCCGCCAGCGATCTCGGCGTCCCCGTGGTCGGAGTGGGGCTGCTCTACCAGCAGGGCTACTTTCGTCAAGTCATCGACAAGGACGGCGCTCAACAGGCCCTGTTTCCGTACAACGATCCCGGACAGCTGCCGATTACACCGTTGCGACGGGCAAACGGTGAATGGTTGCGATTCGAGATTGAATTGCCTGGATATTCGGTCTGGCTGCGCGCGTGGGAGGCCCGCGTCGGGCGAGCGAGGCTGTACCTCCTCGACAGCAATGACGCCGCGAACTACCCCGTTCATCGCGCGATCACCAGCGAGCTGTACGGCGGCGGTCCCGAGCTTCGCCTCAAGCAGGAGCTCCTGCTCGGAATCGGCGGGTGGCGGCTTCTGGAGGCGATCGGCCTCCGGCCGGCGGTCTGTCATCTGAATGAAGGGCACGCGGCCTTTGCCGTGCTGGAGCGCGCCCGCGGTTTCATGCAGGCGAGCGGACAACCGTTCGAGGTCGCGCTGGCGGTGACCCGAGCCGGCAACCTCTTCACGACGCACACCGCGGTGGCCGCCGGCTTCGACCGTTTCGCGCCGGCGCTCATCGGACAATACCTGGGCGGCTACGCCGAGCAAAAGCTCGGCATCACGCTCGGGGAGCTCCTGGCCCTCGGTCGACAAAATCCGAGCGATTCGTCCGAGAGCTTCAACATGGCCTACCTGGCGGTCCGGGCGAGCGGGGCGGTCAACGGCGTGAGCCGCCTGCACGGAAAGGTGAGCCGGCAGATCCTGGAGCCGCTCTTTCCGCGCTGGCCCGAAGACGAGGTGCCGGTGGGACACGTGACGAATGGGGTCCACATGCCCAGCTGGGATTCGACCCCGGCGGACAGCCTGTGGACGGAAGCCTGCGGCAAGGATCGCTGGTTGGGAACGACGGAGGCGCTGGAGGAGCACATTCGCCGTGCCTCGGACGAGAGCCTCTGGGGTCTCCGCAGCGCAGCCAGACAGGCGCTGGTGGAATACATTCGTGAGCGGTTGTCCCGGCAACTGATGTCCTCGGGCGAGCCGCCCGAGAAGGTCGAGATTGCCAGACGCCTGTTTGATCCGAAGACGTTGACCCTGGGCTTCGCGCGCCGCTTCGCGACCTACAAGAGACCCAACCTGCTGTTGCACGATCCGGCGCGCTTCCTGCGCATCCTGTCCAATCCCGATCGCCCGGTGCAGCTCGTCCTGGCCGGCAAGGCCCATCCCGCAGACCAGCCCGGACAGGCCCTCATCCAGGAGTGGATCCACTTCGCCCGCCGACCAGAGGTCCGGCCGCACGTGGTCTTCTTGAGCGACTACGACATGTTGCTCACGGAGCGCCTGGTGCAGGGGGCAGACGTCTGGATCAACACGCCACGGCGGCCCTGGGAAGCGAGCGGCACGAGCGGGATGAAGGTGCTCGTCAATGGAGGGATCAATCTGTCAGAGCTGGACGGCTGGTGGGCGGAGGCCTACACACCCGAGGTGGGATGGGCGTTGGGAGACGGTCAGGAACACGGGGAGGATCCGGCCTGGGATGCCGTCGAAGCGAACGCTCTTTACGACCTCCTCGAAAAGGAGGTCGTCCCGGAGTTCTACAGCCGAAATGGCAGCGGCATTCCCACGGGATGGACCAGGCGAATGCGGGAAAGCATGGCGCGCCTGACGCCGCGCTTTTCCGCCAACCGCACGATCCGCGAGTACACGGAGCAATATTACCTCCCGGCTGCCGGCCTCTATCGTGCCCGCGCAAAGGACAAAGGCCTGACGGGCAGTCGGTTGATTGAGTGGAAGCACCGTCTCGAGCAGACGTGGGATGCGTTGCATTTCGGCGAAGTCAAAGTGCAGACCAAGGACGGACAGCACGCGTTCGAGCTTCAGGTCTATCTCAAGGACCTCGATCCCGAGTCCGTTCGGGTGCAGCTGTGCGCCGAGCAGAACGCCGGCTCCGGTGCCGTGAGGCAAGAGATGACGATGACCGGCCGAGTCCCTGGAATTCCGGGACAATACGTTTACAGGGGCTCCGTGCCGGCTGCCCGCCGGCCGACCGACTACACGGCGCGGTTGATACCGTGGCGCGAGGGCGTTGCGGTCCCATTGGAAAATGGCCGCGTTCTCTGGCAGCGATAACCGGCGCAAGGACGAAGCCGGGCGCTCCTGCGCGCCCCGCTTCACATGCCTGCGTCGTTCGGGGCGCAGTCTGTTCCGTCGCTGTCGCAGAGCCCCGAGTCGCAGGAGATCGTCGAGGGCGTCATGCACCTCCCGTTCCCGTTGCAGATCTGACCCGGCGTCACGACGCCGTCCATACAGGACTGCGGCATGCCGCACGCGGTCCCGGATGGCGCGTTGCCGGCCGACACACAGACCGGGCTCCCGGTCGTGCAGGAGATTGCCCCCATCGGCTTGCAAGCGTCGCCGGTTGAACAGGCCGCGCCCGAATTGCAGGCCACACAGCTCCCCGAGCTGCACACCTGGTTCATGCCACAGGGCGTTCCGTCGGGAGCCGTTCCCATCGCTTGGCAGGTGGCGATACCAGTCTGGCAGGTGTAGGCCCCCGCCTGGCAAGGGTCGCTCGGCGTGCAGCTGCCGCCGGCCATACAGCTGCTGCAGGTTCCGCCGCTGCACACCTTGTTGTTCCCACAGGAGGTCCCATCCGCGACGTTCCCGGTCTCCGCGCAGACCGAGGTCCCCGTCGCGCACGATGTCGCCCCGGTCCGGCACGCGTTGGCGGGCGTGCAGCTGACCCCGGCCGTGCACGCCCCACAGGTGCCGCCGTCGCACACCTTGTTCGTCCCGCAAGAGGTTCCGTCCGCCACGTTCCCCGTTTCCGCACAGACCGCCGCGCCCGTCGCGCACGACGTCGCGCCGGTCCGACATGGGTTGGCGGGCGTGCAGGTCGCCCCGGAGGTGCAGGACGCGCAAGCGCCGTTGCTGCACACCATGTTCGTCCCGCAAGAGGTGCCGTTGGCGAGGTTCCCCGACTCGGAGCAGACGGGGGCGCCCGTGTCGCAAGCGGTGGTGCCCGTCCGGCACGGCTTGCCGCCGACGCTGCAGCTCGCACCCACGGTGCAGCTCACGCAGCTCCCCGTCGTGCCGCAGACCTTGTTCGTGCCGCAGCCGGTCCCTGCGGTGAGCAGCGTTCCGCTGTCGTCGCAGACCGGCGTCCCCGTCGTGCAGGCCAGCGCTCCCTGATGGCAGGGGTTCGTGGGCACGCAGAGCGCTCCGTCCGCGCAGGCGCTGCACTGTCCGGAGAGGCACACCATCCCCGCACCGCACGAGGTGCCGTTCGGCTGGTTACCGGAATCGGCGCAGACCGAGGCGCCGGTCGCGCAGGAGATCGTCCCTGCTCGACACGAGTTCCCGGACGGCGCGCAGGCGCCCCCCGCCGCACAGGTGACGCAGGCACCGTTGCTGCAAACTTTGTCTTGCCCGCAGACGGTCCCATTCACCTGCGATTGCTGCGTGTCCGTGCAGGATGCGAGCCCCGTCCCCGAACAGGTCGTTTTCCCCAGGTGACAGGGATTGGAGGGCGCGCAGGCACCGCCGGGCGTACAGGCGGAGACGTCCGACCCGCCATCCGTTGCGCTCCCCGCCGCGCCGCCTTTCCCGGAAGCTCCCCCTCTGCCTCCCACGTTCGCCGAGCCACCCGCGCCCGTCGTGACGACCGCGCCATCCCAGGAGAGCGGCTGGTCGCGAAGGCCACAGCCAAGGCCCACACACCCGAGGACCACCGTCACCCACACCAGTCGTCGAAGCATCTCTTGTCTCCGTTTGCTCAAAACCGCAGGCTGCAATCGAGCCCGCGACCGGCCAGAGCCGGAACACAGGCGAAGGCCGTGGTGCCACCGGCGTGCTCCGCCGCGCCGACATGACCGGACGACGAGAGGACGAACAGGAGCGAAGACGCGGCCGTCAGCGCGCCCGCCGCGACGAAGCCGACGATCGACAACGTGAGCGCCGAATCGTAGGCGTCCTTGAGCGGCTTGCACTGCGGCGCCAGGCTCACCGTCGTGCAATCGGGGCGCGCCATCCCACCGACGACGCTCGTGTGGTCGTTGAATGCGTCGCGCTTGCTGGCGGCATTGAACGCCTCCGCAGTTCCCAGGGCCAGCGCGGCCAGCGCCCCACCGCCGGTGACCCAGGCGGCGATTCGTAGGGGGTCAGATTGGCCGGTGGTTGCGGGGGGCTCGCCCGTCGCCAGCGCGATCGCCGGCGGCCCGGACTCCGCCGCGGGCACGGTTGCCAAGGGCGGCGGCTCGGCGACGAGCGCATAGGTGCGCTCCTCCCGCTTTCCGGCGACGATGATGATGGTCTGTCGCACCGGCTGGTAGCCCGGCGCGCGGACCTCGACGTCGACCGGCCCTTTTTTGAGGTGAATGGGCACGCCGCGCAGGGCTTTGTCCGACGGTTTGTCGTTCAGCAGCACCTCGGCGGTCACCGGCGAGACGGTCAGGGCCAGCTCCCCGACGTTGGCCCTGGCCACGTCGAGCTGCTGCTTCAGCGTCGTTCTGTTCTTGGCGATCCAGGGGTGATTCGGCGTCGCCAGCGCCTCCGCCAGGTGCAGCTCCGCCTCGGCGTAGTTGCCGAGCTCGAGCTCGCAGAGCCCGAGCTGTCCGGCGGTTCGCGGGGTGCGCGAGAGCTTGTAGGCCTTCTCGAACAGCGGCAACGCGCGCGCCGTCTGGTCCTGGCCGCGCAGTTGCACGCCCTGCCGGATCAGCGCCTCGGTCTGCTCCGCCTCCTCGGTCGCCGCGGACACCCGGGACGCCGATGCCAGCAGGGCGAAGAGAGCAGATACGACGAAGCCAACGGTGAGCCGCCGTCGCCGTGCGCCCGGACCGATCGCGAATCTCTTCAGCTCGCCTCTCGAGACCATCTGATCCTCTGGCGTTTGGCTTTCAATCAAGGAGGGGGACACCGTTGTGCATCCGAACTTCGGGGCTCGTGCGCGCGCGTGGCTTCTCCGCCACGTCGCGCGCGGCGGTCCCGGTCGCCTTCGGTGCCTCGGTCGGCGGCCGTGGGGCGCGAACAGGTCGTTCTGCGGCGGCCGAGCGAATTGCGGCCGCCGTCACCGGCGATTTGGCGACACGTTCGAGCACCGTCGGTTCCTTCGGGCTCGGTTCCCGCACGCTCGGTTGCTTCACGAGCTCACGCTCACGCTCGGGCTCGCGCACCGGCTCGGGCTCGGGCGACAGCGCGCTCGCAACCGGAGGCTCTTTCGCAGTCGAGGGGGGCGGCGTCACCCCGAGCGGCGCTGGCACCACCTGCGGATCCGCCGCGGCCGGTGCCGCCGTCACCGGCCCGACCGGCGGCGTGGCCGACGGGCCCGCGCTCTGCTCGACCGCCCGGGTCTCCACCGTCGCGGTCCGTTGCGCACCCTCGCGGCGGCCGGATCCCATGTGCGTCACGAGGAGCAACAGGGCCAGACCCCCGAGCACGCCGCCCGCCGCGGCACCGATCGAGCGCCGACTGAACGCGCGCCGGCGCGCGGCGGTCGACCGGCTGCCGAAGATCGGCTCGGCGCCAGATGACAGGCGGGGCTCGGCGCCGGCGTCCGACTCCTTCTCGCGCGGCGCGCGTGCCGGCAGAAACGTCACGTTGTCCGGAGCCTCCTCTTCCGGGGGATCCTGTCCGGAGGTCTCCTCCGCCGGCTCCGGCTCGAACCACAGACCGTCGAGGACGTCCACCTCCGGCGTCAGCGTCCGGGCGAAAGGACTCTGCGTCGACGCCTCCGCCGCGATGGACGGCGACGACGGCGCCCTTCGTCGGGAGGGGGCCCGTGCCTCACCAGCCGCCGATCTGAACGGCCGCAACGCCTGCGCGAGCTCGGTCACCGAAGCGAACCGCCCCTTCGGATCGGAGCTCATTGCCCGCATCACGACCCGAGCGAGCTCGGGGGGAAGGCCGGGCCGCCGCTCACCCGGCGGCAGGGCGTTCCCTGCGCCGATCGCGCGGAGCACGTCCTCGAGGCTGTTTCCGTCGTAGGGACGCGCGCCGGTCAGGCACTCATAGAGGATCACGCCGAGAGCCCACTGATCGCTGGCGGGGCTGGCCGCCCGGTGGTCGGCGACCTGCTCGGGGGAGAGATAGTACGGCGTTCCGAAGAGCAGCCGGGGGGCGGAAACTGCCCCAGCTTCTTCGACGGCTCCTGCCTCGGCGCCGGCCGCGCCATCGTCATCGGCGATCCCGAAATCGAGGACCACCGGATGCGTCTTTTGCTCCCGGATCGCCAGGAAGATGTTCGATGGCTTGAGATCGCGATGAACGATG
>Ga0210388_10000576_pt1 | contig 29765 bp, 14 predicted proteins | sample IncBWC19OmetaG_FD_155485 | JGI IMG/M metagenome (GOLD analysis project Ga0210388, IMG submission 155485) | Forest soil microbial communities from Barre Woods Harvard Forest LTER site, Petersham, Massachusetts, United States - Inc-BW-C-19-O ...
ACGAGGCGATTGTTACATTCAGATCGATGCTTTGGTTGGCCGTATTATTCACGAGTGAAGCTGAACCCATGACTCCGATAGGCAGGGTAAAAGAACCCAAAGAAAAAGCACCGAAGCCGCTTCCCCCTAGCGAACCATACTTGATGAGTGTGAACTGCCCGGTGGTCAGACTGCTGCCATTGACGTTGATCGTCACCGCCGAAGTTGGGGCCAACGCTCCGCTGAGGTTGACCATGGGCACGGTTGGATTGCCAAACGTGCCGGGATCCAGATTCAGGGTGCAACCGGAGTTGAGGGTTAGCGACGAGGTGTTAAGCGAAGTCCCGGCACCCGCCACCTGCACGTTCAGCCTCGCATTACCGGCTACAGTGTAGGCTCCAGCCGCGCTGCTGGCCGTTGTAATCGCCAGGGTTCCAGTGTTTATCGCCGTGCTTCCGGCGTAGATATTGGTCCCGCTTAAGGTCAGCGTGCCGCCGCCTGTTTTGGTTAGTCCACCCGTCCCGGTCAGCGCGCCGGATAGCGTGATATTAAAGGGGTTCGCCGAACTGTCCGCGCATTGAAAAGTGATGTTGCCGTTCAAGGTGCCCAACGTCATCGGCATGCCTGAACTCCAGTTGGCCAGGGCACCCACCGTGCCACCGGAAAGAGTGATAAAGTTCGTGCCGGGATACGCCGCCCCATAGTTGATGCCGTTTTGACCGATATAAAAAGTTCCGCCTGAATTGGTCAAAGCGGCCGTCCCACCGTGATAGGTAAAGCTGTTTGGACCACCAAATAAAATCCCACCCCAAGCCGTGATCACTCCCCCGGTTTGGGTCAGAAATCCGGTTTCCGCGGCCGACGAACCGCCCGACATCATCTGAATTTGAGCGGCGTAACCGGAGTTGCCCAAGGTCAACGCCCCCCCATCCACATAAACACTGGCATGGTTGGCACTGTTGTCATTGTTGGGGATGGCAATGACCGCGTTGCCGCTGACGGCGCCAGAACCGGTGGTCCAAAAGTTGATGGCCCCGCTGTTCAAAATGAGCGTTCCCGCCGCGCCAGCACGGGTCACGATGATTTTGCCTTGGTTTTGGTTCAGGGTTCCGCCATTGACATTCAAAGTCGGGGCGCCAAAAGCCGCGTTATTGTAATTCACGCCACCATAACCAACATAGAGGTTGGCGGTGGTTTGCGTCCAGGTCCCGGCCGTAAAATTCAAATTGCTGACATTCACCCCGACGGTATTGATTCCAGTAAAAGCCGGCGAAGTCAGATTGATGGTCCCAGCGCCAACAAAAGCCGGCGCGCCAGTGATGTTGCCGGCAAGGTTCAGCACGGACCTGGCATCAGTCGCTTCAAAGCCGCTGGTTTCGACGATGGGACAGTTCACGCTGTTTGTCTTGCCAGCAGCGACATCAATACCGCCGGTGCCGGCAATATAAAGTCCGTTTGCTCCTGAAAACAGATAGCCGCTATTGTTGACTAAAATGTTGGTGGCGGCGATCGGGGTGGTGAGATTGATGATATAAGTTCCATCAGTGGCATCGACACCACCGGCGAAAACGGCACCGTTGGCAGAGGCATTGGTGCCGGTTTGCGACCAGGCCGTGTCAGCGCTGATGCCGTCATACCAATTTGTGGCGGTGATATTCCAGTTGCCGCTCCCTGTGGTTCCTCCGCCGTTTTGTGCGTGGCCAGGGTCCCAAGTCCAATTTGCCGCCCGGCTCGTTGGAAAAAAGCCGGCCAGCAAGGCGACAATGACTAAAGCCCGGGCGAAGACCAGTCGGCGGCGGCTTGGAACATTTATTAAAGAAATCATGTGACAAATTTTCCAGCTAAGGAAGGTAAGTAATTCGCAGGCGGAAATACCGGGATGGATAAGGTTTGCCCGCCGATGATTCAGTCACTTGAACGGTCTGTTTCGAGCCATTGTCTGACACCACGCTCTGACTGAACTGGGTCCCGCTTGTATCCCAATTGACCGACAAGTTGGTTGAAACGTCAACCGCATATTGCAGGTCGGCGGCCCAATCACGGCGGGTATAATCAAATGTGAATTTTCCACCGATAATGGCGGCTTGAATCTCATTGCTGGCGGGCTGCCACGGATCCAGCATCAGCGCATATTTCATCACATTATTTATGCCGTCCCGGGTCGGATTGGCGGTCAGCCCGCTAATCGCGGGGTTGGCGAGTTGTGCCGGGGTAAAATATACGTTATGCCACGCGATAAAATTTGTCAGGTTATAGGCAAAATTCGCGTGAAAGCTTTTCCCGGCCGCGCCGGATGTGGCGACAGTGAACTGCAGGCCGGGCGACAACTGGCTGACGTTAACGCCCGAATCCAGGGAAATCGCCTGCGTCACCGGCTGATTCAAAATCACGGTGATGCCGGTTGTGTTTGTCTGGGTTGGATCCGCCACCGCCAGGGCAACGTTCGTTTCCGTGAGTTGCACAACGACTGAAGCTTTATGATTTACGGTGACGGGGCCGGCCGTCTGATTGCCGTCATTCCAAAAATTTGCCGCCGTTATTCCCATCGGCCCCTGGCTTACGGCCTGGATGGAACCGGAGTTTTGTATGACTGACACTTGCGGACTGGCAGCGTAACTCGCAGTTTCAGTTGCCGATTTTCCAGGCAACAATACATAGGAATAGCTGCTGTTCACCGGATTTGTCCCATGGTCAAACCAGAGCGCCAGATAATTGCGAGAAATGAGATTTGTTGGCGAACCAACTTCATAAGGATTAATGGCAAACCAGGAACCGGTGCCCACGGTGCGCGAATTTTTGAGCGTGGCCGGTTGCGGGAAATAATAACCGATGTCAGCGCCGGCGGTATTGCCGGTAAGATGCGCCCAGGAGACATTGGACAGGGAGCCGGTCCAATTAAGAGAACCAGGCTCCGCAACCCCATTCACCACAAAGTCATTGGTCCCTGCGCTGGTCAGTTTACGATTTTCAACTATGGTTTGAACGTCTTGATTGCGGGTGCAGGTGATGCCGGTGCCGAGACAGATAATCTCGTCGTCAAACATGAACCATGATTTTTTTGCCGCAAGGTCGGTGTTCCATGCATTCATTTGCATGCCTGCTGCACCCCAGTTGCTCAAGGTTGCCCCGCCAACCCAGTTATTGGTTCCCAGAAAGCCGGCCCCGGAACTGGAATAGCCGTTGGCAGGAACCAGGTCTGCGCGAAGTTGCGCGTCCACTGTCGTCCCGGGCAGCTGATATGGATTGACGGTCGGCCAAAAACAATCATCAAATTGGGCTTGGTCGGAATTGTAAATATAAGTCATCCCATAACCCGTATACCAGCCACGCAGGTTTTCCCGATTGATGGATTCAAAGTTCCCGATCCGGCTGGAAAACATGCTCACGCCAAAGGCATAGCCGGGCCGCAGATGCACCACCCGATCCATTTGTCCGAACGTATAATGACCGATCAATTCGCCCCGCGAGGGAATGCTGTCATCCGCTAAAATGGACTGGGCCAAAGCGACTGTTCCTAAATCCGTGCTGGCAACAAAATTTGTAGCAGTGTCCGCCTGCATCCAATACTTGGCCATGCTCTTGAAAGCGGTGGCATCCGCAGGCGAGGCAAACTGGGCCATCCGGATGATGGCCGCGACAGTCTCGCCACCAATGAACTGGCTGGTCTCGTCAAACCGTGATATTGCCCGCCCTCGCACCATGTCCATGATCAGGCCGTTGTAGATGACCGGTTGAAAAGAATCATATGTCCATTGAAACATATTGGCCCCATTAGGATCAGTCACCGCCCAGCGGGAACCGTTGAGCATGTCAACCAGCGGCACTATAAACTGGATCAACGATTCGCCGTAGCTGCCCGTATAGGCATAAATTGTGTGATAAACAAACGATCCATCCGCGCGAAAGCCGTCTCCATTCGTAACATTCAGAAACACGCTGCTCAACGAGCCTGACGCAGTCGTTAATTTAGAGGCGTCCCCCACAATCGCTCCCCGCACACCCACCACAGTGGCTGTCCATACTAGATTTGCTCCATCTGAAATCGGCGCCGGCGTAAAATGGTTGACCGTATTCATGTAATTGGTGATTTCCGCGCCACTCAGATAGTCATAAAGCAGCACGGTGATGTTGTTGAGTGCCAGCGGCACGCCGATCTGCCAATGCCACCAGTTGTCATATTGGTTCGTGTTGTTCGCGTTGTAGATATTGGTGTTCAACCAATCCAGGGCGCCTGCCAGATTTGCGGCCAGCGTGGCATTGGTATATAGGCCGCTGCCCGCCGTGCCGTAGGCCAGCGCCAGCGTCTGCAAATTGAGATATGTGTTCCAGATGTCTCCCGAGTTGTTGGTGAGACCCGGCAGACTGGCCCACAACCAGGTGCGCCCGGGTGATTGGTTCATAGTGCCCCAAAGCGACTGCGCGGAGACGGTCAGGTTGGAAATGTTGGCCAGCGCGTTCGGATCGCTGAGACTGAGATTGGTCCCGCCGGTGAGTGAAGCCAGCCACTTTAATCTAAGCGCATTAAATTCCGATGCTGGAATGGTTGGCGGCGGGACCAGGCTTGCCTGATAAAGCTGCTGTACGTCGGCCGGCGTCAGCGCGCGGTTGTATATCCGAACCTCGTCCAATGTACCGTAAAGCGGCAGGGTGTAACCCGATGTGGTAGTATCCTCACGTGAACCCAGGCTGATAACATGGGTGTTGCTTAATAACGCCGCGGGTGCATTGTTTGATGCCGTTAATTGCCCGTCAATATAGAGCTGTAGTCCGTTATTAGTATTTATGCCGTTGTAGATGCCAACTAGATGGTGCCAGTTGCCATCCACGGTTCCCACGGGACCAAGGAGAATACTGGCACCAGCGACATTGCGGACATAAAAGCGGTAGGTGCCATAGATGTCCATCGCAAATTTTTCCCCGCCGTGACCATAGCCTTTGGCGATGATGCCGGCTCCATTGAGCTGAATTCCCGGCATCGCCTTAACCCAGACAGCGACCGAAAAAGCTGTGTTACTGTTCGTACAAAAGTTCAACTGGCCGCTGTTATCGCTGATCGCGGCCAATTGGTTATTGGTGCCAGCATTGAAATTTAAAGCACCGTTCGTCTCGCCGGCCACCCATTGGGAATTACCGTTGAAATTTGTAAGCGCCGCATTGTTGCCATTTATGGACGAATCATAGGCAGTAACGCCATTGGTCTGATCCATGGCCAGATACACGACCATCCCACTTGTGATATCCGCCCGTAGAATATCACATGATAACACCACAATGAACATGGCCAGGACGATGCGACGAAAATGAGAAGCGGGGATGGTCAGTGAGAATTCACTTTTAATCCACGATGACGATATCCTTTCGGAGTCTTTTTGGCCGGCGATGGGCGTCATAATCTTTAAACAAATGCTTCCGTCATCGCGGGTGCAACAATGATTCCTGTCTCAAGTGCCGGGGCCTATATGCACCGAGTTTGCGAACCCACGCAGGATGCTTTAATGTTTTAAATGCACGGGACTCAATCTGGCGCACCCGATCACGCGACACGCCAATCCCGTCTCCCACCTGCCTGAAATTTTCTCCTTTCCAAAAGCGGCGTTTCAGGACTTCGCGTGCTCGCTTTGGAAGTTTTGACAGCACTATTTCAATCACCTCCTGCATTCCCTCATTTTCCGGTTCAGGCGCCGCCAATTGCATTACTTCAGCATTATCCCAGAGACTTTCAAACTGCGGGTTCAAGCAAGGTCGCCCTCCATCACCGAACTCTGGAATCGTGAAGGTGACAGGCCAAAGTTCAAGTACGTCCAAATATTCCCCTGCTTTACCAAGCGCCCTTTGTATGGCATTTGCCTCCTGTTCTGTTGGAGGCTTTCCAAAATTTATGATGTCGCTGATGGTATCAATGTCAATTTTTGAACGTCGGGCCAGGCCTGATTGAGTCCAACCGAGCCTGGTTAGGGCTGTGTTAAGCGCATCATTATCACCGTTGATTATTGCCGCCATTTTCATTTCGAGTTGTGCAGCCATCACAATGTGGCTTTTGCATTTTGTGTTGACCGGAGCTTGTCGGCCGGGAGCGTATCCTCGCGGACGCGGGCTTGCTGCGGATGGAATAATTGAGACTGCGAAAAGTGCTGCACCCGCATCATGCCAATGTAATAGTCATGAAAGCCGCCGTAGAACAAGAGAGTGTCAGTTGCCGGTTCATAATAGAGAGCTGTCCCGAAGTTAGGCCCCTCATACCATACATGGTCCCGGGAGACCGGCGCATCAGGTAGAATTCCCAGCTTCAGCACTTTCCAAGGCTGCTTGCCGTACGGATTGAGAATCAGCATCGCCAGCAACACGGCTGCCGCCTGGCATCCAATTCGCCCGAATGTTTTCATCAGCTTGGCAACAGGTTTAGAACGTGCGTTATAATTCGTGGTCGTATCGGTTTCTACTAGAATAGGTGAGCCTAAAATATCATCCCATCACCTAAATAGGTGATTTTTTGCCCGATCCGATTTTACGACATGGAAGCAGATATTTGCGAGGCAAATACAGATCATGTCGTCGGGCGAAGGCGGACGGAGAAACCGTGGAAACTTATAAATCATCAATGACCACGTTACGAATAATCTCCCTGGCAAATAATATGACCGTGATTTGGCAAACGCTTTGGGCCTTTGGTATAGCAGTTCGAACAAATCCTAATCCGCCCACTGCGCGCCCCGCCATTCCATTTTTCCGTTTGGTCTCCTAAAAATACTGCATTATCATTGGGTTGATGATTTCCAGTGTGGCATTCTTAAAACCCGGAAGCGTTCTGGCGCGGTGGGCTGGGTGTTTCGCACACGTTTTCAGAATCGATAAGATGGGGTTTCAAGAATGGCCTGGGAGCTTCCTTTGGTTTGCGATTGCGACGGTCCTCTTCCTTAATTTGCAGGTCGTCAGAGGCGAGGAACCACCGACGGACGTCACGGTGACCAATGCGTTGCGGTTGCGCCAATTGGCCGCCAGCGACGAACTGCTGAGCTGCCAAATCAGGCTCGAAGGCTGGGCGGTGTGGGTCAGCAGTGCGCGTGATCAGTTCATTCTTCAGGACGATTCAGGCGCAGCCGTCTTGAATCTAGATTTGCATGATCACCCGACGCTGAGTGCCGGACAGAAAGTGCGCTTACGGGCAAACTGCCTGGTGGGTCACGGACAGGTCGTTTGTACTGCGCTGGTGGATAATGATGGCGATCATGCAATCCGCGAGAAATCAGGATCGATTTTTCTCTCCAAGGGCAAGCACCCCATCCGGGTCGAATGGTTCAATGACACGGGAGCATATGCCTTGGCGGTGGAATGGACAGGACCGGGAATATCACGCCAGCCGATTCCCGAGGGCTCATTGTTTCACGCGCAGCAGGATTTGCCGGGTGGCGGCCCGCGCATGGTGCCGGGATTAAATTACCGCGGTTACGAGGGCAAATGGGGAAATCTGCCGGATTTTTCACAGTTACCGGTAAAAAAACAGGGAGTAACCGGTAATTTTGATCTTAGCGTCCACACCCGGCTCGAAGAGGTGGGGATTGTATTTGACGGCTATGTCGAAGTGCCGCAGGACGGGAGTTACACGTTCTGGACAAAATCCGATGACGGCAGCAGATTGTTTATTGGCGACCTCACGGTACAATTGGATGTACTGGGGCCGGCGAAATTGCCGCCCAACCAAGTACTACAGATTACTCCCGGGCAGTTGGTTGCGGCGGAACATAGTTACCAGCTGACAGAAGCAGAGGGCACCGTGACATTTGTCAGCAGCCTGTCCGGGGGCATGGGCCTCGAACTCAGTTCAAGCCAGGGCCGCCTGCCATTGGAGGTTCCCGAAGCAACTTTCGATTCCTTGAGGCCGCTGCAAGGCTGTCGGATTCAAGCCACCGGGATTCTGCAACCGGCTGTTATATTTGCCCGGCAAAACCAATTTTCCCTCCTGGTACCGGACTTGCAGCAAATCAACGTTGTGGAAATGCCCCCCGCACGCTGGGCCGATTATCCGATGGTCCCCATTCATTCGCTGTCCGGCAATGATTCCACGAATACAACCCCGATCGTGGTTCACATCAGCGGCACAGTTTATTCAAATTCAGCGGAATCATACCTGACACTCAAGGACAAGACCGGCGAAATTGCAGTTAACAGCATGCAGACAATTCCGCAAACAGGCGAGGAGGTCGAAGCCTTGGGTTGGTTGATGCACACCGGCGGCGATTGGATGGTAGCAAACGCGTCCCTTAAAAAAACCGCATCAATAACGAACAGTGACCGAACCGCCCTGCCGCTGATCACTCAAGCGATCCAAGCCAAAAGCCTGATCCGGTCAGAAGCCAAGCGGGGTTATCCAGTTAAACTCCGTGGTGTCATCACGGCCCGCATCGTGGGAGGATTCACCATTCAAGATCCAACTTGGTCCATCTTTTTCAAACTGAATGATGGATCAAGCTCCCGGCCCCTAAAAATCGGTGAATACTGGGAAATCACAGGGAAAACCACCAATATTTTTGCCCCCTGCATCCAAGTTGACAATGCGTTATATCTGGGCAAAGGAGTTCTGCCCGAACCGGCCCAGCCCTCTTGGGATGAAGTGATCAATGGCAGCTTAGATACCCAGTATATTGAACTGGAGGGGGTCGCCACAATGGTGAGAACGAACGAGCAGGCGAACACTCTGGTGCTGTTCACCCGCGCGGGTAAAATCATGCTGGAACTTTACGATCTGGATCCGCAGATGCTCAGGGGCATGGAGGGTGCGGTGGTCCGCATTCGGGGGGTCATCAGCCCGGCGCGGAACGACTCCCAGCAAGTCGTGGTAGCCAACCTCCGGCTGTTCAACACCTCCATCAACGTGGAGGAACCCGCGCCAGCCGATCCGTTTGCCATCCCGGTGAAACGCGTTTCGGATTTGTTGTTTTTCGACCCTCATGCCAATGCCCTGCAGCGCATCCAAATCGCCGGCCAGGTGGTCCACAGCCGTCACGGGGTATATTTTCTCATGGACGGTGACTTTGGTTTGCGGTTCCAGACCAAGTCGCAGGAGGAATTGCAAATTGGAGACCTGGTGAAAATAGTTGGTTTTCCGGACCTGAGTGGGTCGGCACCCTCCCTGCGCGAATGCCTGGTACAGCGAACGGGCCGGGCAGCCCTGCCCAAAGTCCGGCAGTTGTCCGGGGACGCCCTTTTGGACGGCAAATTTGACTCCACGCTCGTCCGGATTCAAGCCACCCTGGTGAACTCGAGTGCTAATTCCCTTGAGCAGGTGTTCGAATTGCAGGCCGGCAATCGCGGCTTCATGGCACGACTCGAAAAAAATAACGGCTTTGCGACCGATGTCCTGCCGGGAAGCCGGCTGGATCTGGTCGGGGTCTACGCTGGACAGGGAGGTGGCTGGGCTTCGAGCCGGGGCATTGATTATTTTGAATTGCTCCTCAACTCAGCCTCTGATGTCCGCGTCTTGGCGCGCCCGTCCTGGTGGACGGTTCGACATACCCTGACCGTCCTCGGGGGGATGGCCTTTGTGATTTTGGCAGCTTCCGTCTGGATTATCGGACTGCGCCGGCAGGTGGAGGAGCGGACCAAACGGCTGGCGGTGGAAATCCAGCGGCGGGAACAAATCGAGCTCCAGCGGGCATTGGAAGCCGAACGCGCCCGGATTGCCCAGGATTTGCATGACGATTTAGGTGCCACCCTGACACAAATCCGATTTCTGAGCGCCATTGAAAGCGCGGATTCACTCGTGCCCCAGCCGACCCGCGAACGGCTCAGCCAGGTATCCGAAAAGTCCCGGCAAATGGTAACCACCTTGGATGAAATCGTCTGGGCGGTAAATCCCGCAAATGATTCCATGCGCAGCTTGGCCGACTATCTGCGGCACATGGCGGCAGAATACTTTCGCGCCACCACAATCAACTGCCGGTTCGATGTGGACAAGTCGCTGCCACTGCGCCCGCTCACTTCGGAAGTGCGCCACAACCTCTTTCTTACCGTGCGGGAAGCCTTGAACAACAGCGCCAAACATTCCCACGCAACCGAGCTGTGGCTGCGCATTCATTGGCGGGAGAACATTTTGCGGATCATCGTCGAGGACAATGGCTGCGGCTTTGCCAGCGAGCCGACGCTGGCCCGCGGAAACGGGCTGGTGAACATGCGGCAGCGCATGGAAACTATCGGCGGCAGTTTTGTGTGTGACGCGCGGCCCAATTCGGGCACCATCTACCGCCTTGAACTTCCGTTTGTATGAATCCCTCCCTGTTGACCACCATTGCCATTGTTGAAGATGACCGTGATTTTCGGAACACGTTAAAAGCCTTTGTGGACGAAGTCCCCGGCTTCCGTTGTGTCTGCGCCTGTGATACGGCGGAAGCGGCGTTACAGACCATCCCCAAACTGCTCCCGGACGTGGTCTTGATGGACATCCATCTGCCCAACATGTCCGGCGTGGCCTGTACACGGCGCCTGAAGGAAGTTTGCCCTTCGCTGCGGATTCTTATTCTGACCGTCTATGAGGACAATGAGCGGATTTTTGGCGCGCTCAAGGCGGGGGCCAGCGGCTATCTGCTCAAACGGGCTGAACCGGGCGAGATCATCCGCGCCATCAATGAGGTCAGGCTCGGTGGCGCGCCGATGAGCAGCCACATTGCCAGCCGGGTCGTGGAGTCGTTTCACGAAAGTCCCCGGCCCGTGCCCAAGGAGCAAAAGTTGTCCCGTCGGGAGGAGGAAATTCTGGAAGAACTCTCCAAGGGGTACACAACCAAGGAAATTGCCAGTCGTTTCTCCATTAGCGCCAACACCGTCCACACTCATCTCAAAAATATTTATGAGAAGCTTCATGTACACTCGCGAACTGAAGCTGTGCTAAAATTTCTTGGTTAAGCTGGCGATTTAGAAAGGCAAATATCCGGGCGGGCGGCTGCTATCGATGTAAAAACGATCACGCCATATGTGGGAAAGCGGTTGCAGGGAAAGGGCTGTTCCGTCCACTTCTTCTTCCGGGGTTTCGAGAAACAGCCGCCAAACTCCAACAGCAGATAAAACGGAAAAAAACAATCACTACGTTTTGAATAAAAACAGTCCGCTGATCCGGCGGCACGATTTTTATTTTGCGATGCGGTTTGGAACAGGCCGGGACAGGGACGATGGCGCCATACCCTGTTTAGGGGATAGGTTGCGAACTTTTATTTTGCAATATTATGAAGAGTGATCTCCAAAATTTGAGCGTAAATACGCATGGCAACACACCATTCATGCTCGTTTGTTTTGCGAATTGAATTTAAAACCGGCAGCCCCCCATCACGCCTAACGGTCTCAGGTCTGTTTTCGGACCATCACAAGTATTGTTTAAAATTGCGGCGCCGTCAGAAGCCGCCCAACCGCCGGGTCGTGAGTCTTATGTATCTGGGCAGGGAGACGGGAAAGGTGAATGACGAATGCACAAAATCCCGAATCACACCCGGATTCATCCAATAAAAACGGGCAAATGGTGAAAACAACCCTGCGATTAATTTTCTTCCTCGCCCTCGCCTTGCCCGCGTTCGCGCAACCTTACTACGTCGCGCCCGCAGGCAATGATAAAAATCCCGGCACGCTAACAAAACCGTTTGCCAGTCTGGGCCGTGCGCAACAGGCGGTGCGGCAAAAGCCGGGCGTGGTCTTTTTGCGCGGCGGCACTTATTATCTGCCGGAAACACTCGTCCTCACCGCGCAGGATTCCGGCACAAAGGACGCACCGGTAATTTTTCAAAATTACCAGGACGAAAGGCCGGTCATCAGCGGCGGCGTCAAGCTGGAGAATCTGGACTGGCAGCCTTACAAAGACAGAATTTTTCAGGCGAAAGTGCCGGAAGATTTGCGAACCGAGGAAATATTTGTCAACGACCAGAGGCAGATCCTGGCGCGCTATCCGAATTACGATCCGACGGCAAAATACTTCGACGGCTACGCAGCCGATGCTATCTCTACGAACCGCGTCGCGCGCTGGGCGGATCCGACCGGCGGCTATTTTCACGCCATGCACCCCGCGCTCTGGGGCGATTTCACCTGGCGCATTACCGGCAAGGACGCGCAGGGCGGCGTGACGATGGAAGGCGGCTGGCAGAACAACCGGGGCGGCGCGGTGCACCGGCAAATCCGTTTTGTGGAAAATATTTTCGAGGAGCTGGATTCGCCCGGCGAATGGTTTCTCAACAACAAGACGCACCGGCTCTATTTTTATCCGCCCGCCGGGCTGGATTTGAAAAGCGCGAGGGTGGAAGCCACGCGCCTGCGCAGTCTCGTCGAGTTTCGCGGCAGTGAAACGCAGCCGGTGAAATTTATCACGCTGCGCGGGCTGACATTTCGCCAGGCGGCGCGCACGGTGATGGATACGAAGGAGCCGCTGGTGCGTTCGGACTGGGCGATTTATCGCGGCGGCGCGATTTTTTTCAACGGGGCGGAAGATTGCGCGCTGGAAGACAGTTTTATTGATCAGGCCGGCGGCAACGCAGTTTTCGTCAACGACTACAACCGCCGTGTCACGGTACGCGGCTGCCAGATAGCAAAAGCCGGTGCGAGCGGCGTCTGTTTTGTCGGCAATCCGCAGGCGGCGCGGAGCGTGTTGTTCAATTACGACCAGGCGAACAAGCTCGAAGACATTGACCGCACGCCCGGCCCAAAGGGCGACAACTATCCGGCGGACTGCCTCGTGGATGACTGCCTGATTTATCTGACCGGGCGCGTGGAAAAACAAACGGCCGGCGTGGAGATTGACCTTGCCCAAGGCATCACCGTCCGGCACTGCTCGATTTATGACATGCCGCGCGCGGGCATCAACATCGGCGACGGCTGCTGGGGCGGAGATGTCATTGAGTATTGCGACATCTTCGACACGGTCAAGGAAACCGGCGATCACGGCTCGTTCAATTCGTGGGGCCGAGATCGCTACTGGTTGCCGGACATCAACATGGTCAACGCCCGGGTGAAGGAGGTTCCCGACCTGTCGGAGCTGGATACGGTCAAACCAAACATCCTGGCCAACAACCGCTGGCGTTGCGATCACGGCTGGGACATCGATCTCGACGATGGCTCTTCCTATTACATCATCACCAATAATCTTTGTCTGCACGGCGGCATCAAAAACCGCGAAGGCTTTGGCCGCGACGTGGAAAACAACATCTTGGTTGGCGGAAGCCTTAATCCGCATGTTTGGTTCGCCAAAAGCGGGGACGTTTTCCGGCACAACATAGTTTGGACCGCTTATCAGCCAGCCCAGATGCATCGTCCGCCTTGGGGCCGGGAAATGGATTACACCTTGATGCAGAAAGATGGCGCGGAAACCGCACCCGCCACTGCTTTGCAACAGCAGAGCGGGCGCGACGAGCACTCCATCGTGGCGGACGCGATGTTTATTGATCCTGCCCACGGTGACTATCGCGTGAAGGACGGCTCACCGGCGCTGGCGCTGGGCTTCGTAAATTTTCCGATGGATGAATTCGGCGTGCAGAAGCCGGAATTGAAAGCAATCGCGCACACACCTGAATTGCCGCAACCAGGAATTACCGCCGCCGCACCGGCCGCCCGCAACACCACGCCGTGCGCCTGGCTTGGCGCGAGCGTGCGTAACATCGCCGATGAAGGCGAGATGTCAGCGTTCGGATTGCCCGGCGTGACGGGCGTGCTGGTGCTGGAAGTTTCGGCGGATTCGGCGCTCGCAAAAGCCGGGCTTCAAAAAAACGATGTCATCCTCACGGTCAACGGCGCCAAAACTGCCGGTGTCGAGAGCCTGCTGCAACCGGCTCATCCCCTATCCGCCGGGCAGCATCTCTCCGTGGGCATCTCCCGCGATCAAAAAGCAATCACGCTCTTGATCGAGCCTTTAAAATAGCCGCCACCAACTGAAAACTTAACCAGCTACACCGGCAAATAGAAGAATACCAAAATATGAATTCAATATATTTGCAAGCCGTCAGGCCAACAAAATTGATCGTTCTAGCCACAATTGCCGCCGCGTTTGGTTTCGTTGGAACCATACGCGGGTACGAACCAGTCTTCGATGGCGGCAAGAGCACCTGGCATGACGGGTTCGTCCGCTACGACTTCGTCATGGATGACGAGACCCTTGCCATCACTCCGTTCACCCGGTCGGAAATAGAAGGCTTTGAGGTTGGCGCTCCGGCCAAAGGTCAGCGGCGATGCATCGTGGTCGTTCCGGACCATCCGGCACCCGGCAATCCCTGGTCGTGGCAAGGCTGTTATTGGAATCACCAGCCCCAAGCCGAGGTGGAATTGCTGCACCGTGGTTTTTACATAGCATTCATTACGCCCGATCCAGGCAGGCAGCATCCGGGCAAACAGTGGGATGCCTGGTATGCCTGGCTCACGGATAAGCATGGGCTGTCGAAGAAACCGGCCTTTGTTGGCATGAGTAAAGGCGGGGTGAATGAATACACATGGGCCACCTCGAACCCGGACAAGGTCTCCTGCATCTACGCCGATAACCCCGGCATCTACGCGGAGGACATCTTGAGGCTCGGGGAATTGATCAATCACGACATTCCCCTGCTCAACGTCTGCGGATCCGAAGATTTTGTCCTGGAGAATAATACGAAGGTCATCGAGAACATCTATCATCAGGCAGGCGGCCAGATCAGTATTATAATCAAGGAAGGCACCGGTCATCATCCACACAGCTTGATTGATCCCAAGCCCATTGCTGATTTCATTGAGCAGCACGTTCAGCCGAACACCACGCTCCGGCCCGGAATCGTGGATGACACGTTCACCAAATCCCATTATTACAGCACCGAGAATTCTTACATTTATCTACCGAAAGAAGATACTTACGCCACCTGCCGGGGGCCGCAGTTCACCCCATGCTATGACCGTTACGACAAGCCAAGTTACGACAAGAATGGCAAGCCGGTGTTTGGAGTCATGGGTATGGCGGTGCTCGTACCGAAGACCGAGGCTGCCGGGAAGCCATGGGTCTTCCGGGCGGATCGCATCGACCGGACTGCCTCCGCCATTGATCTGGCCCTGCTGGCCAGGGGGTTCTACATCGTGGCTGCTCCTTACTTGGGACAAGGCCCCGTTCTGGCAGAATGGAACGCCGTTTATACAAACATGACCGCCCACGGCTTTTCCAAGAAACCGGCCTTGGAAGGTGCTGGCGCGGGAGCCGGGGAAGCCTACGCCTGGGCCATCGAAAACCCCGACAAAGTTTCCTGCATCTACGGGGAGAATCCCGTCCTGCGCAGTATCATGTCGGGCAGACAGGAAGAAAAGCAGCCGCTGGACAATCTGGCCCCGCTGGCCAAAGCGGGCGTGCCAATCCTGCATGTGTGCGGCCAGCTTGATCCCTGGCTTGACCGCGAGACGCGGGTCGCGGAAAAACGCTACGAGGAGTTGGGCGGGCAGATGATGGTCATCGTGAAGCCCGGCGAGGGACATTTTCCTGCCGGGCCGCAAGACCCGACGCCGGTGGTGGATTTCATTGCAGCCAAAGCGCAGTAAAGACAGCGGATGCAGGACCGATACGCTCAATGGGCACATACAAAATCAAACGCGGGGCTTAAAATGCACGAACGGCCTGGAAAGGACTCAATTATTCATTCTGTCGCCGATCAATTTTTCCCCGGCACAGGTGTCCGATCTTTGCCATTAACCGAAATGAGCCGCCGCTTCAGCCAATCCCGCGATGGCTCGTCATAAAACCGCAGGCACCCATACGCCAGCACCAGACTTCCAAAGAATGTGAGAAGAGCATATGGATACGTTTGGGTCAGCGAAAGATTCCCGCGCTGCACATACGCCGTGTAAATATAAATCAGCGAGTAGTGGGTCATATAGATTGGGTATGAGATCCGGCCCAGGAAATCACAAATTCCTGCCGAATACTTGCCGCCCAAAGTTCCACCCGCACCCAAGGCGACGATCAGCGGAAATATCAGAATTATACACAACGACTCATACACTCCATTTATCCAGTAATGCGCTTCACCTCCAAATCGCGGCAGGATCAACACCACAACGATCAACCCGCTGCACACCCAGAAAGCGTGCGGCACACGAAAAATTTTTCCCAGACGAAACAGCAGTAATCCGCCGAAAAATGGGAACATCAACCGGGTAAACCCAATATGCAAGTTCTGCCCGTCCACCGACCAGCCGCCGGCAAAATCCCCGTCATGGCTCGTCAATCCCAGGTGGATGACTGCCGCCGCCGCCAGCAGCACCAGCACGGCCAGTAATTTTTTGGAAAAGTGCCGCACCACCAGGGCATACAGCAAGTTGGCGATGTACTCGAAAAACAGTGACCACGCCGGGCCGTTCACAGGATACATTTCCTGCCAGCCCCGAATATCCATCGAAGGCAGGAGCGGCAACATCGTGCAGCCCACCAACATCACCAGCAACATTTTCCAAACAGGCGTGCTCGCGATCAACGGAAACAGTCCGCACTGCGCAAAGTAAAATGCCATCGCACCGATGATGGACCCCATTATGACCATCGGATGCAGCCGGATGAGACGGCGCGCCAAAAATCCCCGCAGGCCCATCCGGCCCCAGCGGTCATCATACGCGTAACCGACGACAAATCCGGAAAGCAGGAAAAAGAAGTCAACTGCCAGGTAGCCGTGATTGATGATGTGGTTCAATGGGGTTGTGGCATGGGCCTCAAGAATATGAAACGCAACCACCATCAGTGCAGCCACGCCGCGTAATCCGTCCAAGATTTCGTAGCGCGGTTTGGATTGAAGGCCACTGGAATTTTCACTCATACTTATCTGGAAGCCTCGGATCTGGTTTGTTGGATCTTGCACGATACCATCTTGTCGTTCGCGTTCGGACTCAACCGGGTGAAATCCGGCGTGTTGGTCGCGAGCGTCCAAGAGGGATTAACTCTAATGGTTTCCAGCCAATCACATCTCATTGGCTTTGCAGTTGAAGACCATTGAAGTCACCTTCGGTTTGCGGACTAACCGTGTTCGTGGCGTTTGAATTGTGGGAGTAAGTGAACGTAATCGTTGCCCCCGTTCCCACAAGGATATTGGTAAACAGGACATAGGAGTTGCCCTGGATAAACGAAGTGAACCCGCTCGATGTATTGACGGTGCTCTGGCTGGTGGCCGGCGTCAAATCGCTTGATACCGTAAAGGTTGTTCCCCGATCCGAACGGGTGCCGCCCGTCCCGCCATTGATGCCGTAAAGATACAAATTATATGTGCCGGTCGGGACATTGTTTAGCGTGCAGGTGTTGGTCGCCGAGCTGGTGACATCGGCATAGTAATATTCCAGCGCCTGGGGAGTGCCCTCCGTTGTATAGGTGCCGCCCTGAAACTTGCCCGTCTGCGCTTCCGTGAATGTAATCGTGCTCAAGGTGACACCATCAGAATTGGTGCCGGCCGGCGTTGTGCCGCCGGGCACGATGTCGTTCCAATAATTGTTGCCAGGATCACTGTAAGCGCCCTGACCGGCATAATTCGCCCCGCCTTCGCCACCGGGCACATCAAAGTTGATGGCTCTTGAAAACGAATTGGTTCCCCCCTGCCAGCTATTCCCCGTGACCGTGGCTGTAAACGTGCTGGTCGCGTTGTTGATGTAGGCTGACTGGCCTGAATTCAGGCTCTCCACCATATTGCTCAGAATGGTGCCCGTTCCAGTGGTTCCCGACGAGATGGTAATCCCCGTGGTGCCCGGAGCCGTGATTAGATTGTCCTCAAATTGCAGGTTGTAGGTGCCGGTGGAAACTTGAACTGCTTCAAACATGGAGTTGCTGATTGTGTTGTCATTAACGGTGTCGTTGGTTCCGTCGCCTTCGATGATGATGGCGGGCTGGTCCAAGCCATATCCAAAGCTGCCGCCCCGCAGAATGGTGTTAAACTGCACGGTGACATCCAGGGGCAACACGGGGCCACCGTAACCGCTGAGTTCAATGCCCGTTTTCTTTACACAATCCTGGAACAAATTATCCTCGATCAATAAATTGCTTCCGACGTAAATGACCATTTGATTGGCCCACCAGGACGCCACGGTAGTGTTGTTTTTAACGGTGGCGGATTGCACCGGCGGCTCGCTTGTGCTCGCAGAATTCAGGGCAATGGCATCATCGCCATTGCCCCGGGAAAAATTATTACAGATGAGAACATTGGTGCATCCCTGACCGACGACATTATTGATGTTCATGCCATCACCCCAGGAGTTGTTAACCCGGGAATTCTCCACCGTGCAGTTGGTGCCGCTGCCCCAGACCAGCATCGTGTGTCTGGCCCAAACATTGTCAATCGTCCAGTTGCCGCCATTCGCCAGAATCGCGTACATGCCGGGGGTGCTGTTCGGCAGGGTGGCATCCAGGCGCAGGTTTTTAAACGAGGCCGAATTCCCATGAATCATGAAACCATTCGCCCAGTTGGCCTTCGTGCAGATGATCGCGCTATACCACGGCCCCGCGCCTTGAATCGTTACGTTCTGTGGCTCCAAGGCCCCGCCGTTGAACAGGTAAAAGTTGCCCGGCGGTATCCAGGCAATTTTGTTCGCACTCTCGGCGGCGTTGAAGCAGCTTTGGAGGGCGGACCAGTTGTCGATGCTGGGATTGTTGGAAACCGCCCCGTAGGACATAATGGAAAGCGAGCCGGACGGTTGGGTGAGCGGCGGCGGCGGGGTTTCCAAGTCAACCACATCAATGTTGTAATAGGCTGCCGTGTTGCTCGAATCCATCTGGAGCGTGAAAGTACCGCCGGGTGGGATGGCGGCACCGGGAACAAATAAAGCCACCTCGTCCCAGAAAACATGAGGGCTGCCCGTGGTGGGGTCATGGCTCATGCCGTTATAGTTGGTGGTGGCTTCGTAGACCCAGGTCTGAAAAGAAGTCACGGGAATTTGCAGGCGAAAGGCTCCGCCCACATACAAGTCAATGGTATTGCTAATGCCGCCTCCAGTGGGAGCATCGGGGATGGAGTAGCGGATGTTGAGGGCGGTGATGGCCTTGCCGGTATTGTTGGTGAGGGTCACATTTTGTCCCGGGCCGGCCAAATTGACATAGGCATGGCCGGAGGCCTCCAGTTGCGGGCTGGAAAATTCGGTGGTGGGCGGCGCGGTGAGCGCAACGACCGTGGCGCCGCCACCGAGATTCCCTGATTCGGCTTCGTAGGAAATGAATGGCGTACTGGCGCCGATGGCGGGTGTCTGCAACACGCGAAAAAAACCATTTTGATACCCGGCCGTGTTCACCAGAAAGTTGGTCTGACCACCCGTTCCCACCAACGTTTTCATCCAAGGATAAGCCGCCGGATTTCCCAATGCTGGGGTCCACCATACCTCATAATTTCCGAAGCCGACACCATTGGTGACAGTGATCGCAAGCTGATTTGTCCCGGCCGACGCGATGGTCAGCCCCGGCGGCGTGCTTTGCGCCGGCCCGCAGGTCACGGAAAACAAGAAGGCGGCCACCATGGTTGCCTGGAGGAAAAAACGGCGGTTCAACTCCAGCCGCCACCCGCTGTGAGCAGAAATTTCGCAAACGACCGGCCGGGGCATCTCCCTGGGATTTACCCACCATTGACCTCCGGTTATGCCAGCTGCTGAATTGTTGGCGACTGTTCCGAGCGAAGAACAAATGCCAAGGCCGCTATTGGCTCCAGCTCCCCACCCTAACATAAGACCATCACAGGAAATCGGCGGAGGACTGAGGTCAGGGGTGTCCAGGGCAACAGTAGCATTGACACCTTGGAAAGCGGACACATTCCCTTTGATCAGGCATCCCATTCGCCCGAATGTTTCCATCAGCTTTCTTACATTATGTGTCATAAAATTGAACGTACAGGCGCATTTCGATCGGCAATCACAACCGCAGTCGATAATTCGGACCGTCAATATTCCTGGCATTCCCAACCATTAATTGTTCGATGTATTAGAAAAACGGGCAAGCTTCAGACCGCAATCGGCACCCTGTTATTGCGATGAAGTATTGGATGACAACCAATCAATGTCTTGAATGTCACCTGCACTGGTTGCCGGGACCAACGGTGATCCTCCGGTAACGGGATGAGGTATGGGACATTGAAGAACCGCCGAGCCAAGCCACTTGTGAATTTCAGCATGCCCGTCAGCAAATGCCAGCGTCGTAGAATGTCCGCCATGATAGGTCGCGGGAAAGTCAACCCATTCAGGTGTATTTCCATTTACAGTTGAGCCACACGCCACAGCGAAGGCATCATCATTAATGCTGGCAGGGGCCTCTTCAATAAATACAAACGTTTGCGTAGGAACTTTTATGGCTGCCTTCTTCTTATATAACGCAAAATTTCCGTTATCTATGTTTATCCAGGCAGAAGAAGAGGCGAACACCTGGTTCATGGACATGCTACGGACAACCGGGAAAAGCTGGATACTTCTTCCGGTATTAGCATTACAGGTTCGAAGATCCGCCGGGCAGCGGTATATCGTCGCATTTTTTGCCAACGGCCACAAAGTGCTGGGCTGCAAATCTGTAGCAATATTCCAATTACTTTGATTCGCCGGGTCAAGATCCATTGGATTATTATTTACGTAAGTTTCAACCCCTGTCATCCATGCCGGACGCCCGTCAGGGTCGCCGGTATAAATAGTACTTGGCACGAAGTCGTTGTTATCATCGGCATAGATTTGCCACGCCAGCATTAATTCCCGATTGTTATCCAAACATTGGATGCCTTGAGCCTTTTGCTTGGCTTTGGCGAGTGCCGGCAAGAGCATCGCCGCCAGGATGGCGATAATGGCAATAACGACAAGTAATTCAATCAAGGTAAAACCAGCACACCGGGGTGCAGACTTTGATTGTTTCAATTTTTGTTTCATACGAATTTAACTCTGCCGTGTTATTTGTTTCAGTGAAGTGCAGAGTGCCAGCAATAAAATGATGGCACCCTGCTTCGAACTTCACTAATTACACAACCCGTCAAATGTGCACGCCATTTAGTTATTTCATCAATTATTGGTGTTGCTCAGCAGATAGAACTGCTGGTTCAGTGCCGGATTTACGGCGTTTAGCAGGTTGGAGGTGAAACTCCCGCTGCCGCTCGATACATTGGTCCATATTGGCGTCCAAGTGCCGATGGGTGCCGTCAGGTTTGTAGTGGTCAACACATAAAATGTGCCTGCTCCCGAGTTCGTCCCTGAAATCGTCAGGCTCGTTCCTGAAACCACCGGGCTGGCCGTAAATGCCAATCCGGTAATCGAACTGGCCGACCCTACCTGCAAGCTGCCCGTTCCGGTGATAAATCCGGGGCTCGTAGTAGCGTTGTAGAGTCCCGAGGGCTGGTTGGTTCCTCCCAGGGACAAGGCCGCTATCTGATCCGTGCCGGCAAAGTTCAGGTTTAGCACGGCATTGGTGTTGACCGCCACCATGTTCGTAACGCAAGGCGCGTTAAGCTCCAAAGTGCCGCCGCTGACCGTGGTATTGCCGGTATAGGTGTTGGTATATAGCAGATCCACCAAGCCCCTGCCGGTTGCCACCACGGACCCGGTACCGGAAAGGACGGTGGCGATATTCAAAACCGCACCTGAATTTGTAACATCAAAATCACAGTTCGTGCCAGTGATGGTGCTAACAGAAGCGTTGTTGGTGAAACCGGAGATGCCGTTAAGCGAACTATTACGTAAGACACCGTTTGAGTTCGTGAAGGCACTGGCCGCCTCACTTTGCCCGTTCAAGTCCCAAACTCCACCGGTGCTCAGCGTTACCTGATAAAGGGGGTTAACCTCCGGCTGGGTCGGGCCACCAATTCCGGTTTCATAGACCAGAGCGTTGGATTGAACCACCAGTCCGTTTGGATGGTTAACGACAAAGCCTGCGATTTTATCAAATAAAACCGTCCCCTGATCAACGCTAAGGCCCAGGATCTGACCTGAATTGGGCAAATTTCCCTGAATATCCCAGGTGCCGAAACCGGTCTTATGCACCAAAGTATTCCCGCCGTTGATCCAACCTGCCGTGATCAGCGTGTTGGAAACAATATTAACAGTCATGTTCACGGGCATGGTCACATTTACCGTCCCTGAACCAAGATTAAGGCTATTTGATGTTCCCAGGTAACTAAAATTCCCCGCCCACCTAAATGAGTCTGGGGAAGCCGATGCACCCGAATTCAATGTCAGCAATCCGCCGCTGGAATTATCAATTGAACCGCCGTCAATGATCAAGTTGCCATAACCAAGAGCACCGACATTCCCGATGTTCAACTGGCCGGCACCGAGTTCAAGATCTCCGAAAAAGCTATTGGCAGCCATCAGCGTTAATGCGCCGCCGCCCGCTTTGGTGATTCCTAATCCGTTTCCACCATCACTAAGAGAACCGTCCACCTCGAAAGTGTTTGAAACCACCGTCAGAACCGTATTTGCATTAAACGTAACCGTCCCGGCTCCGGTGTCAAAATTATTGGTGGAACCCAAATAACTGAAACTACCATTCCAAGTCTCGTCGATTGAGGGAATCAGCGTGACGTTTGAACCGCTAGTATTGTCAATGGCACCACCATTGATGGTCAACTGTCCGGTGCCGATGGCCGAATCCTGACCGCTGCTGTCGCCGCCATTGTTGATGTTTAACTGGCCGGCAGAAAGAGTTGTGCCACCACTATAGGTGTTTGTTTCCGTGAGCGTCAACGTCCCGCTGCCCAGCACCGACAGGCTTTCCGGTCCAACGATACTGCCAGTTCCCGTAATCGTGTAGTTGTCACCGATCGGGCTATTGACAGTTATATTAGTGGGGCTTACGCTGGTATTGTTGTTCACGGTAATTGGAAAAGGCCCGGCAGCCGTACCATCAAAGACCACCGCACTTGCATTCGTATAAGTGACATGATTGCTGATTGTAAACTGATACCAATTAGCCGTGGTTTGAATATCCCATGCGCCGCTACCGACCCTCCAATAATCAGCCGGACTATATGTGGAATTCGTAACCACCAAAGACAATGTGGTGATGGTATGGGTCAGGTATCCCGAAGCCGATCCTCCTGTCAGGGTAATCGCCACGCTCGTGGGTGCCGTGCCAGAAATAGTGCCGCCGGTGGAAGTAATCAGCGGATAAGTGCCGGTTGCAATGGCGGAGCCGCTGACATGTACCATGGGTGTGGTCGCAAAGTTAATACCGCCGCTGATCTGAATCGGGGCCACCGATGTGCTGGGCGCAAGCGATCCAAATGAATGACTCAATGTCGTCGTACCATTTTGAAATGTGAGCGGTCCGGTGGAAACGGCCTGTCCCGGGCTTGATTGGACAGACAATGTAGGGGATCCAGCGGAACCATCAACGGTCATGGAACTGCCATTCGTTGACCCGTAAGGGGACGTTACAAGCGCCAGTGTACCGTTACTGACAATTGTGCTGCCGGCATAAAGATTGGTGCCGCTCAAAGTCAACGTGCCGCCGCCGACCACATTCAACCCGCCAGGGCCGGTCAGTGGTCCGGATAAACCAATATTCCCCGGATTATTATTGTTGTCCGCGCAATTAAAAGTGATGTTGCCGTTCAAGGTGCCCAGCGTCATTGGCATAACACAACTCCAGCTGGCCAGTGCACCCACCGTGCCACCGGAAAGGGTGATATAGTTGGTGAGGGCAGATGACGCACCAAGGGTGATTCCGTTGGCGCCAAGATAAAGACTTCCGGCCGAGTTGGTCAGCGCCGCTATGCCGCCGCTAAATGTGCCGCTGCTTCCGCCAAAAGTGATTCCACCGTAGGCAAGGATCTGTCCCCCGGTTTGATTCAAAAACGCCTGCGAAGCCGCCGCCGAACCGCCCGGCATCAGTTCAATCTTAGCGGCGTATAAAGAATTACCCAAGGTAAGCACCCCGCCATTCACATTAAAAGTCGCATGGTCGGTACTGTTGTCATTATTTGGTATGGAAATGATGGCGTTGGCGTTTACGCTGCCACTGGCCGTAGTCCAAACATTGATGGCGCCACTATTTAAATTGACGGTTCCAGTCCCGCCGCCACGAACCACGACGATTTTATTGCCCGTGTCATTTATTGTTCCGCCATTGACCGTCAAAGTTCCGGTGGTAGAAGTGACGCCACCATAGGCAGTGCTGTAACCCACATACAAAACGCCGGCGGTGCCTTGCACCCAAGTCCCGGAAGTGAAGTTGAGGTTGCCGCAATCCACGTAAAAAACGCTTGGGCTGATTGAAGAACTTAGATTTACGGTGCCAGTGCCCAAGAAGTGTGCCTGAACCGAAGTCATGGTGTTCTGAACATTCAGAACGGAGCCGGCCCCGACCAGAAAGTAATTCGCGTTGTTACCGCTGGCGATCGGACAGGCCAAGGTGGCCGTCTTGCCGGCAGCGAGGTTGATGCCGGGGGTGCTGGCCGCATTTTCCAGAAAGATCCCGGAGCCGGAGAAGGTGTAGCCGCTGTTATTGATCATGATATTGGTGGCGGCAACTTGCGTGGCGACGTTGATGGCATAAGTTCCGTCCACACCGCCAAAGATGGCGCCGGTGGTAGGCACGGTGCTGCTCGTCTGTGACCAGATCACGTCCGCAGAGCCGTTATACCAATCGGCCGTGGCGGTGTCCCAATTCCCAGATGCCGGCGGATTGCCCCCATTGCTGTTGGGATCCCATGTTAAAACCTGGGCGGAAGCACTGGCGGCGAACAAACCCAGCGCAACCACCGCCAACCAGCGGCAAATGAACGTAACGGGTGAGTTTTTTGGATGTTGCCGCATCCCTAACAAAAATGTGCGGTGACTGACGGATGGTTTATTCATGTTTATAGAGGGTGGGTTCTAATGTTTTGGGTTGATTTGAATTTAGCTTGAGCGCTTTGGGTTGGCTATGCCGGATTGGTTGAGATCTTCAGTTCCAAGGCACCCGGCGGAAATTCTGCCGGAGCTGATTTTAAACATCTTATTCAGCGACAGATTTAGAGCGTGCGTGATAATTCGTGGTCGCATTGGTTTCTACTACAATAGGTGAGCCTAAACCATCATCCCATCACCTAAATAGGTGATTTTTGCCCGATCCGATTTGCGACATGGAAGCAGATATTTACGAAGCTAATGCCGGCCATCTCGTCGGGCGAAGGCGGTCGGGAAAATGGCGGAAACTTACAATTCATCAATGCCCGCTTTGCGAATAATCCCCCGGCAAATAATATGACCGGGATTTGGCGAACGGTTTCCGCCCTGGTGAATCATCTCGCATCAAGACTTGCGCATACACCATCGCTTGGAATAAATCGGCAATGTAAACCAGAACTACCAGCAACACCACGCCTCCGCTTACTTCGCCGGCGTAAATTTATATAGCAACACCCCGTGCGCGGGAATTTCCAATGGCAGCAACTCGTTCGTTGTATCCACATTCAAAAGATTTTTTTGCCGCCATATATCGCGGACGTGCTGCTTGCCCGCCAGTCCGAGTTGCATGAATTCTTTGAACTGCACTTCCGCCGCCGTCGCCCCCAGATTGAAGAAGCCGATGGCCGTTCCGCCGTCGGCCAGGTCCTTTTTGTAGATCCGCACGTCGCCGTGCTTGATGGCGCACATCGCCTCCTTGCCCAGCACGTCCTGGTCGATCGCCAGCACCTCGTCATTGCTCAACAGGCCCAGCGTAAAGTCATCCAGCTTCTGCATGTCACAGCCGATCAGCAGCGGCGCGGACAACAGGCACCACAGGCTGATGTGTGTGTACTGTTCATCGGCGGACAGGCGCGTCGGATGGACATTGCCCCAGCCAACCTGGCCCACGACCAGCATGTCCGGGTCATTCCAGTTGCCCGGCCTGGCCAGCGGCGCGGCCTGATCCTGGTTAAAGCCGATGGCGCTCATGCTGCGCCACGTGTCGGTGATGTCTCCGGTCGTCCGCCAGCTGTTGCCGGCCACCGAACCGCCCCAGTTCCACACATTTGACATGCCGTACTGGCAAAGGCTGAAAACGATATCTCGGTTTTGTTCCCGCAAAAACTTGCCCATGAGGCGGTACGGATAAATCGCGACTTCCATGTCGTTCTTGCCCTTGCCTCCCGGCCACGTAGGAATGTTCGTGTCCGTCTTCTGCGAGCCGTCGGCGACGCCGCTGTAACTGCACCAGTCGTACTTCAGGTAATCAAAGCCCCACTTCGCATACGTCTGTGCGTCCTGCTCCTCGTGCTGAAAACTGCCGGTGCAACCCCCGCACGTCCACGGGCCGGGCGAGGAATACAAACCAATCTTCAACCCCCGGCTATGCACATAATCCGCCAGCCCTTTCATGTCCGGACAACGGGAGTTCGGCACCACGAACCCTTTGGCGTCACGAAACGCCCCCTGCGAGGCCGGGTTCTGCGAGTTGTGGTTGTTTTGCCAGTCGTCGTCAATGTTGATGTACGTCCAGCCGTGGTTGATCAGGCCGCTCTTGACCATCGCATCCGCCGCGCGCTTCACCCGGTCCGCGGAAACGGCATGGCCAAAACAATTCCAACTGTTCCAGCCCATCGGCGGCGTCAGCGCGATCTGGTCGCCACACACGATGCGGAATTCCTTCTCCGCCCTGCCGAAGATGTTTTTGGCGCGGAGGGTGACCGTGAACTCACCCTTGGATTTCAAGGTCCCGGTGATGCGGCCGGTCTCGGCATCCAGTTTCAGGCCACGGGGAAGGTGCTTCGCGGAAAATTTCATCGGCCGTTCGCCCGTTGCCGGGATCGTGAAAAAGAATGGCGAACCGGGCCGCACGCCAAAGACATCCGCGCCGTTGATGCGCGGGGTGCCCGGCGCCGGCGGCGTGCTTTGCGCCGGCCCGCTGGTCACGGAAAATAAGAAGGCGGACACCATGATTGCCTGGAGGAAAAAACGGCGGCTCGACTCCCCCCGCCACCCTGTATGAGCAGAAATGTCGCGAACGACCGGATGGGGCATCTTCCTGCGATTTACCCACCACTGACCTCCGGTTATGGCGTATGGTTTATTAACATTTACGGGAGTAGGGTCTGATTTTTTTAGGGTGATTTGGATTCGACTTGAGGAGTTTTTGTTTGCTTTGCCGGTTAAGTTGAAACCATCAATTCCAGAGGCTTCCGCCGAATATTCCGCCACTGTTGATTTTACCAATCTCCTTTGGCGGCAGGTTGGAACGTGCATTATAATTCGTGGACGCATTGGTTTTAACCACAGTAGGTGGGCCTAAACTATCATCCCATCACCCAAATAGGTGATTTTTGGGCCGGCCCGACTTAACGGCGCGGAAGCGTAGATTCACGAGGTGAATGCCGACCATCCGACTTAGTGAGGGTGGGCGGAAAGATTGCGGCAACTTAACTTACAAATCATCAATGCCCACGTTGCAAATAATCGTCCAGCGCATATTGATGTGCCATTTACGCCATTTTCCTCGAATTTGTTAGAGAGGCTGAGGATGGAGTTGTCGACGGAAAATTGAGTTGGAGCAACGAAAGGAATAGATGAGCTTCATGCCGACCATGCTAGTTGTTCGTCTGCACACTACCTCGCTTCAAGACCATCTTTAAATCTTCGCAGGTGGTCTCGATGATGGGCTTCTCTCGGATTAAATCGCAGGTCAAAGCTTTGAATTCACGGGCGTACCGAGCTTGACTGACTGGTTTTCCATGGCCGCTCATTTCTTCTATGGCGTCCTGCCACGTTCGTGTGGCCATTTTTGGGTCGGCGTGTCTGATGAGCACCTTCCCTATCTCCATGTTGAGTGCCGGAGTACGGCCTGATTGATTTTCAGCGTCCAGCAGGCTCCTTGCTTCCTTCAGGTTGCTGGTGTGCAAACAACGCTGGCTGCGAGTATGGTGGTTCTGGATGTAGTATGATTGACGGCTTCTCCGCCAAAACAGGGTGTATGTGTCTCTCATGTTTATTATGCGACATCATACTGGAAAACTCCGTGTCGAAGTTAGCGTGCAGTGGGCGAGTTAAGGCTGGTTAATCAGAATCTTGGCAGAGCACCAAAAATCCTGCGCCTAGCTGACCAACTGGCTGCCATTTTCCTTCAATCCGCCTTCCCGCCACCCAAATTTCCTTGAAATTCAAGGTTTTTGAAGTTGGCTCCAGAGGAAGGACTCGAACCTTCAACCACACGGTTAACAGCCGCGTGCTCTACCATTGAGCTACTCTGGAACGCAAAGGGACGAATAATCTACAGACCCGCGCCCGTTCGTCAATTTCATTCCTCAAACTTTTTGGCATCGTCCGCAGAAAAAGGTGCTCCGCGCCGCCTGCACCAGCCGCACAATGGGCGAGCCGCAGACCAGGCACGGCTTTCCTCCACGGTCATAGACCTGCAACCGCTCCTCGTAATAGTCTTCCACGCCCGGCGCACTGCCGAAATAAAACAATCCGTCTGATTTTCCGGTGCCGAAATTCAATGGCACCGTGCTGCCGCAGGCGATGGCTTCGGACAAAATATCACGCACCGCATCCAGCAACCGTTCCACCTGCGCGAATTTCAATTTGTTCGCGGCCAGGCGCGGCGAAATCTTCGCCCGGAACAATGCCTCGCTCGCGTAGATGTTGCCCACGCCGGCGATAAGCGATTGATCCAGCAGTTTCACCTTGATGGGCTGACGCGAACGCTTCAGTTCCCGGGCAAAAACTTCCGGGGTAAACTCCCGGTCCCATGGCTCCGGCCCCAGTTTTTCCACGGCCGAGAGATCCAACGTCATCCGCCCAAAATAACGGGTGTCTTCAAAAACAAAGGTTCCTTTGGATAGTTCCCACACGACGGCCGCGTGCTTGGGCAATGCCTCGCCTTTGCGCGCCACGAACATGCGCCCGGTCATGCCAAGGTGCCCCAGCAGCGTGATGTCCTTGCCGCCCTTGGCGCGGAATTCGAACAGCAGATATTTTCCCCGGCGCGTCAGCCCTTTGAATTTCGCGCCGGTCAGTGCCCGTTGCAGTTGCTTTTCCGTCGTGGGCCTGAGGATTTTGGGACGGTTGACCCGGATGCGGCGGATGCTTTTCCCATGCAACGCCGGGCGAAGATGCCGGGCGAGCACTTCGACTTCAGGCAATTCAGGCATTGTGAATCAGCTTACGAGTGTGCCGATCTTTTCGCCCAACACGACGCGCTTGAGATTGTGATGCTTGAAGAAATCAAAAACGATGATGGGCATCTTATTGTCCATGCACAGCGAAAATGCCGTGGAATCCATCACCTTCAACTGCCGTTGCAGCGCGTCGATGTAGGATATCTTGTCGAAGCGCACCGCCTTCGGGTTTTTCTTCGGGTCGCTGTCGTAGATGCCGTCCACCTTCGTCGCCTTCAGGATCACTTCCGCGCCGATCTCGTTCGCGCGCAGGGCCGCCGCCGTGTCCGTGGAGAAATACGGGTTGCCCGTGCCGCCGCCGAAGATGACCACCCGGCCTTTTTCCAGGTGCCGCACCGCGCGACGCCGGATGAACGGCTCGGCGATCTGCGCCATGGCGATGGCGCTCTGCACGCGCGTCGGTGCGCCAAGCTTTTCCAGCGCGTCCTGCAACGCGAGCGAATTGATGATCGTCGCCAGCATGCCCATGTAATCGCCCGTGGCGCGTTCAATACCACGCTCGCTGCCGGTGAGTCCGCGAAAAATATTTCCGCCGCCGACCACCATGACGACCTGTACGCCGAGGTCGCGCACCTCGCGGATCTGGTCGGCCATGTGCTGCACCGCCTCGGGCGAAATGCCCATGCCTTGCGCATCGCCAAGCGATTCGCCGCTCAACTTGATCAGGATGCGGGAAAATTTTGGTTTTGTGGTCTTGGTCATGGAAGGAAAGGCGCGCGCAACATCCAGAAATTTTTAACAGCCTCGTGCCACAAG
>Ga0210388_10000577_pt1 | contig 29710 bp, 20 predicted proteins | sample IncBWC19OmetaG_FD_155485 | JGI IMG/M metagenome (GOLD analysis project Ga0210388, IMG submission 155485) | Forest soil microbial communities from Barre Woods Harvard Forest LTER site, Petersham, Massachusetts, United States - Inc-BW-C-19-O ...
TGCTGCTGCCCGAAGGCGCCGCCACCACAACAGGAGCCACCGGCCCAACCAGCGTCCCGCTGATCGTAAATCCCTACGGCGGCCCCGGAGTGCAAAGCGTGACCAACAGCTGGGGCGATGGCCTGCTGTTTGACGAGGTGCTCGCCGAGCACGGATTTGCCGTGCTTCATACTGACAATCGCGGCGCCAGTGGACGCGGACGCGACTTTGCGCAGGCCGCATATCACAACTTCGGCCCGGTGCAGCTTGAAGATCAGTTGACCGCAGTCGATGCCGCGCTCGACAAGTATCCGCAGCTGGATAAAAAACGCCTTGGCTGGTGGGGATGGAGTTGGGGCGGCACGTTCACGCTCTACGCCATGTCGCACTCCGACCGCTTCCGCGCCGGAGTTGCCGTGGCGCCAGTAACCGACTGGCGCAACTACGACTCAATCTACACCGAGCGCTACATGAGCGCGCCCGCAGAATTTCCCGACGGCTATCGCAATTTCTCCGTCGTCAACTCCGCGGCGAATCTGAAAGGACACCTGCTCCTGGTGCAGGGCACAGGCGACGACAATGTGCATATCGAAAATACTGTGCAGTACATCCAGAAGCTGATCGATGCCCAGCTCCCATACGACCTGCAAATCTATCCGCGCAAGACCCACTCCATCGCCGGCCCCGATGTGCGAACGCATTTGTACAATCGCATTCTGGCTCAGTTTGAGGAGTATTTGAAGCCGCCGGTGCAATGATGGCGAGCCCAGGCACGTGCTGCGGTGCGATAGGCCACGCTGCCGGTCCGCCAGACACCGACCCTGGTTTTGCGAGCCGGAAGGGAATTGCTATACTGTCTGAGGTTGTTTTGAGCGCAGTGTTCCTTGGGATTCGCCCACCATCTCCGGCGACGCCGGATCCCGCGCACAGAATCGCACCCAGCAAGTTTTCCCTGAGGCCAGATAGCTCAGTGGTAGAGCGCGGCCCTGAAAAGGCCGGCGTCGGCGGTTCAATCCCGTCTCTGGCCACCACTCTTCGATAACTGATAAATCCAAGAGCCGAGCTCTCGGGCTTTGTGCGCGAAGCGCACCCAATTCGGCCCGCGGCCCTGAAAAGTCCAGCCTTCGGCGGTTCAATCCCGTCTCTGGCCACCACTCTTCGATACCTGATAAATCCAAGAGCCGAGCTCTCGGGCTTTGTGCGCGAAGCGCACCCAATTCGGCCCGCGGCCCTGAAAAGTCCAGCCGTCGGCGGTTCAATCCCGTCTCTGGCCACCACATTCTGAATAAGTTAGCTGTAAATTACATTGACTCCTCCACCTGTGATCTACCCAACACAAAAATGCCTGACTTCATCGGCGGTCTCTCGCGTTTGCTTTAGCAGCGGTATCACTTTTTCCTCGAAATGGGAAGAGATTGCCTGACTTCCCCCATGCCGCTCCATGGATCGTTTTGAAGCCGCTTCTTCCACCTGGAGAACTCGGACACAAGAAAACGAGGTCTCTCTTTCGTTTTCAATTCCTTCCACTCCAAAGGAACAGCCACAGGAACCCCCTCCCGCGCGCGCGGAGAATACGGCGCAATCGAAGTGGCGCCTCGCTCATTGCGCAGATAGTCAAGGTAGATTTTGCCTTTCCGCGCAGCTTTGTTCATCTTCGTCAGGTACCGATCCGGCGCATCTTTTTCCATGGCAAGCACCAGGTTGTGCGCAAACTCCTTCACCGCCGCCCAGGAATTCGTTGCACGAATAGGAACCACTACATGCAGGCCATTGCCCCCAGTCGTCTTCAAGAAACTCACCAGGCCGATCTTCTTCAAGCGCACGCTCACCTCGGCGGCAGCCGCGGCCAGCGTCTTCCATTCAATTGCAGGATCCGGATCGAGATCGAAAACCATCCGGTCCGGCTTGTCGATGGCCGCATTCCGAGAGCCCCACGGATGAAGCTCCAGCACTCCCAGTTGAGCCAGCTCAACAAGGGCCTTCGATGTGGAGAGCGTGATATAAGGCTCCGGCTTTCCCGTCTTCTTGTCGACAATCTCTATGCTGCCAATATCCGCGGGCAGCATGGCGTTCTTGTGCTTCTGATAGAAGCAGGCCTTCCCCGTGCCATCGATGCACCGAACCAAAGTGAGCGGTCGACCCTCGATATAAGGCAGCATGTAGCTCGCCACTTCCAGGTAGTAGTGGGCCAGTTCGTCCTTTGTCAGCCCCGATTCCGCGTCCAACACCTTGTCCGGATGAGTAAGGCGAATGGGCAGTGATTCACTCGATTCATTCGGACCGGCTGCTACGGATGAATTGCTTCTTGCGGAAATGCGTCTTGCAGCAATCGTCTTCGCTTTGTGCCTCACCGACGCCTCGGCCTTCACATCGCGCTCCTCATCCGCAGCGCGGCTTTCCTCCACTTCGCGCCGGACTGATTTTGCCGGCTTGTCTTCGCGCAACCCTTTGAAGGCTGCCTGTCTCACCAGATTGTCGGAGGTCCATGTAGCAAACGATATTTGCGCAACCAATTCAGGCCTTACCCAATGCGCGCCTCGACCGGCGCTTGCGGGAATTTCATCGAATGGCGATTCCTTGCGAACCAGCTTGTCAAGGTTGTCGCGCATCAGGCGGTGCGTCTTCTGCGTAAATCCCGTGCCGCTGCGTCCGGCGTACACAAGCTTGCCTCCGCGGTAATATCCCAACAGCAGCGCGCCAACGCCGCGAGTTCCATTCGAAGGAAGCGTAAACCCGCCGATTACAAGTTCCTGCTCGCGGTAGCACTTCAACTTCAGCCACGAACTCCCACGTCCCGATGAATAGCGAGAGTGCGCCAGTTTTGAAACAATCCCTTCCGCTCCCAACTGGCATGCGTGTTTGAATACTCGCTTGGCGCCTCCGTCAAGATGCTCACTCAGCCGAACAACCCCGTTCGATGAAGCGCCGGCAAGCAATCTGGCTAGAATCGATTTTCTCTCGACCAGCGGGAGACCTCGAAGATTACGTCCATCGAGGTGAAGGAGATCGAATACAAAATATGTCAGCGCACTCTCGGCGTCATCTTGGAAAGCGGCCTGCAGCTCTGCAAAACTTGTTGTCCCATCCTTTGCCACCACCACCACTTCGCCATCGAGTAAAGCGCTCTTCACCGGCAAACCTGCGACAGCCTCGGCAACCGGCTTCATCCGATGCGTCCAGTCGAGCCCGGTGCGCGTAAGCAATTCGACCGTTGCTTTTCCTCGGCTTCGCTGCACGCGCGCTTGAATCCGATAGCCGTCCAGCTTCAACTCGTGAATCCAGTTGTCCCCTCCCGGCTGAGTCTTGGCTAGAGTTGCGAGTTCCGGCGCAATGAACGCCGGTAGCTTTTCCTGTGGAGCTTTTGTAATCCCAGCCACAAGTTGAGGCACGGCCTTTTTGGAACTCGGCATCTTCGGCTGCGCAGGCTTGAGCCGTTCACCAGCCGAGGATTGACTCCCCGCAGAATTCCACACCCGGTCCTTAGCATTCGCAATCTCTTCCATGGTGCGCCCGGATGCAACACTATCCGGTTCTTGCTCTGTGATAGGCTCATCGTCCGCGCCGCGCTCCTCCGCATCGTGCTCTTTTATCAGCAGCCAATTCGGCTTGCCCTTGCCAGCGGCCCACCCAGCCATGCGAATCAAAGCCCAGTTACCCTTCAGCTTTTCGCCGTGCAATGCAAACTTAAGATTGCCCTTCTTGAGACCCTCCGCTACGTCCACACGGGGTTCCCAAGTCCCGCGGTCCCACACCATCACTGTCCCGCCGCCGTACTGGCCTTTCGGGATGATCCCCTCGAAACCTCCGTACTCCAGTGGATGATCCTCAACCTGCACGGCCAGGCGCTTATCTCCGGGAAAGTAGCTCGGCCCCTTGGTGACTGCCCAGCTCTTCAACACCCCGTCCCATCCCAGCCGAAAGTCGTAGTGAAGCCGCGTAGCCGCGTGCTTTTGAACTACGAACGGTAACTCCGCAAACTCGTTTGCATTCAGCTTTTCTGACGAACGGCCGCTCGGCTCCGATGTTTTATCGAAGTCCCGCATGGAACGATAGCGCGCCAACTGCCCGCCTGCGCTGCTGGACCGCTTCTTCGACGAACTTTTTTGTTTTTTAGCCATCGGATTTGAACCAGAATCGGGTTTGGACCAGAAAGATTCGCTCAGGCCGATTTCCGCCGCTTTTCCGCAGCTCTCGCGTGTGATTGAATCAGCCTTGGCCCAGGCTTCTCTTTAGCAGCGCGGGGCTTGCCTCGCGCCAACATTCTCTTCTTCTCGGACGGTTCCTTTACGCTGCGTCGTAAAGCATCCATCAGGTCGATGACTTTTCCGCGTGGTGCGGCCTGCTGCTTCGGCAGTGGAATGTGCTTCAGCTTCGCATCCACCAGTTCACGCAATGCGGCTTCGTAGTCGTCGCTGAACTTCTTAGGATCGAAGGCTTTCGTCTTGCGCTTGATCAGTTCCTTGGCCAACGCAAGTTGATCTTCATCCACTTTTCCCGACTTCACTTCGGAGAAATATTCCTTAGCATCCCGGACTTCCTCCGCATAACGCAGGAAATACCCCATCAGTCCGCCAAGCTTCGTATCGGACGGCGCAGCTATCGCAATCAGATGTTCCCGTCCTCCAACCGCGATTTTGCCCAGCCCCGCCTTCCCGGTCTGTTGCAACGCCTTGTGCACCACCGCAAATGCGTCCGCCTGCGCATCGTTTTCCGGCAACACGAAATAAGGCTTCTCGAAGAAAGCCGGATCAATCTCCTCCATATCCACAAACTGCTGAATCTCGATTGCGCTGCGCGAAGCAATTCGCAGCTCTGCAATCTCCGACGGTTCAATTTGTATATATTCTCCCTTGCTGTATTCGTACCCTTTGACAATATCGTCGTTCTCAACCGGCTCCTCGTCAGACGACGACACCTTCTGATGCCTGACCCGCTCGCCGGTCTGGCGGTTGATTTCGTGAAAGCGAATTTCGCTCTTCGCCTCCACCGCCGGAAAAAGCTTCACGCCGAATGAAACCAGAGAAATCTGGATGTGGCCGGACCAGAATGGACGTGCCATGGATGATGCTCCCTTTCAAGTCAGATGCTTGATGCAATCGAGAGTTGCCCATTTAGGATCGCCATCTCGATGGATCGCCATCTTTTCCAGCATGTTTGGTTCTTCCTGGAAAACCCGCCCGGAAAAAACTGCGTCCTATACCTTGGTTGACTACGCCATGATACGAAAACTAAAATCCGGCCAATTCCGCTTGTACTCGCGCAAGAAGAACCCTGACACCGGCAAGCGCCGTAACCTCGGGACCTTCACGACGCTTGAGAAAGCAAAGCAGCACGAACGCGACGTCCAGTATTTCAAGCGCCATTGACGCGCTGTCTCACGCACTGCCTCAAAGCACCGGCTCGATCGAGACGCGCGTGCTCTCGCTACACCTTCAGCTTGCGAAGATAAGGAACACTGGCCTGCATCAGGTCCCAGTCCATTTCCACGAAGTAGTTCTTGATGCCCCCAGCTTTGGCCGCAGCGAAATACTTCTTCCAGTCGATGGTGCCCGTTCCGATCGGCACCGCTTTCCGCTCCGCCGACCAGTCTGAGAGATGGAGTGAAATAAACCGGCCGGGATATTTGGCGAGATAGGCAAGCGGGTCGTATTGCGGTGGAATGGCGTCCTGGAATTGCATCTTGATCAGCTCCGGATCGAACCTCTTCATCAACTCGTCGTAAACCAGCACGCCGTCGATTTCCTTGAACTCGAATTGGTGATTGTGGTAGCCAAGCTGAAGACCGGCCTTGCGTGTCTTCGCGCCGATCTCGTTCATCTGGTCAAATGCCTTCTGCCAGCTCGACATAGGCGCGTCCGGCGGAACCTCCAACGTGGCGCAGATCATCTGCGTCAGGCCCAGTTCCTTGGCAAACGCGATCCGATCGTCCAACTGCTCCTTGAGTTCCGTGAATCTGAAGTGGCTGCTGATGCAACCCAGCCCCGCGCCCCGGATCATGTCGCGGATTTTCGCCGGCCCTAAGTTCACCAGCGGACCAAACCCATCCCGCGCGAAACTGTTTGGCGAGCACAGCTCGATCATCTGGATTCCGCCGCCCGCAATCTGATGTAGGGTCCCCTCGAAATCCTTTCCAATCGACTCGCGAAGCGGATAGGTTTGGCACCCAATCGGAAACCCCAGCGGGTTGGCTTCCATCTTCATCGCCGACGCAGCAACGCACATCGCGCTGCCATAAACAAATTGCCTTCTTGAAATTATCTGCACGTCGATTCACCTCTTAGATGGATTGTGGATCCCAACCTTTTCGATATTCGCGAGACAAATATTTGTTGGCTTCCGCTACGTTGGTGATTTTCCGGGACTCACTGTCGTACAACAATCTCTTGCCCGTGCGCAGCGCGACGGAGTACAAGTTCACGGCCTCTGTAATGGGGCCGGCGTTCAAGAAACTCGAGGGCGATTGCGCTCCGCCCCGCACAGCGGCCATCCACTGCCGCACGCCTGGCGCAGCCCCGCCCTGCTGGTCGTGCTGCCGTGCAGGCGCCTGCGCAGCCGGATAGTCGCGCATCCTGCCTTCAGGAATCAGCCGCGGGTCTTCGACCAGAAAGCCCGCCAGTATTTTTCCCTTGCTGCCGACAAACATCATGCCCTCGATGGGAAGTTCCTTGTTATCCATCTGCAGCTCTGTTGGCGTCGGCGGTCGCGTCCCGCCGTCATACCAGATCAGGTCCACCGCCGCCCTTTTTCCGCTTGCCGGATACTTGAAGCGGACGCTACAGGCTGTGGGGTATGAAAAGTCATTCTTCACCTGGGACGGAACATTACCATTGAACGCACAAGTATGGCTGAACACCGGCTCGACATTGGTGGGTGATCCCAGCTCCAGTGCATTGAAGACCGTCCACAGGCTGTAGTGGCCCATATCCGCCATACAGCCGCCTCCGAAGTCATACCATCCGCGAAATACCATGTGCGTGTAGTCCGGCGAGTAGGGACGATCCGCCTCCGGGCCCAGCCACAAATCCCAGTCAAATCCGTCCGGAATGGGAGGCGTTGCAGTAGGCAGACTTGTGTACTGCGGCCACACCGGACGGTTCGTCCAGTTATGTATCTCCTGCAACTCGCCAATAGCGCCTCCGTTGATCCATGCCATCACCTGCTCCATCGATCCGTTGGCGTCCCACGGCATGAAGTGTGTGGCAACGCCCTTTTCGCGGGCAGTCGAGATCACCAGCCTGGCTTCTTCCAATCGATTGGCGATCGGCTTATGCATCATCACATGCTTGCCCCTTTTCATGCAGGCAATGCTCACCACGCCGTGCAGATGGTCCGGCGTCATGATCTTGACCGCATCCACATCCTTTTCCTGAGCCAGCAACTCGCGAAAATCGGCATAAGACGTGCAGCCCTTGAATGTGTCTCCCGGCCGTTGTGCTGCGTAGTAGGTCTCGACAAAGTCTTTGGCGACGTTGCGGCCACCCGGAATAGTCCCTTCGGTTCCCGCCCTCCAATCCGGCTTTCCAATCGCCTTTCGCATGTCGTTGAGAAGGCCATCCTTTCCCCAATCCCGATATCCAACTGCGTGCTTCGAAGGGTCACACACAGCCACGATCTGGATCTCCGGGATGGCAATCAATTTCGTCATCTCGCGGAGACCCTCCGTGCCCGTACCGATGTGAGCCAGCGTGATTTTGTCGCTGGGCGCGACAACTCCGCTTCCACCCAGCACATGCCGCGGAATAATCGTGAAACAAGCCGATGCGGAGGCAGTTTCCAAAAACGTGCGCCGATTCATCATGTTTGTCATCTTTCTCCCTGGTCTTCTGATCCTGGAGTTTCTATCACCAAATGAACTGTCATCCTGAGCGAAGCGTACTTCAGCGGAGTCGAAGGACCTGCATTTGCCTTTTGCTCCTCGCCACCCCGATCCGGTGCAAGCGTGCAACTCGCGAAATTTACGCCCGGATTTCCATGATCCAATTCCCGCCGACCAAGAATACATTCCCGATCGCCCCCATGCACAGCTGGCAGCCGGATTTTTGGCGAAACCTCGGATCATCCAGTCCCGCATCGGACATTGATGTTCGGCTTATTGTTTGTGCTGATCACGATACTCAAATCATCACCGGAGCATCGCGGTAAGACACCCAAGATATCAATGTTAATCGCGCATGATCGTCAGTGGGTTCACAAGGGAGGCGCGGATTGCGGGAATCACGCTCGCAATTAACACTGTTGCTGTCGGCGCCAGTGCGACCATCAGCCATACCCGGACCGCCGGCGAACTGAAGATGGCGTTCTCACTTGCCAACATTCTTAACAACGCAAGAGAGACTAGCGAGCCTGTCGCGGTTCCTGCAAGGGCAATTCGGACTGCGCTGGTAATGAACTTAGAGACAATGCGCCAGCGCTGGGCCCCAAGCGCGATGCGAAGAGCCAACTCGCGTCGACGCTGACGCTCAGCATCACGCTGGGCGCTGAATAGACCAAAAACGCTGAGTACCAACGCCAGGAAGGCCAACGCGCTGCTCAGCAATGTTGCGATGCGCAACGCTGCGAATGCAGTTCGAGCAAGGTGCGCATCGAGGGTTTCTATAACAATTGGAGCTGAATCGCGCCCTGGAAGGGTTTCAATCTTGTGGCGCAGGTTGGCCAGTGTACGCGTGTCCAGCTTTGATCCACCGAGAATCAGCGTCATGCGAGGGACGCAGTCTTGCTGCATCGGAAAATAAATTGTAGGTTCTGCGTGCTGCTGGAATGTTCCCAACGCTCGTGACCGAACCACCCCGATGATCTCTGTTCTGACCCCTTGGTCGTCGATCATGCCTGCGCCAACCGGTTTGCCGTTGAAGTAGAGATCGGCAGCTTCTTGATTGATTGCGCCAACACGAATCCGGCCAGGCATTTGATGCTCAGGGAACGGCCGGCCAGCGACCAGGGAAAGATCGAGCGCTTTGAAATAGCCGGGTGACACGACATTCACAGTTAACTCAGCGCTCGTGAGCGGTAAAGCGTGGGGAGCGCGAAAATGCGCACCTGTGATGGGATGGGGTATCTCTGAATGATCCGTATAGTAATAGACAGTGGTGCGCCTTTGGCTCGATGTGTGAGTTGAACTCCCCTTGACCACGCCGACAATTTCTACAAGCTGCCCGGACGGGTCCTGAATTATCATGCCGACCGTGTCCCGGCCGAAAAGTTCTTTGGCCGCGTCCTCGTCCACGACTACATCTCTTCGCGTTGGATCTATGATGCCGAACATTCGTCCGGCGATTAGCCGGTTATCCAGGACCTTGAGCGAGTCAGTCCCAAGCCAGACAACGTCCATATTCAAATCGCGAAGCGATGAAGAGGCCAGCTGGATTCTGAAAGATCTCCATATGGGTCGATCGCCGGGAATTCGCGCTGCCCACCCCAGAGGCGGCAGACCAGTTACCGATTTCGCCGTGCGCTCGACTTCATCGAAATAGTCGATGCGAAGCGCAGGTCGTGTCTGTGCTTGTACGGTCACAAGAATCGGATGGCCTAGGTGGTGTCCGGCGCTTGTTTCGAGCGATGAGTGAAGACCTTCGATAAGAATTACTGCACAGATTACGAGTACGTAACAGGATGCAATCTGTCCCAGCACCAGCGCAGTTCGAAGGCGTCCTGTTTTTTTCGATGGCAGTCCGCTTTCTCGCCCGAGAACAATCCACGGACGGTCAGTGACGGTTGCAAAAATGGGCATCATTCCGCATAGGACTGTGAGGCACACACATAACATTGAGGCCGTGAAGATGGGCAGCAGATGCGGCGCGAAGACGAGACGTTCCGCATCCTCCTCAAAGAGAAGAGCCGGGAGAGCACGCGCTGTACAAACCGCTAGCAGCGCACCCAATGCTCCACCCGCAACGGAGATGACGATACTATCTGACAGCAACTCTCGCAGTAACTGGGCACGGGTCGCGCCGAGCGCGATGCGAAGAGATGTTTCATGCGACCGCTTCAGAGCACGTCCAAACAGGAACGAAGCGACGTTGATTGAGGCGACGAAGAATACGGCGCCGGCGGCGAAATTCAGCAGCGTTCCTATGCGCGACAATCCCAGAACCATTCTTGGTGCCGCGCCCGTAAAAGGAAACAGGCTCACGCCACCGGAATTGCCGAATTTCAGGCGGACAGCTGCCTGCGCTTGACTGATTGAAACGGGCTGCCGAATCCGTGCAAGCACCCATAAATCTCGTGTGCCTGGATCCACAATTGGGCCCACGCTTTGCAGGTTCTCATCCTGTGCAGGCATCCAGAGATCGACAGCCTGGTCACTATACAGGCCTCGAAACTGACTTGGAGCAACTCCGGTGATCGGAAGATCCAGGTTATTGATACGAATCCGATCGCCAGCAATATTAGCCCTGCTTCCAAACTCACTTTGCCACATGTGTTGACTGATAATGACCCCGCCGCGCAGTGGAAGGTTGAGCGCACTGGCAAGATTAGGAGTAACGTCGACGATGATCGCGATTTCTGTGTGGTCGCCGATTGTGACGTCGCTTGGTCGAATTCGAGCCGCGTCTATCCAATCGAATGGACCAAGGTCATTCTTCAGCAACAGAAATTCACGGCGTGAGAGCGTTCCGGGCTCACGCGAGCGATCTTGCCCCAATATCGAAACAACCCTGTCGCTGCCACTAAGCGGAGAATCCGGGTGAGTCAGCCCCTGAACGAATCCGAATACGGAAGCATTGCTGCCAACCCCAAGCGCGATCGTGAAAAGCAGAGTCAGAGACAGCGCAGGTGCCCTGACAAAGGCCCTCAACGAGTTACGAATTGCAATAAGACCTCTTGGGAAGATCACCCCGGTATATTAGCAATCTTGATGCCACAGAAATTGCTCATTTACCTCTGGTTACGGGAACTTAGCGTGTACCAAGCGTTCGATTTCGGAGTTTGGGTGTCCAGTTGTGGACAGAAACCGTGTAACCGTATCGATCAGATAAAGCAGCTCTCCCATCGGTTCTCCCGTCTCCATCGCTGGCATTAGGCCCAACGTACGTCGGCTATTGCACGGTGAGTGCCACGGTACCAGTCTCAGTCGCCGCGCCCGAGGTCGCAGTCACAGTTACCGTGTAGGCGCCCGCGGTAGTGCCAGGATTTGACGGACCTGTGGTGGTGCTGCTGTTGCTGCCGCAAGCCAGCATTCCGCCGGCGAATACTCCCAGCAAAACCATCAGGCCGAGCATCGCCCGCCAGCGCCGCCGCCGCGCCGGAATGCCAAACAGCAGCAGGCACGCCAACTCCGCAGCGGCAACAATGTGCCAGCGCGTGCCTTGGCGCAATGGATACGCGAGCGCAGCCGAAGTTGGCGCAGTGCTGGAGATCGTCAGCGTAGCCGTGCCCGCCGCGGCGCTCGTGATACTCACCGGCGTCGTCGAACCGAAGCTCAGCGTAGGTGCGTCCGCGGCGCCAGTCGGGCTCGCTGTCACCGCAGCCGTCAGCGCCACGCTTCCGGTGAAGCCTCCGCTCGGCGTCACAGTAATTGTCGAACTGTTGCCTGTGGTTGCGCCTGGGCTGATCGACACCGCGGCCCCGGTAACAGTGAAGCCGGGAACCGCAGTGACAGTTACTGAGCCAGTGCCGCTGGCCGCGCTGTAATTGCCATCTCCCGAGTAACTCGCAGTCAGCGTGTCCGCGCCGGTTGCCAGCGACCCGGCGGGAATGTCGATGCTGGCGCTGCCGCTGCTGAGAGTCGCAGCTGCGGAGGTATAAGTCCCGCTAGTCAGAGTTACCGTTCCCGTGGGTGTGGGACTGCCGCTGGCGCCGCTTACAGCAACGGTCACCGTCAGTGCCTGCGCCGCAGTAATGCTCGGCGAAGAGGGCGTCACCGTCACCGTCGCCACCGTCGAGTTGGTGACGAACCCATGCGAAACCGAGTTAGCGTCTAAATAGGATCCAGTGATTGCGCCCGCGTCGTTGATGCTGAAGCCGCCGCTGCCCTCGAGCGCTCCATATCCCCCGCCCGAGCCCATGCCTGAGCCTGCCCCCGGCACATTGAAGGTAGTGATGACGCCGCTGGCGGAGCGCTCAAAGCCGTGAAACACGGTGTTTGCGTCAAGGAAGAAGCCCACAACATCTCCCGACGTGTTGATTCCGAGCGGGAAGGTTCCCAGCAGAAAACCGGTGCCCGCGCCGGTAACATCGAAGTCGGTGATGGTGCCATCGGCCGCACGCACAAAGCCGTGCATGGCATCGCTCGCGTCATAGTAAAGCCCCGTAATGTCGCCTCCGGCATCAATGGCGAAGGGCAAGGTTCCCATGCTCTGGATGGCTCCGGAATTCGGAGCACTGAAGGTGTTGATAGTGCCATCGGATGCGCGTAAAAAGCCGTGATACGCCCCGCCTGAATCGGTATAGAATCCCGCAATATCGCCCGACGCGTTGATGCTCAACGCTCTGGTTCCCTGTTTGTTTCCGGTTCCCGCGCCCGTTGGGTCGAACGTGGTGATGGTTCGGTTTGCCGCGCGGACAAAACCGTGCAGCACACCCTTCGTATCCGCGTAGTAGCCGGCGATGTCCCCTGAAGTGTTGATGGAAACAGGGATCGTTCCTTCGCCCCTGGCGCTGCCTATCCCGGTAACGTCGAAGTTGGTCACCGTGCCGTCGGCCGTGCGCACAAAGCCGTGATAAACATACTTCGTGTCCATATAGGGCCCGGTCACATCGCCTGCCGCGTCGATGCTCAGCGGCTGCGTTCCCTGGTTCTGGCCGGTGCCGGCGCCCGAATCATCGAACTCCGTAAATGTGCCGGCCGCGGAGCGCACAAAGCCGTGATGTATGCCGGTGGCATCGGTTTCGAACCCTGTAATGTCACCGCCCGCGTTGATGCCGAACGCAGAGGTGCCTTGGAGTAGGCTGGCCGTAGTCCCCGCGCCCGGAGCATCGAAGGTGGTGAAGCCCGGCATGCTGGCATTGCCGGCTTCTGTTTGCAGCGACCCGCTGCACAACACCACCACCAGGGCAGCAATCCCCAGCACCGGCAGCACAAGAAGCGACGGAGTCATCGACCGCAAAACGAAACGAGAATTCTTCATTGCAATAACCTCCAGCGAGCGGTTCAAATTTGAGCCCCGTACGCCTGCATCGAATGGGAAGCAGGCTTGAAACCATCGATCAAGTGAAAAGCTTCTGCGTGGTTACCTGGACCAGGATCGCGAAGACCGCAACTGTCACGACCGCCGCATCATCGCAATAAAACAGATCGAACGGTTGTGAATGTCATAACCTCTCTGACCTCCCGGGAATTTCGTCCAGAGCGCTATGGAAAAGGCCCGGAGGCTACGGCGTGGGCCACGACCAATCCGGCGATGAGCACTGCCGCTCCAAAGATTCCGACTCCCAGGCCGATCTTCTGGCCCTTTGTCATCCCTGCTCCATGCACGCCGGTCACTTGAGCGTATTCAATCTCGCGCGGCTGATCGGCGTTCTTTGCTTTTACCGTGAAACTGTTTTCGCTAATACTCGCGATCAGCCCCTTGGCTTCGGTCTTATCGGTCAGCACCACGCGGACGCCCTGGCCCACGCCGCGTGCCTGAATCTTGGCTTTCATCGCCGCGGGATCTGCCGGCTTTTTTGCCGCCGACGCAAAGCTGTTGCTCAGCAATGCGGGAATCAAAATCATCGCGGTGAAACGGATCAAACGTGAAAGGGTCACAGCCTTTGCACCTCCGTAAATCTCACATGAATTCGAATGTCCATTCGCGGCCCCAATCCCGCAGCCCCAATGCGGTTGCCGGGAATCAATCAAGGATGAGCCGCCGCAACCGTGCAGGCGCCGTAATCCTTGTCCAGTCTCTCCACAACAAAACTCTGGCTCGCGGTAACGCCGTTCACCTTCTTTTGCCGCGATCCCACAACCTTTACCTCATCGCCGGCTTTGATTCCCGTAGTCTCTCCAAACAGCGCGAAATTCTGCCCGTTCGCCGTCTGCAACTCCATCCCTTTGGGACCGTCCATCCCACAGCCTTTCAGGCTATGCGAGTGATGCTGCGCAAAATAAATTCCCAGCACCACGAGTGCCGCCGCGGTAAGTGTTCCCGCAATAATCACATCAGTCTTCGCATTCGAGCCAGGCGCGTCCAACGTAGCGTGAGATTTCACCTGCGCACCGCTGTTCCCAGAGCTTGCCAGCAGCAACGCGCAAATTGTGCCGCTGGTCAGGATCGATCGAAGCCCTTTCGTCACGGCTCACCTCTCTTTCTTCCTCCCTGTCCTACTCTGCTTTAGGGGTCTGTGCAGGAGCAGTCGTGCCCGCGCCCGGTGCTGCGTCCAGAGGGCACGGGCCATAAGACCTGTAGAGCCTCTCCACCACAAAGCTGGGATCGGCCGTGCTGCCTTTGGCCGTTTTTTCCTTCGTTCCGCGCAGTTGGACAATATCGCCCACCTTGGTGCTGGCGGTAGCTCCAAGCAGCGTGTAGGTCTGGCTGTTGTGTTGATCGCGCAACTGCAGACCGCTCGGGCTGGCCGTGACGCATCCTTTGATGGTGTGATTCTCTTTATGCACCTCGACCACGGCGATTGTGCCGATGACCACGCCGGCTACGCCCGCAATGACTCCTACCTCTTCCCCGGTGTGGCTGGGTGGCGGCGCGCAGCTTTGCATTGGGGCGCCCCCGCCTGTAATGAACGCAGCGAGAGCAACCATGGAAGCGATTCCGGTTGGACGAATCATGACGACGCCTTTCCTGATTCAATCTCTCGATCGATTGAATGAAACCAGCATGAGGTAGGCGTGTTGCGCCGGAATCAGGGTTCTGTCACATCGGAGTGCGGATTCGGTCAGGTTTTCTGACAAAATACACTCGAGCTGAATGCGGGAAGGCGAGCCGTCAAGCAGCGTGCGCGTCACTTGCCTGCGGAAGGTGTGCTCTTTCAGCGCGCTGGTTCACTGACCGCTTGTTCTTGCAACAAAGCCGGGTTCCCCAACCCGGCGCCGGAGCACCGCCTTTTTGTCTCCGCGCCTAGGATGGGAAACCACCGGCTCCATCGCCACGTCCCAATTCATATGGTCAGTGAATTAATGCCGCGCCCCCACCGGTTCAGCCTGCTGCTCGAAGAAATCGGCATGGGCATGGGCGATCGCCTTAGCTGCTTTTACCGCGAGAATGTTGTGGCCGTGAGTGGTGGGATGAAGTCCGTCCCAGAAGAGATAGGTATCCGGATCGACCGCCATGCCCTGGGAACTGTCTGACACATTGACCAGAGAGTATTTTGCGGGCGAGGCGACGATGCGGTTGAACAGTGCAAAGACATCGAGCCGCGCCAGGTTGAGGTGCCTGTCGAAGTTGAAGTCGCGCAGAAGGTCGAGACCGCCGGCAAGCACCTCGTTATAGAGTTCGGCTGCCTCGGTAGCGGGCGCCGACGTCATGGTCGAGCCGTTGAGCCGCGGAACCAATCCCAGCGGGGGCAGATTGGGAACAATGAACTGAGTCGCGCCGGCATCGATAAGTCGCTGGATGTTGATGGTCTGGTTGATGCCCGCGTCGATCACATCGTCATTCGAGGTGGCGTTGAGCAGATCGTTGGCGCCCCCCCACACGACAAAGAGCGTCTTGTCGTCGATCTTCGGTTTGGTTGCGAGATAGTCGGTAATCTGCTGGCCGATGTTGTTGACGGTGACTGAAAGCTCATCCGATGGGCCGAAAGAAAAGACCGATGTGCCGTTGCCTGTGAAAGCGAAGCCGTAGGCGTAGTCGGTTCCACCATCGAGCGAGGCTTTGATCTTTGGCTTGGCAGGAAGGGTTGCCGCGTATTGCTCGATCCACACGCCGAAGTATTTTTCGGCGGGAGGCAGCGTGTCGGCGCCATCGGTGAAGCGGCCATCGGTGTAGTCGGCGTAAGGGCCGGGAATCCGAACGCCATACTTGGCTTCAGAAAGATCCGCTACATTGCCGGTATCGGAGAGCGAATCGCCAAAGACGACAATCGTTTTGAAATCGGGCGCGTGCTTGGCATCCTGGGCATGCGAAACTGCCGGGCTGAGAGTAAGCACGAGCGCCGCGAAAACACAAAGCAGAAGCTGCGGCCGCTTTGCGCGCGTTTCCATCGACAGGTATGCCGGCCGCGTCCGCAGCACGGATCTGTTTGAGACGGGAGCAGACTTTTTGAATTGCATGATTCGCATGGGGACCTCACAGTGGTTGAGAATCGGAATTGTCTTCCACATCCAGATTCCCCTTGGGCGAATCACGAATGTGGGGGGTGCGGTTCAGCTTTTAGGCGACTACAGCATTTTCGATTCTGGTCTTTACAGAAACCGGGAAGCAAAGTGGCATTTTTCCTCGAGAACATGCCACCTCATACGATCTACAAACGTCGACAAGTGAAGCGAAAATGCTCTATGGCGCCGCCGGCGTCGAGATGCAAGAACCATAATCTTTCGCAAGCCTTTCCACAAGGTATTGCGCGATGTCCGGCGCCCACGATTCGGGCAAAATGGAACGAGATCAGCATCAGTCAGTCGTGTTCGCTCCGAATCAGCCTTCTGTCACATTCATGCGGAGGTTCTGTCAGGGTTTGCTGACACATTGCGCGGTTACGGCCCAAGCGCGTGCAAAACCATAGATAGCCCGATCATTACTTGCTTGCGGAAGGAACAAAGTTCTCCAGCAGCCATAAGTCGACTGTCCCGTCCCTCCAGGCAAGAACCTGGCGGGAGTCCGGGCTGAAGAAGTAGTCTCTAAAATAATATTCGTCGGGTGAATCTCCAATGTGTTGGGGCTTCCCCCCTGCAATGGGCGCCAGAAAAAGGTGATTCTTCCTCGCCCCGTCTTTGTCCTGATAAAACACCCATTTCCCATTCGGCGTGGGAAAGACCGGGCTATTCATGCTGATGCCGGACACCAGCGGCGCCCACCCGCCACCAGTGATGGGCCGCACGGACAAAGTTCCATCCTGTAGCTCGATGAGCGAGCGGCCGTCCGGTGAGGGCATTTGGAAATGACCGGCATCCTTTGCAATCACGGTCTCCTGACCGGTCGATCGATTCCACGCGATGATGGGCGGATCGAAGGTTTCGTAGCGCCATCCGTTTGAGCTGAAGTAGAAGGTCTCGTCGTCCCCACCGCACCTGACCAGGTACCGGGTCTCCGGGAAAGTCATAATGTGTTCGACCGTTCCCGATTCAACCTCCACTGAGAGCAGTTCCGATTCGCCTTTTTCCATTTCAACGCTGCAAAATACCTTCGGATTGTGGATCGAGTACTGGCACACCAGCGAACCGTACGCAGACTGGTAGATCTCCCGATCCCGGCCCGTCGCAAGGTCCCGCACAAAAAGGCTCCTGCGTGTCGGGTCTGTGGCCAGGCCAACGTAAGCAATTTGTTTGCCGTCTGGAGAGAAAGATGGCCACGGATTCCTGTGCGCGTTCAGATCGAGATTTTTCCAGGTCCCAAGATTGCCATCTGATTCAATGGACGTGATCGCGACGACGATGTTGTCCGGGCGTGCCGTGTTGTCCTGCACCAGCAGTGCCCCGGACGCCGTGCTGTATCCATCGTCGAACTCGCCATAGCGAAGAAAGGCGGCTTCGCCGTTCGCCGCACCGTTCTTCATCGGCAGCAAATAGAGAGCGGATTTCCCCTGTCGCACATCGTGCACGGCAAGGTATCTCCCGTCCGCCGTCCAATCCATCAAAGACATTACCGCGTTGCCCGGCTTCCAGCGAGCCGATTCGAAGACCATGCGCGGCTGACCGCCTTGAAAGGGCACAACGAATACGCGGGATGTCTGCTCCGCCCGGTCGTTTCTGGGCCACGCTTCATACGCCACAAATTGACCATTCGGAGAGAAAACCGCTTTCCGGACGAACCCGTCGCTTTGGTCCGCGAGCACTCGTCGCTGTCCATCGGCGACGGAGACAATCCAAACCTGGCCAAGCCGATCTGACCACGGGTGAAAGTCGGAGATCAGGATGTATTTGTCGTCCCACGACCACGTCATGTTGAACGATGAAGTGATGCCGAAGACGTTGTTCTTGTCGTCGTCGCGAAAAAGCTCACGGTACCCCGTGCCGTCGATCTTGATCACGGCGAGCGTATGGCGCCGGGTTGAATCTTCTTTCAAATTGAGCGCCACCATCGAGAAATCCCTTGATGGAGCCGTGCCTGCATGCTTGAAATCTCCAACCAGGTGCCGGCCATGGCCGGAAAGATCGCCAAAATAAGTGTTACCCGCGGACCAATAAACCGCCCGCTCTCCATCCGTATCTGTTGGTCCCATGGCTCCCAGCGCCTGCCAATCGATCCTGCGCATGCTCATGGTTGCAGGCGGCGCGGGATGCTGCTGTTGTTTGATCAGCGCCAGCCGCTTGCGGGCCTGCGCGGCGGCCGGCTCGTCGGCGTAATCGTGCACGATTTGCGCGTAGACCTGAACGGCCTGGCGGCCCAGCTTCTCTTCGCAACCAGCCAATCGCAGCAGCGCCCGCGCACGCACATCCCGCGGAGCCGAAGTGTCCGCAGCGATCTTCTCGTAAATATCCATGGCCGACTTCAGATCGCCGTCCACCTCTTCCTTCTCGATCCCAGCCTGGAGACGCACGCCCGCTGACGCCGGAGTCGACTGAGCGCAGCACGGCCTGAGCGCGAGCAGCAAAGCCAGCGCAAGCAGCAAATAGGAAAAAGCTGCCGCACGCGGAACCAGACCACCCAAGGCGTTCCGGTTACTTGCGACGCTTTGATTGCCGGCGGCTTGCATTCTATACCCCTTCCTGATTCGGTAGATCAAAAGTAATGGAGACTTCTCGACCGTGAATCGCCGCGCAGTCTGTTCTCTGTCCGATCTCCCTAAAATGCTTTTGACCCGCGCACCTCACCCGTCGAACCGGTATCCGAGACCCCGGACGCTGATCAGAAAGCGCGGCGCGGTGGGCTCCTCTTCAATTTTCTTGCGCAGTGAAACAATATGGTTGTCGATGACGCGGTCGGTGACGGAGATGGCTGTACCCCATACCTCGTCGAGCAAGCGTTCGCGGCTCAGCAAGCGCCCCCGGTTTCGGACGAACGCGGCCAGCAGCTTGAGCTCTGTCGTGGTTGTGTCAACGCATTGCCCATTGCGGCGCAATTCAAACCGGCCCAGATCCAGTTCGCATGCTCCAAAGCGATGGACATCCTCGCCGGCGGCTTCCTGATCTTTAAGCCCCGGTGCGGCACGGCGCAGAAGAGCGCGGATCCGTGCCCGCAGCTCGCGAGGGCTGAACGGTTTGGTTACATAGTCGTCCGCGCCCACATCGAGTCCTAAAATCTTTTCTGCTTCGTGGGTTTTAGCCGTAAGCAAAATAATGGGCGTCTTCAGGCCGTGGTGGCGCAACTCGCGGCACACTTCAAAGCCGTCCATGTTGGGAAGCATCACGTCGAGCAGGATGAGATCGAAAGCCTGCGCCAGGGCGCGGGGCACCGCCGCGGCGCCGTCGCCCACCACCTCCACCTCGTAGCCCTCTGTCTTCAGATCGATTTCAAGGCTGAATGCGATGCCCGGTTCATCTTCGATCACCAGAATCTTCGCCACGCGCCCTCCTTCTTCAGTCTTCGCACAACGGCAGCACCAGAGTGAACGTGCTGCCCACCCCTGCCTCGCTTTGCAGGCGGATCTCTCCACCCATCGCTTCACAGATTTGCCGCACCATGGCCAGGCCGATGCCGGTTCCCTTGATGCCTGCGTTCTTGGCCGCCTGGCCGCGCACAAATTTCTGGAATATCGCCTGCTTCTCGTCGCCGTCGATGCCCATGCCTTGATCGCGAACCGAGATCAGCACGCGATGGTCTTCCAGAGCGCCATTCACCCACACGGTGCGGCAATCCGGGGAGTATTTCATGGCGTTGTCAAGAAGGTTGCGGAACGCGCGCCGGAAAGCTTCTTCATCCACCTTGATGATTGCCGCCGCGGAACCCTCAGGGGACCCGATGTCGGATTCCACGCGAAAGCCGTTGGCCGAGGCCTGTTCGCTGAAATCGGCCACGGTCGCGCGCACCAGTTGAAAAGCGTCGTGCGGCTGCACGTGAAATTGCTTGCGGCCTGAATCCATGCGGCCAAAGTCCAACAGGTCTTCCACCAGCCGATGCAGGCGCATGGTTTCGCGATCCAGATAGATATAACTCTGCTGGCGGTGCGACTCGGCTGTGATACGGTTCTGCGCCAGCAACTCGGTGATGGTGCGAAGGGTGGTAAGCGGGGAGCGAAACTCATGCGACACGGCGGCAACAAAGTCCGATTGAAGCTTCGCAACCTGAAGTTCCCGGCTGATCGCGCGATGCACCACGTAGCCTGAACCGAGAATCACCAGCAGCATCACTGCCGCCCCAGCCAGCAGCAGCGTACGGCGGCTGCTGGTCACCGCGGAATCCGTTGGCGCAATGGAGAACTCGAGCTTGCCGCCAAGCTGAGCCTCAGCCAGAGATCGCGTTACCGTGATGCCGGCCCCGGCCGCGTCGCCTTCCCTCACCATTCTCCAGCGAATATTCCCTGAATTAGCCGGTATCTTCAAACCGCTGCCTATCCAATCAGCCGGAAGCAGCAAAGCCGTGAGGCGGTCTGCATTGACATTCCACACAAGCGGAGACGACTTCCAATGTTGCCGGCCGTTGTGCGCGCCCTGCGATAGAAGATGTTCCCAATAACGGTAGAGATAGTCGACAAACTGGGCGAAATCGACCGAGGACTCTGGCGGTTGGCCCGCAGGAACTCCAAGCCCTTCGAGTCCCGCCCAATGGTACTCAAAGGCCTCGCGGCTCAGCGGCCAGTGGCCCGCCAGAAGCCCAGCGTGGATTTGCTCGGCCTCGGCCTGCGCCTCTTTTCGCTTGCCCTGTTCAGTCAGAATCCGGCATCGCGCCGTTGCCGCCAAAAGCGAATAGGGCGTCCCTGAATGAATGACTGCCGATTCGCCTGCAAGGGCCTTGTAGGCATCGAGCGCGGCCTCCGGATGGCCGGCTTTGGCCTCAATCCTGGCAATCCGCAGCAACGCTTCCGGACGCGTTGCCGGCTCCCGCGTCAATGGCCGCAGAGCGGCAATGGCCCGGTCGTACTGCTGATCTTGAAGCTCCAGTTTCCCCGCCGCATCGAACGCGCCGGAAGGTTCGTCCTGCGCAACGGGAAGCACGGGGGTATACAACAATGGCCGTTGCGGGTAAACCTGGATCCTCTCCCGTGTCACAACAACCAGCGTCGCGGCTTCCGGAAATCTCGCTTGCATCGACGGCGCCGGTGGAAGCGCGGTCAGTTCGTTCAGGGCACGGTCCCAGTCGCTGGAGTTTGCCGCGAGCTGTGCCACTGCGATATCCGCAATCTGGCCAAGACGCTCGCGGGATTGCTGAATTTCGAGGTTCCGGTCCTGCTGGAGCAGGCGCACAGTCAGCCACACCTGCCATCCGGCAAGACACACTACGCCTGCCAGCAGCACAGATAGCCACCGTCGCGCAGGGATCTCCCTCAGCATTCTAGGTCGCACGTCAGAAGTATAGGCCCGGTTCCGTCAGCCCGGTCTCAGGGTTATGTCAGGGTTCGGTCAGAATGGAAGAAATCCAGGGGAGTCGAAGGCGGGTGCCCTCTGGGCGCTGTTGCCTATCGTCTTTCATCACCAAAAATCTGTCATCCTGAGCGAAGCGTACCCCAGCGGAGTCGAAGGACCTGCTTCTCGGCACATTCAACAAGCCAATCAGCACCGCTCTAGAAATCCTCATCATCCCCAATCGGCATCCCCGGCGGAGCCTCAACAGGCGGCGCAGGAACAAACTTGCTCGGATCATGCTCGAACTCAGTCATGCGGTCAATCAGCGCCGCCCGATGAATCGCCTCAGCCGTATCCTGCAACGGCGCTGCCGAGGTCAGTTGCTTCAGCACATTGGCAATATGCGAGCGCGCAATCGCCCGCGCCTGGCTCGATGCCTGCGGATTCACCGCCAGCTCCAGCATCGCCTCCACCGCGCGAAACTCCACCGCGCGTTCAACTTCAGACGACATGCTGTGCCCAGCCTCCGGCCGCTCTGCAACCGCCGAAGAAACAGCTTCAAGAATGACGCGCAGGGAAAGTGATTTCGGCTCCCGCATGTGGTGTTCAATCAGCCGGCTCGCGCGTGCCGGATCGAGCAGCACGTTCAGCGTCAAGTCGGCAGCCGATTCCGCAGCAGCCACGGGGTCGAACGTAAGCCCAGTGTGGGAAGGGAATGACTCGCGCGTGCGCGGATAACCCGGCGGCACCGGCGGCAGCAAGCGCAGGATCGACTCCGGCAGCGTCAGCACCTCCGGGGACAGCGTCTTCAAGACTGCGGTCAACGCCTTCTTCTGCTCAGCAAGATCGACGATTGCAGGACTCGGCAACCCATCGCCGCGTTCGTTATATCGATAATCCAAGCCCCCAATCTCCTTGATCGCCGCCTCAGTCTGATAGCGATGATAGAGATAGAGCGGCACCAGCGTCAGCTCCAACTGCGCCATCGGCGTCCCCGGCCTGATCGCATCTTCGCCGAAGCTCTTCAATGCAACCGCGCGCACCGCCAGCACACGTTCAAGTTCATCAGCCGGATTCTTTCCGTTGTCCCAAAGATGTGCAAGCGGATGCGCCGAGCCAAACGGCCGTGCGTCCTCATCCGTGATGTAAACCTGTCCCGCATGATCGGCGTCCGAAAGAATCTTGTTCAGCGCGGACAGTTCCGCCGCAGACGTCGTACCCGGCGCAAACTGTCGGTAGCCGTAGTCGATGGCCACCTTATCCCATGCGCCGATGTTCACCGCATACGCATGCGATGCATCGATCTTCCCATCGGTATCAAGCGTGATGTAAGGGTGCGGATAATCCATCACGCTGTCGCTCTGCATCACGGTCGACGCTGCAAAGTTGTGGGCCAGCCCGAGCGTATGCCCCGTCTCGTGCGCCGCAAGCTGCCGTATCCGCGCCAGCACCATCTGCAGCATGGGGTCGTCTTTGGAATTGGCCGGCACAGTCCCGCCCTTGTAGGGTGACAAAAGCGCCTCCGCAATCATGTAATCCTGCCGCCCACGCAGCGATCCCAGCGTCACGTTGCCCTTGATAATCTCGCCGGTACGCGGATCGGCAATTGCGTCGCCGTAGCTCCAGCCGCGCGTATACCTGTGCACCCACTGAATGATGTTGTAGCGCACGTCCATGGGGTCGGCACCAGCGGGCAAAACGTCAACGCGAAACGTATCCTTGGCCCACCCTGCTGCCTGAAACGCCTGATCCCACCACCGTGCCCCTTCAACCAGCGCCGAGCGAATCGGTTCCGGCGCGCCGCGGTCAACGTAATATTGAATCGGTGCGATGGCCACGCAAGCGCTCACGCAGTTGGGGTCCTTCTTGATCAGTCGATGACGAGTGATGAACAGCTGATCGAGCGGCTCGCCCAGCGGCGCAGTGTAGTCGCGATAGCGAGTTTCAAAGTACCCTGAACGCGGATTGAAGCGTCGCGGCGTGAACCCCGCCGGAGGCAGCTCGATAAAAGAAGTCCGCTCGCGGATGGTCATCGCATGCGGATCGGGCGTCACGTTGTTCACGAATTCGCCCCGCGGCGGGGCATCGGTGGTGAAAGTCAGCTCAGCCTCCACCTCGGTGTTTTTCGGGAAGGCTTTCGTATCGTCCAGGGCGATCGTGGAGCGCGAAGCGTCCACGTGGTAGGCTCCCTGATTCAGGCGTGTGAGCATGTCGGTGATGCCATGCCCGTCATGCAGAAAGAAGTCGGTAGCGTCAATCAGCACCGAATCCGGCGACTCCGCAGCCACGGTAAAACCCCAAAGCACCGACTCCGGGAATGACTGCGTAACAGCCAGTTGCTCGTCCGGATCATCGCTTGACGCGCGAAACGCCATATTGGGTGCAACCAGCAGCACCTTCGGCCCGCTCCGCTCGAAGCGAACGATGCGGCCAGGAGAAAGCTGCCCGCGGTCGAGCCCCAGGTCGTTCGATCCTGTCCCGTAGGGCAGAGAATTGCTATAAATCAGGTCCGGGCTTCTGCCATCCGAGCTCATCCTCGGAATTTCGAGATAAAGCTTCCCCGCCAGCGCATCCCAGTCCATAGAGATGAACCCGTCGAAGTGCTTCATTCCAGCAATCTTCACGCTGATAGCCGGCGGAGCAGTCGCAGCCGCAACGCCAGCACCCTGCGCCAGAGCGACGACCGGGGCGAGAAGCAACGCCAAAATAGGAAGCTTACGCATGTAACCTTCTATCACGGACTGCCCGCGCCAGGGACGCGAATCGCATAGTTCCGGGAGACCCCCCTCCCCGCCTTGGCGGCAAGCCCAAATCCAGGTATACTGAAGGTTCGGCAAGCTGTCGGCTGTGCGTCTGTACGAGCCCCGTTAGCTCTCCGGGCAGAAACCTCCGGTTCGAGCTCTATTTGCAAAAGCGCTCTCAGGGGCCTGAACCCGGCAGCTGGAAACATAAGATTTGGAGCGAAGTCATGGCACAGATATGCGACATTTGCGGCAAAGGCCCGCAGTTCGGTAACAACATCTCACACGCGCACAACGTCACGCGCCGCCGCTGGAACGTGAATCTTCAGGCCGTCAAAGCCCTCGTCAACGGCGCATCCAAGCGCATCCGCGTCTGCACCACCTGCATCAAGACCGGCAAAGTCGCCAAGGCGTAAGCCCCGGCCCAATTCAGCCTCGACACCAACCCTGTCCCTAACCGGACAGGGTTTGTTCTGCCCGCATCAATGCCCGGGTGCCGGGTGCCCCATCCATTGTGCGTTCTTTGCACAATGGGTGGGAAACCACCAATGCCAATGCGCCCGCGCTGGGATTCATTTTTGCCGAACCGCGCCAGCCGATCCCTTCAACGGATCATCCCACGGAAACGCCCCCGCATCCAGCCCATCCGGCGACCAGCGCAGCACAACCGCCTGCGCCACCTTACCCAGTGTCTTCTCCGCCTCGTTGTCCCCAGTCCAGCGCTGGTCCGCATTCTCCCATGTAAACCCAGCAATCACCACCGGCCCATTCTTCGTCACAATCAGCGCCACATCGTTGCGCACCTGGTCCAGCGCCCCGGTCTTATTTGCAATGGCTGACCCGTGCTCGCTCGTATCCAGCGCCTCAATGTAGCGCGGCAAGCTATTGCGATCCTGCTGCTCGCGCAGCATATGCAGCAGCGCCCCGCACAAAGCTCCATCGCCACTCATCGGTACAGCCCCGTCCAGGCTCAACCTGCATTCCGCCAGCCGCTCCAGGATTGATGCCATCTCCCGCGCCGTCGTCTTGCCCAGCCCAAACTTCGGCTGGTCCGCGGGCATAGGTCCCTGCGCCGGCACATAAACCTTCTTATAGAGCACCGTCTGCGTCAACCCGGCAGCCTTCATCGTGGCATTGATATGAGCAAGGCCCAGCCGGTCAATCGCCACATTGGTCGCCGTGTTGTCGCTCACCACGACCATTAAGTGCAGCACGTCGCGCAAAGTCAGGCTCAGCGGCGCAGTCAACTGCCCCAGCACGCCCGACCCCTGCACCTGGTTCGTCTTCGTCAGCACCAGCCGCTCATCCAGCGAAGTCTGCCCCGCACGAATCTGCTCCGCCGCATCCAGCAGAATCCCCATCTTGATCGTCGAAGCCGTCTTCACCGCCTCATCGGCGTCAAGCGAAGCCGTCTCGCCCGTCTTCAGGTTGTGCGCATAAACCGCAACCATGCCGCGATGCGCCGCCGCAATGGCCTGCAACTGCTGATCAAGCTGCGTGTCTTCCTTGAGCGCCGCCTGTTGCGCGGAAAGCTGCGCAGTGCCAATGCAAACCAGCGCAGCTGTAAGAACTACAAAATCGGCGCGGACTCTGGCCCCCGAGTAAGACATCACTCCGCCCGCTCAAAAGTCAACGAAGCCGAATTAATGCAATACCGCAGCCCTGTAGGCCGCGGCCCATCCGGAAACACATGTCCCAAATGCCCGCCGCACTTTGCACACGTCACCTCAATGCGCCTCATCCCAAAGCTGCCATCCTCGTGCTCCACAACATTCTTCCCGTCCGCCGGCAGCATGAAGCTCGGCCACCCGCACCCCGAGTCGAACTTGGCCCCGCTCATGAACAGCAGCGCCCCGCATCCCGCGCAGTGGTAGTTGCCCGTCTCGTGATTCTCCGTCAATATCCCGGTAAACGCGCGCTCCGTGCCCTTTTCGCGCAGCACATGATACTGCTCCGGCGTCAATGTCGCGCGCCACTCCGCCTCCGTCCGCACCACCTTGTCATCCACCATCGTCATCTCCCGCGTTTCTTCCTATTCGATGCTCTCGGACCTGGCAAAGTATCAATCGCCCACGAGCCTCACCGGCCGGCGGAGCCACAAATCTTGTGTTGCCAAACGCCCTGCTGACTTGCTAACTCGCCATCCCCGCGAAGCGGGGGCTGACTTGCTGAATCTAGTCCAAACCCGCCCGCCGCGCTCAAACCTCCGCAATCAGATCGATCTCCACCAGCACATCCTTAGGCAGCCGCGAAACCTCAACCGTAGACCGCGCCGGCGCATCCACCCCCTGCGGAGCGAGATAAGCCCCATACACCGCATTCATCGCCGCAAAGTCGTTGAAGTCCTTCAAAAACACGGTCGCCTTCACCACCCGCGCCAAGCTCGACCCCGCCGCTTCCAGAATCGCTTTAAGATTCTCCATCACCTGCGTGGTCTGCTCCGTGACGCCCGGCGCCACCACCTGCTGCGTCGCCGGATCAATCGCAATCTGCCCCGCCGTAAACACCAGCCCGCCCACGCGCACCCCCTGCGAATAAGGCCCAATCGCCGCAGGAGCCAAATTGGTTGAAATCGCCGCTTTGCTCATGCGTCGATTGTAATCGGCACTCGCCGAAATAGTCTCGACGCCAAACTGCCAAATGTCACAGCTCTGAAAGGGCACGACTTCAGTCGTGCCGAAAAAGGCCAATAACAAGCCTGGACTTCAGCCCCTGAGGGAAGCCTTTTTGGATTCGCAATCCTTACTTCCGCTTCAACGCCTCCAGCTCATCCAGCGTCCGCGGCCAATCCTTGCCCAGCAGCCGCGACAAACTCCGATCCGCCAGCACCTTCCCACCCGTCTGGCACCTAGCGCAATAGTTGGTCTCGTTGTCCGCATAGCGAATCCGCTGCACCTTCTCGCCGCACCGCGGACACGGCTGGTCAAACTTCCCATGCACCGCAAACTCCGGCCGGAACGCCGTCACCCCCTCAGGAAACGACTTCTCCGCCTCCTTGCGCAGCCGCTCCATCCACCGGCTCAGCGTCGAACGGGTCGCCGAAAACAGCCGCGTCCACTCCTCAGGCTTGAGCTTATGCGTCAACGTAACAGGAGACATGTGTGCCGCATGCAGAATCTCATCCGAATAAGCATTTCCAATCCCGCTCACCAGACGCGGATCGGTCAGCGCCCGCTTCAACGTGCGATTCTCCGCCGTAAGTGCCGCGCGAAACCCGTCGAGGTCCGTCTCAAAAACCTCCACCCCGCCCGGATCGACGGAATAGAGCCCACCCTCGCCGCGCACCACGCGCAACGAAGCGCGTCTCTTGCTCCCAGCCTCAGTAAGCGTCAGCGAACCAGCAGGAAAATCAAACGCAGCCAGCGCATTTCGCCCCGCCAGCTTGGCCTGCGGAGGCTTCCAGTGCAGCCGCCCCGCAATCATCAAATGCAACACGAGCCAAACATCGTCTTCGACGCCGATCACAATCCGCTTCCCAACCCGCCGCAACCCCACCACCGTGCGCCCCTCGACACTCGCGAGCGGAGGGTCCACAGTACGCAGCAGAAACACGCTAGCCAGCCGCACCCGCTCCAGCGGCTGCCCCAGGATGCGAGCCTCCAGCGCAGAAATGTAAGCCGCAATGTCAGGCAACTCTGGCATTGCCTACCAGAGTGCATCTTGCGCACACATCTCTGCAACGGCCATCTCCTGGGGGCAGCCGAAACCATCCTCCCAGCAGGGAAAGCGCCCTCAATGGCTTGATCGCAGGCATCTCCGTCCCGGAGGGACGGAACGAAAATAGCCCAGGATGAAATCCTGGGATGGCATCCTGGGATGGCATCACAAAATCGACGTGCGCCCCGTAGGGTCGCTGCGAAACAGCCCCAAAATCCTATTTCATGCCAGAATCGCATTATCGATCAGCCGCGTATTTCCCACCCAGGCCGCCACCGCAAACAGCGAACCCGGCCCCGCAATCTCCACCGGCTCCAGCGTAGCCCAATCCGCCAGCGCGATGTAATCTACGCGAATCCCCGACGCCGCCTGAAATGTCTTGCGCGCCGCCGCAACAAATCTCTCCGCGCGCCGCTCGCCCGACACAAACAACACCTCAGCCTCGCGCACCACGCGGCTCAAAGTCAGCGCCCACTCCCGCTCCTCTGCACTTAAATACACATTGCGTGAACTCAACGCCAGCCCATCCGCCTCGCGCACAATCGGGCAAACCACAATCTTCGTCGCCAAACGCAAATCGGCAACCATCCGCCGTAGCACCCCAACCTGCGCCGCGTCCTTCTGCCCGAAAAACGCGAGGTCCGGTTCCGCAGCAATCATCAGCTTCGCCACCACCGTAGCCACTCCGCGAAAATGCCCCGGCCGCGACTCGCCGTCCAGGCGATCGCTCAAGCCATCCACGTCAACAAAAGTAGCCGAGCCCGCCGGATAAAGCTCCTCCACCAAAGGCGCAAACACCACATCCGACCCTTCCGCCTCAGCCAGCGCGCAATCCGCCTCAAAGCTGCGCGGATAGCGCGCAAAATCCTCATCCGGCCCAAACTGTGTCGGATTCACAAAGATACTTACAGCAACCCCGCCACATGCCGCCGCAGCCGCACGAATCAGCGAAGCATGACCGGCATGAAGCGCCCCCATCGTCGGCACTAACCCAATTGCGTTGCCGCCGTCATTGCGTTCCCGCCGCGACCACTCGCGCAATTCCGCAACCGTGCGAAGAACCTTCATCGAGCTTTCCTCAACACGCCTGCTTATGAGCCAGATCAGCCGTCTGCCGCACCGCAGGTGCCAAATGATAGCTCTCCTCATCCGAAGGAAACGCCCGCCGCTCCACATCCTCGCGATAATGCTCAATCGCCCCGCGAATCAGCTCGCCCGCATCCGCATACCGCCGCACAAACTTCGCCGCCGGCGCAAAGGTAAGCCCCAGCAAATCGTGGAACACCAGAATCTGCCCATCGCAATCCGGCCCCGCACCAATCCCGATGGTCGGAACCGGCAATTCCGCCGTAATCTCCGCCGCCAATTCGCGCGGAATTCCTTCCAGCACCACCAGCCCCGCACCAGCCTCGGCCAGCGCCAGCGCATCCGCCTTCAGCCGGCTCGCGCTCTCCGCCGTCCGGCCCTGCACGCGATACCCGCCCATGCGGTGAATGCTCTGCGGAGTTAGTCCCAGATGTCCAACAACCGGAATCTCCGCATCCGTTAGCGCCCGCACCAGTTCGAAGCGCGGCCCCTCGATCTTCACCGCCTCCGCGCCCGCCTCTTTCACAAAGCGGACCGCGTTCGCAACGCCGTCGGATACAGCCCCGTGGTAGCTGCCAAACGGCATATCGGCCACCACCAGCGCCCGCCGAACCGCGCGACGAACCGCGCGCGTGTGATGCAGCATCTCGTCCACCGTCACGGCCAGCGTGTTCTCGTGCCCCAGCACCACCATAGCCAGCGAGTCGCCCACCAGCAGCAGGTCGATCCCAGCCTCATCGGCCAGCCGCGAAGACGAGTAGTCGTAAGCAGTAAG
>Ga0210388_10000579_pt1 | contig 29682 bp, 27 predicted proteins | sample IncBWC19OmetaG_FD_155485 | JGI IMG/M metagenome (GOLD analysis project Ga0210388, IMG submission 155485) | Forest soil microbial communities from Barre Woods Harvard Forest LTER site, Petersham, Massachusetts, United States - Inc-BW-C-19-O ...
CCAATCATCAATGTTTACTGGCGTTTTAAACCGGACAGTAGTGGAAACGAACCCAATTTTTCCGCAAAAAAGCCAATGAAAGTGCATAAGTGTCCAAAAAAACGAACCCAATTTTGCGGGCTTTTTGGGTCGGTTTTAACGGGAAAACCGGCGCAGCCGGGCTAAATTGGGGCGGCGCGGCAGTCCGAGCCGGACAGGCAACCACGCCGTACCGGGGGCAGGTCAAATCAAGGTGAATCAAGGTGAATCAAGGTAAAAAAGTGAGGATGACGATGAGGACGAGGATGAGGATGATTCCCGGCGGTCCGACAGGCGCAAACAACTTTTTCCAGGTTTGCCGAATTTTGCCGAGTACGAATAAGTACGAATAGTCCGACTTAATTTCGGATTTCGGATTTCGGAATGGCGATTTCGGTGGGACGAGCGCCGCGAGTCCCAAAATTTTCCAGTTCCTTTCGGGTCAGTTTTGGGACTCGTGGAACTCGTCCCTCCGGGGAATTCACTAACACTGAACTCTCCGCTGCCTTTGCATCTCTGCTTTTAATCGGCGGCGAATTTAATCCTCGTTGGCGGCCGTATATCTGCTAAACTGGATAAAGTAGTTTCTGATATTTTTTCATGACACCTAAACTTTTTTCCGAGCTCGGGCTTTCGCCCGAATTGCTGAAGGCCATCGACAAGCTGGGCTTCGAGCAGGCCGCGCCCATCCAAGCGGCGGCCATTCCCGTATTGATGAGCGGCAAGGACGTGGTCGGCCAATCCCAGACGGGTTCCGGCAAGACGGCGGCGTTCGGCGTGCCGGCGGTGGAAAAAGTGGACCCGAACAAGCGCGAGGTGCAGGTCTTGATTTTGTGCCCGACGCGGGAACTGGCCATCCAGGTCTCGGAGGAGATCCACAAGCTCGCCTTTTTCAAGCGCGGCATCAATGCGTTGCCGATCTACGGCGGCCAATCTTACGAACGGCAGTTTGCCGGGCTCAAGCAGGGCGCGCAGATCGTCATCGGCACGCCGGGCCGGGTGATGGATCACATGCGGCGCGGGACGTTGCGGCTGCACGGGGTGAAGATGGTGATTCTGGACGAGGCGGACGTGATGTTGAACATGGGTTTCCGCGATGACATCGAATTGATCCTGCAATCGGTGCCGCCGGAACGGCAGACGGTCTTCTTTTCGGCGACGATGCCGAAGCCGATCCGTGACTTGATCGAAAAATATTCTCGCAATCCGGAGACGGTGAAGATCGAGCAGAAGGCGATGACGGTTTCCACGGTTGACCAGGTTTATTTTGAAGTGGACCGCCGTAACAAGATGGAATTGCTCACGCGGTTGATCGATCTGCACGACCACAAGCTGGGCATCATCTTCTGCAACACGAAGCGGATGGTGGATGACCTGGTGGATTATCTCGGGGCCGCCGGTTACCAGGCGGACCGTTTGCACGGTGACATGACGCAGCACATGCGCGATCGCGTGATGAACAAGTTCCGCCAGAGCGGCCTGGAATTTCTGGTGGCCACGGATGTCGCGGCGCGCGGCATTGACGTGGACGATATCGAGGTGGTTTTCAATTACGATCTGCCCTACGACCCGGAGGATTATGTGCACCGCATCGGGCGCACGGGGCGGGCGGGCAAGAGCGGCGTGGCGGTTTCGCTCGTGCCGTATCGTGAATTGTTCCAGATAAAAAACATCGAACGTTTCACGAACCAACGGATCCAGCGCGGCACGGTTCCGACCGAGGACGAAGTGGCGGCGGCGAAGGGAAATATTTTCCTCGAAAAAATCCGTTCGTTGCTCGCGAGCGGCGAATTCAAGAAGCAGGATCATCTCATTGAACGCCTGACGGAGGAGGGTTTCAGTTCCGTGGACATCGCTTCGGCCTTGATCCATCTGCTGCAAAGCGGCGAGGCGGCCAAGCCCGCGTCGAAACCGGAAAATCTCGACCGTCCGCCGCGCGATGACCGCTTTGATGATCGCCGCGAGCGTTCGCCTTCCCGTGATGACCGCGGCCCGCGCCGGGATTTTCGCGATGACCGCCGGGGTCGTTCGGATGACCGTCCGGAACGATTTGCCGATCCGCGTGCCGAACGCCCGCGCAAATTTGAAGACCGTCCGCCGCGTATTGAAAAACGCGTGACGCCAGCGCCCAGAGCCGCTGTTCCGCCGCCGGCACCAAAGCCCGTTGCGGCTCCGGTAGCGACTCCGGTAGCGACTCCGAAGGCCGAACCGATTGAAAAAACTTATTCGGACGAGGAGATTTTGGCATCGGTGAAAACCCCCGAGGCGAAGCCGGAATCGAAATTATTCATCAAGCCCAAGTCCGCGCCGGTTGCTCCAAAAACACCCAGGCCGAGCCGCGCCGTGCCGGCCGGCCAGACGCGCCTATGGATGAACCTCGGCGACACACAGGGCATCAAGCCCATCGATATCGTGAATGCGGTCGCCGGCGAGACGGGCCTGCCCGGCAAGGTCGTCGGCACCGTGGACGTGCGCGAAAAACATTTGTTCGTGGACGTGGAGACGGCGCACGTCAACGGCATCGTGGCGAAGCTTAACCGCGCGAATATCAAGGGTCACAAGGTTAAAGTGAAAGAGGCGTGATGAGCGACGAGCCCGCCGCTGAAAATCCGGCGCCCGTGAAGGATGTCGCGCGGATGTTTCCGTTTGTGCTGAAGACGCGGGGCCTGGTGGTCGGCCGCGATGCGCTCTTCGCGAACAAGGGCAAGCTGCATTTCGTCCTCATCACCGAGGACATCGCGGAAGTCCACCGGGACGAGGTGCTCAAGAATTTCACGCACTATCCGGTCGTGCAGCACTTCACGGCGGCGGACCTGCAAACGCATTTCAACGTCAAAGGCGCGAAGGCCGTCGGTTTCCTCAAATCGGGACTCGCGCAGTCCATCTACGCCGAGCTGAAATCATTCCGCATCAACGCGCATCTGCATTCTCCGAAGCCGAGCGCACCGCCTCCAGATCTTCCCAGCGGAGAGGGGCAGGGTGAAATTTCTTCCTAATGACATTTCACCCCTTGACCCATCGGACTACTTGGCGCATTCCAACGTCAGGACGCTGGGAGCATTTCTCCCTCTCCCAAGGGCATTGGTATCTACACAAGTCAGAAATGGGCCGTTTTCGGGTACTTTTTGCGGAACACTTGATTTTGCAAATGCCCGTTTTTTGGCTAAAAACCGTGCAGTCGTCGAATACCCCGCGACTTGTGTAGATACCAATGCCCAAGGGAGAGGGCCGGGGTGAGGGGGAAGTGGTCGTCCAAATTTCAGGCCCCGCACACTTTGAAATGAGCGCCGCCTTTCCCCTCATCCTTACCTTCTCCCTTGGGGAGAAGGAACAGCAGTTGGATATGTCTGCATTCGCGAAAGCCATCCGAGCCGCTGACTGATTCATGAGGAGGAGTCAATATATCGATCAATCAACCGAACACCGCAGCAACACTATTTTTTGAACCGCCTTAAGCCGCCGAAGCTGTCTTGACAGCCTCCAACTCCTCCCAACGAGCATAGAGTTGCGGTATTTTTCCCTTGGCCGCTTCAAGTGCAACTGTAAGTTCGTTCACCTTCGCCGCGTTTTTTTTGAAAAATTCCGGGTCCGCAAACAATCCCTCGATTCGTACGACCTCGGCTTCCAACGCCTGGATCTGGGCTTCCATGCCCTCGAGTTCGCGCTGTTCCTTGAATGACAACTTGCGCGCTTTTGAGGCTTTTGGTTTTTCGGCGGCGGGCGGGGCCTTGAATTCTTCACGCTTCGTTTCCGCCGCGATTTTCCGCTCCTTTTTTTCGAGATAATAGTCGTAGTCGCCGGTGCTGTGGTGGATCTTGCCGTCGCCCTCGAACGCGAGAATGTCCGTGCAAACGCGGTTCAGAAAATAGCGGTCATGGCTGACCACGCACACCACGCCGGGGAACGCGATCAATGCCTCCTCCAGTACGCGCAACGTCGGCAGATCCAGGTCGTTCGTCGGTTCGTCGAGAATCAGAAAATTTCCGCCGCTCTTCAGGATCTTCGCCAGCAGCAAACGGCTGCGTTCGCCGCCGCTCAATTTTTTCACCTGCGTCAGGATGCGATCGTCGGCGAACAGAAACCGTTTGAGATACGAACGCACTGAAATCTTGGAGTCGCCCCAGATGACGAACTCCGTGCCGTCGCTGCACTCGTCCAGCACTGTGCGAGAGTCATTCAGTTGCAAGCGCGACTGGTCCACGTAATTGAATTTCGTCAGCGGGCCGATCTTCACCGTTCCTTCGGTCGGTGCCATTTGGCCGATGATGATTTTCAGCAGCGTCGTCTTGCCGAGGCCGTTCCGGCCGCAGACGCCGATGCGCCGGCCATTCTCGAAAATGTAATTGAAACCGGAGAACAGCTTGCGTCCGGCGAGCTCGATGCCGAGGTTGGAAACCTCCACCGTGCGGTTGCCGAGCTGCGGCGGCGGCGGGATGACGAGTTCCATGTCCTCCTCGGCGGTTTTGACTTCTTGCGCGGACACTTCATCGAAGCGGTCGAACCGGATCTTGGCTTTCTTGCGCTGGGCGCGCGGGCCGGTGCGCACCCATTCGAGTTCCTTCTTCAAAAACATCTGGCGCTTGTGCTCTACCACGGCGTCGGCGGCCTGCCGCTCGGCCTTGTCGAGCAGATAGTCGGTGTAATTGCCGTCGTGCCACCAGAATGTTCCGTCGCACAACTCGATGATACGGCCGACCACGCGGTCGAGAAAATAGCGGTCATGCGTGACGACGAGAAACGTGCCGTCGAAACCTTCCAGAAAATCCGCGAGCCATTCAATGGATTCCGGGTCGAGATGGTTCGTCGGTTCGTCAAGGATTAGAAAATCCGGGCGCGAAACGATCGCCCGGGCGAGTGCCACGCGGCGTTTCTCACCGCCGGAGAGGGTGGTGATATTCCGATCGCCGGGCGGGCAATTCAAGTGGCTTAGCGCGGTCTCGATGCGTGAATCCACCGTCCAGCCTTCGAGGTGCTGGATGCGATGTTCCAACACCTCATGGCGTTTGGAATCGTGCGGCAACGATTCAAATTCCGCGATCAGGTCCAGAACGTATTTCGCGCCGGCCCGCACGTTGCCGCGCACGTCGAGCGCCGGGTCGAGCATGAAATCCTGTGACAGATAACTCACGGCGAGGTCGCGGCGTCGCGTGACGGTGCCGCTGTCGGGCGACAGCAGGCCGGTGAGCAATTTAAGAAACGTGGTTTTGCCGCAGCCGTTGCGGCCGACGAGGCCGATGCGCTGGCCTTCGTCGATCGCCAGCGTGGCGGCGTCCAGAATCGCACGGTCGTTGTAGCGGACCGTGACTTCGGTGGCATTGAGTATGGTTGACATCAGTTGGAAATCGTAAGGTTGGAAATGACCAGGGTCGTCACCGAGCGCGCGGGCAGGGTGACGGTGAGTTTATTATCGAGCATGGAAATGGGCGGTTGCGGCGCCAGATCTTCGTCCGCTGAAGTCCGATAAACTGTCGCGGTGCCGGTCGTTGTCTTCACGCCGGAGATTTTGAATATTTCGGTGCAGGCATCGGGCCGGTCGTTCACGGTGACGATGGCAATTTGCTTCCGGCCGGCATCGAACGCGGCCAGGGAATCTCCGTTATTTACGTCCACGATTTCACAGCCGGGACGAATGAAGCGGCTGAATTGCGCGAAGATGTAAAATTTTTTCGTGATGCGATATTGTTCATCATCGCCCCCGATTGAATTGGAAATCAAACCCCAGCCGCTGTAGTCGGCGAACTGCCAGTAGGTCCACTCCCGGGCATGCAGCCCGGCGATGTCATCGCGGATGCGGCGGGCGAGCCGGAGGCCCGAGTAATCGCCATCGCCATATTCGGAAACCCACAACGGTTTGCCGGTTTTTTCAGCCAGTGTTCTCAATTGCCGCGGTGCGTTGGCGAAGTAAGTGTGGGTGGTGATGCCCGAGACATTCCCTAAAGTTGCCGGGTCATAGGCGGAAATGGCCGCTGTAGTGTTACCCTCGTCATTGTCCTCGGAAGCCATGATGCCCGCGCTCACGCCGTGGCGGTCCAGCGCGGCCCGGAGCAGGTTTATCATACGTGCCTGTTGTGCGACGCCCATATGGTCGCCTTCTTGATGTCCGTCGAGCTTCCACCAGTGCGCGGCGGGTTCATTCATCGGCGTGACAAAATCGAACTTCACCTTGTCCAGGACGGTGAGGTTGCTCACGACGGTGGCAAGATATTCGGCGAACGGCGCTTCGTATTGGGGAAGCAGGTTGTCGTTCGTTCCGCCTTGCGAACCGGTGACACTGCCGCTTCTGGTCATCCAATACGGCGGTGAATTGGCAAAGGCGACGACGTGGTCAGCGCCGCGCGCGACGGCGGCACGCAGCATCCAACGCTGGTTGGCATCCGCGGTCCAATCCCAGACGCCGCGCGTGGGTTCAAAGCCCGGGACGCGCGTGCGGAGGGTCAGGGCATTGGTGCGCGTCGGGTTTTCGCCGCCGCCGATGTTGTAGCGGACGATGTTCAGACCGAGTTCCTTGAAGGCGAGGTCGGCGATTTCCTCGCGGTTCGTATAACCGCCCATCACATTCGCCCACCAGCACAGCGAGGTACCCCAGCCATCGAATCTCTGAACGAGGACTTTTTGGACGTTAATGGTCGCGGTGTGGGTTGAAGCAAATACGGGTAATGCAACCAACCATCCGAGCAGGGCAGCTAACCGGAAAATCATGGCCAAATCTCCAGCACTTCCGCATCCGGGTGCGATTCAAACTTTTGGATGTCGGCAAAATTCGCGCGCAGCAGACGTTCCACTTCCGCGACGGTGGAATTGCCGCAGCGCAGCCAGATGATTTTCGGCGGTGTGCTGCGCTGCAATGCCAGTTCTGAAAAATCCTTGTCGAGCGTCACGACCACAAAGCCATTTTCCTTGGCATGCTGCCAGATGGTTAAATCATCGGCAGTGCTGAAATTGAGCAGGCGAGTTTGCGTGGAACCGGGGAAAGTGTCCGCGAGCCGATGGACAAGCGCATGGCTCAAGTTATGGTCGAACAGCAGCTTCATGCGGCGTGAGCGCAATCATCGTGTGCTGCTCGCGGTCAGCGGCATACGCGAGGCACGCGCGGATGTCCTGTTCCGTCAGGTCGGGATAATCCTGCAAAATTTCCGGCGAACTCATGCCGGCGGCGATCCAGCCAAGCACGTCGCCCACCGTGATGCGCAAACCGCGCACGCACGGCTTGCCGCCGCGCTTGCCGGGTTCGACCGTGATGACCTTGCGATAATCCATGACGGAGTTTGAAATTAACACAAATGCTAGAATTTGAAAAGCTCACAAAGATGGAATTAAATCTTATTGCTTTTTGTTCTATTGCAGCCTTCGCACAACAATCGCAAGTTTCTGGCAGTATGGCTTCCACCTTTGGAAACTGGTATTAAATGGTCATACTCCAAGTGATATACCGAACCGCATTCGACACACTTGCCCTGATCACGTCTCCAAACTTCATTGCGAACTGATTCGGAGATGGCGATTCGTTCGTAACTGGGCCTTGGATTCCATTCTTGTTTCTGAAGACGTTCAACCTGACTTCTCATTTTTCTCAATTTTTCTTGAACCAGCAATCGAGCTTCCTTTTCGTTAAAAATTCCGCTGACTTCAAAAAAGATATTTTGGCATAATATGACGTGTCCTTTAATTTGTTTCTTAAACAGGCCATTTCTGATGTAATTATAATCTACCTCCAAAGCCTCTTTCTTTGAAAAGTCATACACTTTGAGCGTGAAAGATAAGTCTTTTATGGCAAGCTCGTATGGTTTGCCAATGTTTGCTAACGTGAGGGGATTATATCTGTGTTTGAGTTCTGGTGCGACGTAAGTAGCTCGCCTATATTCTTTCTCCAACGCGGCCAATCTTTGTTCAACCAGTTCTTTGGCATTTGTCGCCAAAAGTTTTATAGTCATTGGTTAAGATGAAGGTGATATCTACCGCTGAGCTGTCGGTTCATCAATCTGCGCGAACACTTTTTTAAGCTGGTCGTGCATTAAATCCAAGTCCAATGTTGGCTTGCCGAGTTTTAATTTGTTAGTAAGCGAAATATTCTGTGCTTCGAGTTTTGCAATTTTCTTGTGAAGGTTTAAGTTCACACGATTCAATTCCTTGATTTGAAGAGTCAGCGATAGGTTTTTCTCTTTCAGCACTTTCTCGGTTTTCGTTAGCATCTTATTAATTTGTAAAAGTAATTTACATTATAAGACAAACTTGTCAACTGTCTCCTTGCAACTGTGATGGCTAAAGTTATTTCAAATTATTCCGCACCGTTTCAGCGATCTGGATGAAAGCCTTGCCCGCCGCATGGTTTGGAGCGGCGACGACGATGGGCGTGCCGCTGTCACCCGCCTCGCGGATTTCGGTGAAGATCGGGATTTCGCCGAGGAACGGAACTTTCTGGCGCTTGGCTTCTTCCTTGCCGCCGCCGTGGCCGAAAATTTCCACGCGCTGGCCGCCGGGTGCGGTGAAATAGCTCATGTTTTCAACGATGCCCAGAATCGGCACATTGACTTTTATGAACATCGAGATGCCCTTGCGCACGACGCCAAGCGATGCCTCCTGCGGCGTGGTAATGACCACGCCGCCATCAAGCGGTACGGTCTGACACAGCGACAATTGCGCATCGCCTGTACCCGGCGGCAGGTCCACGAGGAGAAAATCAAGGTCACCCCATTCAACCTGCATGAGGAATTGCTGGATGGTCTTGGTGATCATTGGTCCGCGCCAGATCATGGCCTGATCATCGGGGATCAAAAGACCGATACTCATGACTTTCACGCCATGGGCGATGGGCGGGACAAGCAGTTCGTTGGCGCTGACGGTGGGTTTGTCATAGACGCCCATCATCAATGGGATGCTCGGGCCGTAGATGTCGCAGTCGAGCAGGCCGACCTTTGCGCCGAGATGTTTGAGCGCACAGGCAAGATTCACCGAACAGGTGGATTTGCCGACGCCGCCCTTGCCGCTGGCAATGGCGATGATCTTGCGCACGCCGGTAACCCTGCGCTGGTTGTCAAAGGGATTGGGCGGCGCGGCCGGAGCGGCGATCTTGATCTCGACGTTCGCGCGGACGACGCCCGGTATTTTTTTCAACGCGGCTTCCGTTTCAGTTTTGATCTGCCGGGCGATTTCGGGGGCGGCGGTCAGTTGCATCGACACGGTCACCGCGCCGGCTGCGACGGCAACTTCCTTGACGAGGCCAAACGAGACGATGTCGCGTGAAAACCCCGGGTATTTCACGGACTTGAGCGCGTCGAGGATGTTTTCCTGCGTGAGCATGGAAGCACACAATGCCACTCGCGGCGGTGGAATTCAATGTAAAGGCGGAAGCAATTCACGCCAGTACGCCGGTTCGCGACCAGGCAGAGCCATATGGCCCTGCGCTTTTCATTTGCAGAAACGCGGCGACAAGGTAGATTGATTGCTGAATTTATAATTAGAATCATTCTAAATATGTCATCAAACGCCGACAACGGAACGAAATCGCTCGTGGAGAAATTTTCGCAGATGGAAACCGCCGCGCAGCCGAAATGGCTCGGGCCCGTGCGCAAGGCCGGCATCGCGAGTTTCGCGGAGCAGGGATTTCCGACCCTGGCGGACGAGGACTGGCGTTTTACCAATGTGGTGCCGATCACCAAATTGAATCTCCATCCCGCCGCGCCCGCCGCGGTCAACGGGGCGGAAAGCAAGGTCATCACCGATTCCGTTTTCGCGGAGCTGGTCGGGCACCGCATGGTGTTCGTGAACGGATATTTTTCGGCGAAGCTTTCGAACATCAAGGCCGTTCCGAATGGCGTGCGCATCGAAAATCTTTCGGCCGCGCTTACGAAGGATGCTGCGCTCATCGAGAAACACCTCGGCAAATATGCGCAGACGCAGAAGAATTCCTTTGCCGCGCTGAACCAGGCGATGTTTGCGGACGGCGCATTCATCTATGTCCCCGCCGGCGTGGAAGTATCCGAGCCGGTGCAGTTGATCTATATTTCGTCCGCGAAGAATTCCGGCGAGGCGATTTCGCCGCGCAACCTGATCATCGCGGAGGCGAACAGCAAACTGACAGTGGTGGAGAGTTATTTAAGCACCGGGAACGTCGCGTATCTCACGAACGCCGTGACGGAGTTGGTCGTGGCCGACAATGCGAAGGTCGAACACGTCAAGTTGCAGGATGAGTCCGCAAGCGCGTTTCACATCGCTACCATCGCGGGCGAGTTCGGCCGCACGAGCAACGTGACCGTCCATTCTTTCGCGCTCGGTGCCAAACTGTCGCGCAACAACATCCGCACCAAACTTGTAGGTGAAGGCCTGGAATGCATCTTGAACGGGCTTTACCTGACGCGCGAGGAGCAACTGGCGGATCATCACATGATCGTCGAGCACGCGCAGCCGCATTGCGCGAGTCATGAGTATTTCAACGGCATCTTGGACGACAAATCCAAGGGTGTATTTCACGGACGCATTTTGGTGCAGGAAATCGCGCAGAAAACCGACGCGAAGCAGACGAACAAAAATCTTTTGCTTTCGGACGACGCCACTGCGGACACCAAGCCGCAATTGGAGATTTACGCGGACGATGTGAAATGTACGCATGGCGCGACGATCGGGCAGTTGAGCAGCGAAGGTATTTTTTACCTGCGCTCGCGCGGCATGAGCGAGCAGACGGCCAAATGCATGTTGATCCATGCCTTTGCCGGCGAGATCATCGAACGCATCAAGTGCGAGCCGGCGCGCGCGGTGATCGACAAGCTCGTGTGGGATCGCCTCGAGGCGAATCCGCATCTGGCAGGAAAATGATTTAACTTGGGAGGGACGCCGTGTCGGCGTCCCAAACTTGAATGGGGACGGCGACACGCCGTTCCTCCCGTGAAAAATGTTTGACGACATCAACGACCTTTATCAGCAGGTCATTCTTGACCATTGCAAGAAGCCGCGGAATTTCCACGAAATGCCGCAGTGCACGTGCTCGGCGCAAGGATATAACCCGCTTTGCGGCGACCAGTTGAAGTTGTTTCTGGCACTCGACGGCGAAAAGATTCTGGACGCGAGTTTTACCGGTTCAGGCTGCTGTATTTCCAAGGCATCGGCTTCATTGCTCACGGACAATGTGAAAGGCAAGACGAAGGCCGAGGCGGAACAGATGTTCGAGCGGGTGCGCGAACTGGTGATAACCGGCAAGGCGGAAGGGGATCTGGGTAAATTGGCGGTGTTCGCGGGGGTTTATAAATATCCGGCGCGCGTGAAATGTGCGATTCTTTCATGGCACGCCCTGATGGGTGCGTTGAAAGGCGACGCCCAGCCGATCACGACGGAAAACGAGCAGACGTGATTTGATTTTGGCCGCCTAAAAGGCGATGATGACTTTATGATGAGCTCCGAACAGAAAATTTTGACGCGCGATGTCGAGGCCTCGGTTGTCCCCATCGGCACGAAAGTCACGTTGCAAAAGGGCGAGACCGCGCACATCACGCAGTCGCTCGGCGGCAGCTTCACCGTCGTCGTCAACGGCAACATGTTCCGCATCGCGGAAAAAGACGCCGATGCGCTGGGCATCGAAGCCAAACCCGCGCCGGTCACGACCGCCGTGCCGGGCGGCCCGATGACGCAGGAGGAGCTGGAGAAAAAAGTCTGGGAATCGCTCAAGACTTGTTACGACCCGGAAATTCCCGTGAACGTCGTGGATCTGGGCCTGATTTATGACTGCCATCTCACGCCGATCGGCGAAAACAATTTCAAGGCCGACGTGAAGATGACCCTGACCGCGCCCGGCTGCGGCATGGGGCCGGTGCTCGCGCAGGACGTGCAGAACAAATTGATCTCGCTCGAACCGATCGATGAGGCGAACGTCGAACTGGTCTGGGACCCGCCGTGGAACCAGAGCATGATGACCGAGGCGGCGAAACTGCAACTCGGCTTGATGTAAGCACCGATTTCACGAATTTTCACAAATTGCTTTTTTGCATTCGTGTCAACTAGCGTAATTCGTGTCTGAAATTTTAGATGAGCACTTCCAAGAATATTGACTGGGCGAAGCTGCGCGCGGACTTTCCGATTCTCAATCAGCAGGTCCATGGCAAGCCGCTCGTGTATTTCGACAACGCTGCGTCGTCGCAGAAGCCGCGCGCGGTGATCGACGCGCTGGTGCATTACTACGAACACGACAACGCCAATGTCCATCGCGGCATCCACGAGTTGAGCAACCGCGCGACGAACGCGTTCGAAGCCGCGCGCGCGCGCGCCGCAAAATTCATCAACGCCAAAAGCGCCGATGAAATCATCTGGACGCGCGGCACGACGGAAAGCATCAATCTTGTCGCTGCGGCCTGGGGCGCAAAAAATCTGAAATCGGGCGATGTGATTTTGCTCACGGAAATGGAGCATCACAGCAACTTGGTGCCGTGGCAGCTCATCGCGCAAAAAACCGGCGCCAAAATCGCCTATGTGCCGGTCACGGGCGATGAGGGCATTTTGGATCTGTCCAAGCTGGATTCGCTGCTGACGCCGCAGGTGAAGATTTTTTCGATGGTGCACATCTCCAACTCGATGGGCACGTTGAATCCGGTGGTGGAGCTTTGCGCCCGTGCGCGCAAGCTTGGCATCGTCACGCTCGTGGACGGGGCCCAGAGCGCGGGGCATCTGCCCGTGGACGTGCAGGCCATCGGCTGCGATTTTTTTGCATTCAGCGGCCACAAGATCTGCGGCCCGACCGGCATCGGGGTTTTGTGGGGTCGGCAGGAGTTGCTCGACGCCATGCCGCCGTATCAGGGCGGCGGCGAGATGATCTTGACCGTGGGCTACGACAAGACGGAATTCAAGCACGCCCCGCACCGGTTCGAAGCGGGCACGCCGGACATTTCCGGCCCGATCGGTTTGCACGCCGCGATGGATTACCTCGACGCAGTTGGTCGCGAAAATATCTGGAAGCACGACCAGGAACTGGCGCATCACACCTACGATCAACTCGCCGGACTTAAAAACATACGTTTGTTCGGCCCGGGTGCCGGCTCGGCAAGCCGTGCCGGGCTGGTGAGTTTTCTGCTCAAGGACGTGCATGCGCACGATGTGGTGACCCTGGCGGACCAGGCGGGCGTGGCGTTGCGCGGCGGGCATCATTGCACGCAGCCGCTCATGCACAAGCTCGGCGTGGAATCGACGGCGCGAGCGAGTTTTTATTTTTACAACTCGAAGGCGGAAGTGGACCGTTTCGTGGAAGTCATCCGCGAGATCCAGAAATTCTTCGGGCAGTAAGCTTTGGAGGGAGCAGTAAGACACACACCTCATCCCCGCTTTGTTGACGATAGGTGATTTACAGCGGCCAGCGGCTCGAATGACTTACGCGAAGGTAAAATGCCCAACTGCTGTTCCTTCTCCCCGGGGGAGAAGGTCAGGATGAGGGGGAAGGCGACTCTCATTTTATGTGCGCTCGAAATTAGGACGATTACTTCCCCCTCACCCCGGCCCTCTCCCTCGGGGAGAGGGAGAAATGCTTCCAGTCTTTTAAAAAATGCCTGCGCCAGATTGCAGAAGTTAGCGCCGGCCGTCGTACCAGAGGTGTGCGGCCTCGCGGCTGCGGACGGTTTTCTGATGGCTGAAGATCGCGCGCATGGTGAAGCGCCACATCTCTCCGGTAGAGTAGAGCTTCATCTTGCGGGCGGAAGTCTTGAGGGGATGCTTGTGCAGGACGGTGATCTTTTTGCCGCGTGCCGCCGCCAGCTTTTTCAACCGCTGGCTTAATTCCAGTTCTTCCGCGGCGAATATTTCCTGATTGAACCCTCCCATTTCACGGAAGGCGGCCGCTTCGATAAAAATGAACGACCCGGCCAGCCACTTTTTGAACCGGCTGGTCAGATTCCAGCCCTGCGTGACAAGGTTCGCGCCAAATAATTTTTCATCCAGCGCGATCGTCGCGCCGCCGGCGAGAAATTTTCCCGAGGCGATGGCGTCCGCCACATCGGCAAAAAGACCGGCGCCGGGATGCGAATCGGCGTCCACAAAGACCAGCCAGTCCCCGGTGGCGGCCGCCGCGCCGGTATTGCGGGCGCGCCCGATCTGGTTGAACGGCTCGAACACGACCCGCGCACCCGCCGCATGGGCGATGTCGCCGGTGCGGTCGGTGGAATTGTTGTCGCACACGACCAGTTCAAATTCCCAGCCGTGCGTGGTGAACGACGCGGAGGCCTTCTTGATTTCGGCCAGCGAGGCCCCGAGGAGTTTTTCCTCGTTAAAAGCGGGCACGACGACCGAGATTTTCATGCGACCAAGATAATCGTATCCGCCACGTAAGTCCAACGCGGTCGCCCTGGATTTCGTCACTGTTCCTGAACCCGGTAAAAACGGTTGCTGTATTGCATCGCGGCGGAATCCGTGAAATTAAAGGAACTGCCCGCCGGTTGATTGGTTTGCAATGGGATCCAGCCGGCTGCGCCCAGATTGGTGGTTGCCAGCACGATATTCGTCCGGTTGGCGGTGGTAAAAACGGTGAAAGCAAATTGCCCGTTTGTAAATTTTGTCGTGTTGGTCAGGGTGACGGGTAAAGGATTGATGATGTTGATGCTGCCGACCATCGCGGCATGGACCTCGCAATGATAAAACAAGGAATTTGGCGCGTTGGCAGGAACGGTAAAGGTAAGCGTGCCGCTGGTCACCCCCTGGCCGGTGACGCCGGGGAGGTAGCGGTCGCCGGAGCCGGTTGTGGAGTTGGTCTTGATATCAAATGGATGCCCGACAGAATTGACGGCAAAGGTGTAGGTCAGCCCGCGCTGGAGCGTCAGTGTGGGGTTATTGACGCCGTTGACGGCATAAGCGGTCATGGCGACGTTGACCACGTTGAAATCCGCGGCGACGGCGCCAAAGCAAAGGAATAGTGCAGTAGCGAACGTGGTGTTTGAGATTATTTTTGTTAGATTTTTCATACGACTTGCAAATGAGAGGCGCGTGCGCGAGGATTGTTTCCGGAATTATTTTTGTTCCTAATCTTTTTCTCTGGAACATTTGCGTAATCCAGAACTCTTAACTATAAGCCGACAATGGCCGGTCCGGATTTTGAAAAGATCGTGGCTGATTATTACGCACAACTTTACCAGTTCGCGTTCAGTCTGGCGCGCGAAGAAGCGGAGGCCTGCGACTTGACGCAGCAGACCTTCTGCATCTGGGCGGCCAAAGGCCATCAATTGCGCGACACGTCGAAAGTTAAAACCTGGCTCTTCACGACCCTGTATCGTGAATTTTTGGGAGCGCGGCGGCGGCAGAATCGGTTTCCACAGGTGGAACTGGACAGTGTGACGGAGGCCTTGCCCGTGATTTTACCGCCCGACGTCAACCGACTGGACTCGGCGCAACTGCTCGACGCGCTGGGCCGGTTGGACGAGAGCCATCGCGTACCTGTAGCGTTGTTTTATTTGCAGGATTATTCGTACAATGAAATCGCTGAAATCCTGGAAATTCCGCTCGGCACCGTCAAATCGCGGCTGGTGCGCGGGCTGGCGAAACTGCATGAACTGTTGACCGACAAGATAAAATCGTGAATCGCGACGAAGGCAAACAAATTCTGCTGCTTTACCGCAATCCGGCGGATGCGCAGGATCCGCAGATCGCCGAGGCGCTCGAACTCGCGAAGGCGGATACGGAATTATCGCGCTGGTTTGAAAACCATTGCGCGGTGCAAAATGCGCTGCGCGAAAAATTCCGGGCGATTGAAATTCCCGTTGCATTGAAGGAGCAGATCGTTTCCGAGCAGATTTCAAACATGAAAGCGAAGGCTCGCCGCGAGAAGTTTGTCGCCGCCGGCGCGATCACGATGATCGTCGCAGTGCTGATGGTTTTTGGCATTTCTTATTATTCCGACCATTCAAAAGGGCGTCCGCCGGCCCCCACGCTGGCCAATTATGAAAGCGATATGTTGTACTATGCGCGGCCCGGGTACGGGATGGACCTGGCGACGAACGATCTGGCGCAAATAAAAGATCATTTCACCCAAACCGCCGCGCCGGCGGACTACATTTTGCCTGCGCCGCTCGCACAGGCCGCCGCGACCGGCTGTGCCGTCAAGGACTGGAACGGCGCGAAAGTTTCCATGATCTGTTTTGCGACGGGCCGGCCGCTGCCTCAAGGTCTCCCAGGTGATTTGTGGCTCTTTGTGGTTGACCGTGCCGCGGTCACGGACGCGCCGGATTCGGCCACGCCGCAAATTTCAAAAATCAATAATGTGACCGTGGCGACTTGGACGGAGAACGGGAAAATGTATCTACTTGGGGTTCAGGGTGATGAGGCGATGTTGCGGAAGTATTTGTAGGGTGTCTTTTTGGTATAATGTTCGTGGTGGTATTCACGACCCGTTCCCCCTCATCCTGACCTTCTCCCGCCGGGAGAAGGAACAGCCGCTGGCCAGTTTTATAAAACTAGTAAGTCGCCAAGCGGTAGCCGTCTTTATTTTCGCGAGGTCGGGCTACGAAGCGTAATTCCATAATTGCCCGCCTCGGGACTTTCCCGCAAAATGTCACGTTCAATGTCGCAACGCAGACAATATCCGTTTCATCTGATCGAGCCCAAATGGCAGAAGAATTGGGACGAACAGCAGACTTTCCGCGCCTGGAATCCCAACGAGGAAATTCCCGCCAACCACCCGTTTGCCGCGCGCCATGGGGCGAAATCCATGTCCGGGGAAGCGGTGGCCGGCGGCAAGGCCCCGAAGAAGTTTTACATTCTCGACATGTTTCCGTACCCGAGCGGCGCGGGTCTGCATGTGGGGCATCCGGAAGGTTACACGGCCACGGACATCCTCTCGCGCTACCGTCGCGCCTGCGGCTTCAACGTGCTGCATCCGATGGGTTGGGATTCGTTCGGCCTGCCCGCCGAGCAATACGCCGTCAAGACCGGCCAGCATCCGCGCGTCACGACCGAGGCGAACATCAACAACTTCACGCGCCAGATCAAAAGCCTGGGCTTCAGCTACGATTGGACACGCGAGGTCGCCACGACTGACGTGGGATATTTCAAATGGACGCAGTGGATTTTTCTGAAGCTTTATAATTCGTGGTTTAACCCCGAAACGAACAAGGCCGAATCAGTTGATACAATTAAATTTCCTGACGATTGTAAAACGGAGGACCACAAGCGCGCCTACCGCGATTCCAAACGACTTGCATACAATGCTGAACTTCCAGTTTGGTGGTGTAGTGATTTGGGAACGGTTTTAGCAAACGAAGAGGTGATTGACGGCAAAAGTGAAGTGGGAAATTTCCCCGTTGTGCGTAAACCACTTCGTCAGTGGGTCCTCCGGATTACCGCATATGCGGATCGTCTCCTGGAAGATCTTGCGATAATTGATTGGTCGGAATCGCTTAAAAAACAACAAACGGATTGGATTGGCCGGTCTGAAGGTGCTGAAGTTGAATTCAAAATTCAAAATTCAAAATTCAAAATTGCCGTTTTTACGACAAGACCCGATACCTTATTTGGCGCGACTTATATGGTTTTGTCGCCCGAACATCCTTTAGTTACAGCAATCACGACTGAAACGCAAAAGAATGCAGTCCAATCATATCAGAAGGAAATTTCTGGAAAGTCAGACCGTGACCGTACGGATGCGACAAAAGAAAAGACCGGCGTATTCACCGGCGGATACGCCATTAATCCTGTAAACGGCGAACAGATTCCGATTTGGATTGCCGACTACGTCCTCGCCAGCTACGGCACGGGCGCAATCATGGCAGTGCCGGCACATGATGAACGCGATTTTGAATTTGCGAAGAAATTCAATCTGCCAATTATTCAAGTTGTCCAGCCGAACGACCCGAAAACGGAATGGCAAGGTTTCACCGACGACGGCGTTTCTGTGAATTCCGGCTTTATCAACGGTCTGGTCACATCTGAGGCCAAGAAAAAAATCACGACCTGGCTTAAAGAAAAGGGGCTTGGCAAAAAGACCATCAATTACAAACTGCGCGATTGGTTGTTTTCGCGCCAGCGTTATTGGGGCGAACCGTTTCCGCTAATTTGGAAAACTGACACCGCTGGTAATCTGTATCACGAAGCATTATCGGAAAATATGTTGCCGGTATTACCACCGCAGTTGGATGATTTCAAACCCACGCCGGGGGATAGACCACAACCACCACTTGGTCGCGCCAAGGATTGGGCTAATCTTCCTGATGGTTCGATTCGTGAATTGAACACCATGCCGCAATGGGCCGGGTCGTGCTGGTATTATCTCCGCTATCTCGATGCGAAAACTAACTCCAGTTTCGTCGGCAAGGACGTGGAAAATTATTGGATGAAGGCCGGTGGCGACAAGCCGGGAGTTGATCTTTACGTCGGTGGCACGGAGCACGCCGTGTTGCATCTGCTTTACGCGCGGTTCTGGCACAAGGTTTTGTTCGATCTCGGTCTAGTCTCGACGGCGGAGCCGTTTTTCAAGCTCGTGAACCAGGGCCTGATCCTGGGCGAAGACGGCCAGAAGATGTCCAAGAGCCGCGGCAACGTGGTGAATCCCGATGATGTGCTGGCGGAATACGGCGCGGATGCGTTCCGGCTTTATGAAATGTTCATGGGGCCGTTGCAGGACACCAAACCGTGGAACACCAAGGGTGTGGAAGGCGTGTATCGTTTTCTGGGGCGCGTGTGGCGGTTGTTTGTGGATGAAAAATCCGAGACAGCCTATGAGCAGGCAGAAACACTGGCCGGAAATTTAACCGCAGAGAACGCAAAGAGCGCAGAGAAACAAAATGAGCTGCTTGACCTGATTTTGCTCGATGGCGGCATCACCGACGCGGCGGCAACGCCAGCGCAACTCAAGACCTTGCACGCGTGCATCAAGAAGGTGACCGAAGACCTCGATGGGATGCGCTTCAACACGGCGATTTCAGCGATGATGGTTTTCATCAACGAAGCGAACACGTGGCAAAACAAGCCGGTGACGGTGATGAAGACGTTTCTGCAATTGCTCGCACCGTTCGCGCCGCACATCGCGGAGGAGCTTTGGGCGAGATTGCACGCGACGTTCGGGCAGGTCGCGCCTTCGCTGACCTATGCGCCGTGGCCGAAATTTGATCCGGCGTTGCTCGTGGAAAGCGAGATCGAGCTGCCGGTGCAGGTGAACGGCAAGTTCCGCGACACCATCAAGGTTCCGGTGGACGCCGACAACGCGACGATTGAGGCCGTGGCGAAAGCGAGCGAGAAGGTGCAGTTGTTTACTGCCGGCAAGACGGTGAAGAAGGTTATCATTGTGCCGAAGCGAATGATCAACCTCATCGTCGGCTGACCCCAAGAAGCATATATAAGCCCATTTCAGACCGTCTATCTTCACAAGTAAGAAGGATTTGAACCCCGCGCAGATTAGCAAAGGTTATGGCTGGGCTAACCATCCCCCGAATGAGGGCACCCGAATGAGGGTAAGCGGTATCATTGACATTTTTGGCCCGCTAATCTAAAAACGGTAGATGAACCCAAACCGGCAGCATCTTCCTGCTTTTCGGTTATTGAAGTCCAAGGCATTTACGCTGATAGAACTAATCGTGGTTGTTGCCGTGTTCGTCGTATTGGGCGGAATACTTTTGCCGGCTTTGGCAGCGACGCACGATCGAAGCAACCGGGCGGTTTGCCAGTTTAATCTGCGCCAAATTGCGCTGGCGGTGACGCAGTATGCCGGCGACAACCATGATACTATTTTTCCAGCGGCGCTCAATGTTATCGCACTTGAATTTCAGGGATCACAACCGGTTGCCGAAGTAGGTCTGAGCACGAACGGAACCAGTATCTGGACCTGTCCCAACCGCCCCACCCTGCCGGAATTTTTAGGAAACGGATGGCTTGTGGGTTATCAATATTATGGCGGCATCACCAATTGGATAAATAACGCAGGCATGCTCCCCTCCCGCAGCCCGGTGAAGTTGTCGCAATCCAAACCGTATTGGATGCTGGCGGCGGATCTCCTGGCCCAACCGGACGGGATAAATTGGGGAAGCACTATTTATGCAAGCCCGAGCGGCTGGGCCAATCTGCCAGTGCATCACACAGCGGATTCGATGTTGCCGACAGGCGGCAATGAAGTTTTTTGTGACGGTTCCGTGCAATGGGTTGATGCACACAAAATGTATAGCTTTCACTCGTGGGGCGATCCATCCAGCGGCGGTGGTTCGCGTAATATCTATTTTTACCAGGATATCAGTGATGACGCCCAACTAATCCGAATACTTCCTGCTCTGTATAGGGCTGGAATAACATCACCGGGTGCGCGTTTTTAATTGAATGATTTATGATAAACCTGACTTTTAAAAATTTTTCCGTTTTTGCGGGGTCGTGTTTTCTATGGTTTGCCCTTTCCGCAGCCGCCTCGCCGCCCGGCCAGGTCGCGACGTGGGGCGATCATGTTATGCCTTGCTTCGCGCCGGGAACCGTCTTCACCAATATCGCCGCCGGACTGGATGAGAGTTTTGCCATCCGGCAGAATGGAACACTGGCCGCCTGGGGAAATAATTTCTTCAACCAGACGCAGACGCCCGTCGGGTTGAGCAATGTGGTGGCGGTCGTATCCAGCAGCGGCGGACATACGCTGGCACTGCTCGCAAACGGCACGGTGCAAGGTATAGGAACGACCAACGTGGCGATGGGAACTTACCCGACCGGGTCCGGCATTGTGGCGATCGCGGGCGGCGTGTCGCATGTGCTTATGTTGAATTCCAACGGGACGGTCACCGCCTGGGCTTACGACAATTCATATAACAATTTTGGGGAAGCAACCGTGCCCGGCGGCCTGGCCAATGTCATCGCCATCAGCGCCGGCGGGTATCAGAGCCTGGCGTTGGAATCCGGTGGAACAGTGGTCGCCTGGGGCGCCGGCACTTCAAATTCAAATTCTTATCCGAACTACGGCCAGTCGAGAGTGCCGGCCGGTTTGAATAATGTCATCGCCATAGCCTCCGGGGCCAATCACAACCTGGCGTTAAAAAGCGACGGAACGGTGGTCGCATGGGGATGCAATTACGACGGCCAAACCAATGTGCCGGCAGGGTTGGCCAATGTCATTGCCATCGCGGCGGGCGGCTATGAAGATTCCGGCCACTCGCTTGCCCTTAAAGCCGATGGAACCGTCGTGGCGTGGGGTAATAATGATTATGGCCAGACCAACGTTCCGGCCGGGTTAAATAACGTCGTAGCCATCGCGGCGGGCGGCTATCACAATCTTGCCCTGCGTGCGGATGGGTCAATCGTTTCGTGGGGCGAAACCGGGATGGAAGACACGATCATCCCCGGCCAGCTAGCGAACATTTCATCGGTCGATATGGCGTGGGACCGCAATTTTGGCCTTTCACCGAACGCGCCGGTCGTTTTCTGGGAAAATAAATTATCCAGCAACACCACCAATGGACTGACTAACATTTTGTCCATAGCCGCCGGTGCAAACTTTACGGTCGCACTGCACAATGACGGCACGGTGGCGGCGATGGGCGACAACTCCTTTGGAGAAACCAACGTGCCCGCAGGACTGACCAATGTGATCGCCATAGCGGCAGGAAACGAGCATGCACTGGCATTGAAAGGTGATGGAACCGTGGCCGGCTGGGGCGCGGGATTGACGAACGGACCATTTCCGCATTCCGGACAGGCCCAAGTTCCCGTTGGTTTAAGTAATGTCGTAACCATAGCGGCGGGAGAAAGTTACAGCCTGGCATTGAGGCGTGATGGAACACTTGCCGGTTGGGGGGACAATGCTTTTGGCGTCACCAATGTGCCGGGCATGAGCAATATAACCGCCATTGCTGCCGGGTCATTTCACGTCCTGGCATTATGCGGTAACGGTACAGTGATTGCGTGGGGCGACAACACCTTCGGACAGACGAATGTCCCGGCCGGGTTGACCAATGTCATTGCGGTGGCCGCCGGTTGGAACCAGAGCCTGGCTTTAAAAAACGGTGGCACGGCGGTGATTTGGGGAAACAATACCTTTGGCCAGACGAATGCCCCGTTGTGCCTTTCAAACATTGTCGCCATTGCCGCGCGGGACAACCGGAGCCTGGCAATCGAGACGCAACTGAAAGTTCTTTCAGAGGCAAGATCCGGAAACAATGCCGTCCTGAATTTCTGGTCGTTTGCTGGACGAAACTATAGCCTGGAATTCAAACCGGATCTCATTTCAGGAACCTGGCAATCGACGGACATTTCCGGGATAGCCGGGAGCGGGCAGGGCATGGTCTTTACCGAAACCAATGCAGTTATCAATGCGCCGCAAGGGTTTTACCGGATTCGAGAGGACAGCCAATAAATTTTTTATGGAAAATTCCAACAAGGCATTTACGGTGACCGAATTGATCGTGGTCGTTGCGGTGCTAGTCATCTTGGGAGGGATACTGTTGCCGGCCTTGGCGGCGACGCATGACCGCAGCAACCGGGCGGTCTGCCAGTTTAATCTGCGCCAAATTGCGCTGGCCGCGACACAATATGCCGGAGATAACCATGACACTGTTTTTCCAGCGTCGCAAAACTTTTACCCGGTTCAATTCGATTCATTTCCGGTTCCAAAAGTTGGTCTGGCCACGAACCGGCCCAGCATTTGGAGCTGTCCGAATCGTCCGCTATTCCCAATGTTGGCGGGGTCCCAATTGGTTATCGGCTATCAATATTACGGCGGGATAACGAATTGGTTAAACGCCATTGGCTCGATTCCATCCCGCAGCCCGGTGAAGTTGTCTCAATCCAAACCGTATTGGATGCTGGCGGCGGACATGGTCGCGCAGCCGGACGGAATCAATTGGTCACTCAGTACCGACGAACCGAATGGTTGGTCCGATCTTCCCGCACATCACACTGCGGATTCCATGCTTCCCACAGGGGGAAACGAGGTTTTTTGCGACGGTTCCGTGCAATGGATAAATGTTCATGAAATGTATAGCTTCCACACCTTTAATGACCCAACCAGCGGCGGCACAATGCGTACCCTGTACTTCTATCAGGATGTGAGTGATGACGCCTATTTGGTCCCACGCCTCGGTGCCCTGTATCGGGCCGGGGTGACATCACCGGGCGCGCGGTTCTGAGCGGCAAATTCCGGAAAAATCAGCAATTCGTTGCGGGTTGGTGGCGGCGGTCACTTTTTCAGATCGAACTCGATGCGGGATTTTGAGCCGGTCTGGACATTTTCCATGATGAGGGTCTGCACCTGCCACTGGCCGTTGATCTTCTTGAAGTCCTTGGGATAAAAATCCTTCAACTGTTTGCCGTTTCGGTCGTAGGCGTAGGCCTCGACGATGCCGAGCGATTCATCGTCAACCCACGAAACCACGCGCGAATAGCCGTTCGTGCCGGGGTCAGGATTGGTGCTCTCGAGAACCGTGCAGCCGCAACTGCGGTGGATGTCCTTTTTTAAAACTTTTTGCGCCGGCCAGTGGAAGAATTCAAGGCCAAGGTCGCAGAACCAGAAATCAGACTCAGAGAACGAGCAGGAAGTTTCTTCGCCGGTCAAATAATAGAATTGATTTGTATCCGTTGGTGGCGGGTTGACATTGGGAAATCTGTAGATGTTTGCCTGGCCGGGGGAATGAATGACACTTAACGGAGAGCAATAGTCCCCACCAAAAGTTGGGTTGCCTGCCATTTCATTTGTGATGTGTCTTGAATAATCCGTCTGCCAATTGGTTTCGGTAACGGAAGTTTTAAATACAATGGGAATTGAAATACGGACACCTTTCGGCCCGCGAATTTCCAAAACGCCTATATTCGTAAAATTTTCCGCTGGTTGCTGCGCCAAAATTTTTTGCGCCAGTGCTCGGCCCTGGATTTCGGAGTCGGATAACGTGTTGGTCTGCGAATATGCGGTAGTGGTGAGAAATAAAAGCGCCAGTCCCAAGCCGCGGAGCGGCGACCGAAAATAGCCCACGGTGAAACCGTGGGTTAAAAAACCAAAACGGCCAAAGCCCCGGATGGGGCGAAAGAAAATTTGCTCAATCCAACTTCTGCCGCTCCTGCCGGAGCTTTGATTTTTTTGGGTGCGAGAGCCCACGGTTTCACCGTGGGCTACTTTCTTGCGCGCCTCCGGCGCTGACGAGGACGAGAGGAAATTCATTTCGGCGCGAGCGCTAGTTGCACGGCCTCGGAGATGTGTTTGACGAAATGCACCTTCATCTTGGCGCGGACTTCCGCGGGCACGTCCTGCCAGTCGGCCTTGTTGCCTTCGGGCAGGATGAGTTGCTTGATGCCGAAGCGGGAGGCGGCGAGGACTTTTTCCTTGATGCCGCCGACGCGCATGACGCGGCCGCGCAGGGAGATTTCACCGGTCATCGCGGTGTCCGACCGCACACGGCGTTTGGTCAGGAGGGAGGCCAGCGCGGTGCAGATGGTCACGCCTGCGCTTGGGCCGTCCTTGGGGGTGGCGCCGGCGGGGACGTGAATGTGGAGATCGTGTTTGCCGTAGTCCTCAAAATCGAGTTCGAGCTTTTTGGCCTGCGAACGGAGATAGCTCACGGCGGTTTGCGCGCTTTCCTTCATCACATCGCCAAGCGAACCGGTGAGGATGAGGCCGCCGCGCCCGCGCATCCGGGTGGCTTCGATGAACAGGATGTCGCCGCCGACGGGCGTCCAGGCGAGGCCGGTGGCGATGCCAAACTCGGAAATTTTCTCGGCGCTTTCGACAATGAACTTGGGATGGCCGAGGTAGCCTTCAATGTCCTTGCGGTCGAACTTCACCTGTTGGGCGTGACCGTTTTTGGAGACGATCTTTCGAGTGGCCTTGCGGGCAAGGGCGGCGATCTCACGTTCGAGCTGGCGGACGCCGGCTTCGCGGGTGTATTCGCGGATGAGTTCGCGCAACGCAGCGTCGGTGAACTTCACATCGGTTTTGGCGAGACCGTGCTCATGGATCTGGCGCGGGACCAGATAGCGTTTGGCAATCTCCAATTTTTCCGTCTCGGTGTAGCTGGGCAGTTCGATGACTTCGAGGCGGTCACGCAGCGCGGGGTGGATGGGTTCCAGCCAGTTGGCGGTGGCGACGAACAACACGCGGGACAGATCGAAGGGCAGATCGAGATAATGGTCGGTGAAGGTGTGATTTTGCGCGGGGTCAAGGACCTCAAGCAACGCCGCCGCCGGGTCACCACGGAAATCGGAACCGATCTTGTCCAGCTCGTCCAGCAAGATGACGGGATTGTTGCTTTCGACGCGGCGCAAGGTCTGGATGAGGCGCCCGGGCATGGCCCCGACATAAGTGCGGCGGTGACCGCGGATTTCAGCCTCATCGCGCATGCCGCCGAGGGAGATGCGGGCGAACTTGCGGCCAAGGGCGTCGGCAATGCTTTTGCCGAGCGAGGTTTTGCCGACGCCGGGCGGTCCGACGAAGCAAAGGAGGGGGCCTTTGATCTGTTTGCGGCGCTGGAGGACGGCCAGGAATTCGATCAGGCGGTCCTTGATCTTTTCGAGGCCGAAATGCTGTTCGTTCAGGATTTTTTCCGCGGCCTTGAGGTCCAGTTTGTCCTCGGTGGATTTTTCCCAAGGCAGGCTCAGGATCCAGTCGAGATAGTTGCGACCAATGCCGTATTCGGCGGCGGCTGGCGGAGTTTGCTGGAGACGTTCGAGTTCCTGGTCGGCGGCCTTGCGAACTTCCTCGGGGAGCTGCGCCTTTTCGATCTTTTCACGGAGCGTCTTGATCTCGTTTGAATTTACGTCGCCGTCGCCGAGTTCACGCTGGATGGCGCGCATCTGTTCGCGCAGGAAGAAATCACGCTGGGTCTTGGCGATGGAGGCGGCGACATCCGTCTGGATCTTGGAACTGAGAGTCAGGACCTCCTGCTCGCGGTTGAGCATGGGGAGGAGCGATTGCAGGCGCTCACGGACGGAGATCATCTCCAAAAGTTTTTGGCGGTCTTCCAGACTTAAATTCAGGTTGGCGGCGATGAGATCGGCGAAATGACCAGGATGCTCTGTGTTCAGCGCGGCAATCTTCACCTGGTCAGTGAGCGCAGAAGACATCTTGGAGATCTCCTCGAACTGCTTGTGCGCATTGCGGAGCATGGCCTGCAGTTCGATGGAATCCTCCGTTTCATCACGGAGCAGGTCGTAATGCGCGCGGAGGTAGGGACTGGCCGGGGCATAATCTTTCAGGCGGATGCGCCAGAGGCCCTCGACGAGCACGCGGGCGGTGCCATCGGGAAATTTCACCATCTTGGTGAGGCGCGCGACGCAGCCGACGGAGTGGAGGTCTTCGGGGGCGGGTTCGGGAACCTCGGGATTTTTCTGGAGCACCGCGGCGAAAAGGCGGTCACCGGCGACGAGGTCATCCACGAGCTTGAGGCTGGGGCCGGTCTCGACGAGGAGGGGGACGACGGCACCGGGGAAAATGACGATGTCCGAGAGTCCGAGGACGGGCAGCACTTCCGGGAGGGAACGGGACGAAAACTTGGTGGGCACCTCGGCCTTGTCGCCCGTGCCGAGGATGCTGACAAATTCGGTTTCCGCCGTGGGAGGTGTCGTCATGACATTAATTAGATGAACGGCACGAAGAAATGTTCACACGGATCATTCGCCATCGGTTATTGGGACTTTTTTGCTCTTGGTCTGGCTTTGCTTGGATGGGGGGACGTCAATGCGCAGGAAACCGTTCACATAGACGGCCTTGGCGGCGCTGAGATCGAATCCCGGAGGCAGGTCGAGGACGGTTTCAAACGGCCCGTAGGTGATCTCCATGACGAGAAAGTTGCATTGCGGAGCGCGGCAGCAATCGGGGCGGTTGCCGCTGATGCGCAGGCGGTTGTTGTCCACGATGATCTCAAGGCTGTCGCTTTTCATGCCGGCCAGCTCGACCTTGACGACGAGGCCGGCCTCGCTCGTGTAGATGTCCGTATTGGGGGTCCAGCGACCGGTCGCCGCACCCGCGCCGGCGGTGCTTTTCGCGGAGAAATGAATGGTGGAACTGACTTTGGTTACGGCCATGGGAATGTTGCTAGTTTGAAAGTATCAGCGCGGCGCGGGATTTTTTTTGACGGTTTCATCACCGTGATGGTGGTCGCAGCCGCAATTTTCACCGTGGACGTGCTTTTTCTGGCCGGAACTGCGCCAGACGAAGACGAAGGCAACGCCCAGAACCAGAACTATCGGGACAACTTGCTGCCAATTCATAGTGCCAACATAACTGCAATTGCCAAACTCGCAAATGATTTTTCATAGGTCAAAATGACCGCCGGGGGACGACTTTGAACTTTGAAGGCCGGAGTCCGGACCCTAAACTTCTGAAAAATGTTCATTTACCAGCACCGGGTCACGTACGCCGAATGCACCGTCGGCGACCATATCTACCACTCGCGTTATCTCGACCTGCTCGAGGCGGCGCGGGGTGAATTCATGCGGTCATCGGGGCGCACGGTTTTGGACCTGCAAAATGAGGACTGCATCTTTCCGGTGATCGAGGCGCGGCTGCGTTACAAATTTCCCGCGCGGTACGACGATATGCTGACGATCGAGGTGTGGCCGACGCTGATGGCAAGGGTGCGCCTGAATTTCGGCCACCGGGTCTTGAACCAGAACGGCAAGGTGGTGCTGGAGGCCGAGACGTTTCACGCGTGTACGACGCGGGCGGAGAAGCCGCGACGGCTGCCGGAGGAACTGGCAGCCGCGCTGGTGCCACTGGTCGTGGCGGGACGAATTACTTTTTGAAGAGTCTGTGGCGCGCGAGCAATGCCAGGATGGGCGCACCACAAATGAGGAGCCCGTTGGTGGAAGGTTCTGGCGTGGCAATGATGGGGTCGAAAGCGCTGACGCCCAGGATGGCGGCCGACGGGGAAAGCCCGTCGATGTTGCCGTTGCCGGCGTCATAGCTGAAAGAGATGCTTTGCAATTGCAGCAACTGGTCCGCGAGCGGGATGTCAATGTTTTCAGCGTACAACGAGCCGCGTCCCGAGAAATCATCCGACTGGTTGACACGGCCAAGACCGGTGAAGACGCCGTTGTTGCCGTAATCATGCCAGTCCGCGAAGGAGACGGTGCCGGAGGCGGTGGTGCCGCCGGAAAAATTGAGCGTGTAATCGAGGATCGTCCCGCCATCCACGCTGGTGCCGAGCAGCAACAATCCCGTCAGCGACGAGTTGGTGGCATAGGACACGGTCAAGCTGCCGGAGGAATTGCCGTTGCCGATGAGCAGGGCGTTGTTGCCCGTGGCGGGCGCAAGGCTGTATTGGTTGCCGCTGGCGTCGGTGACGGTTTGGCCGGCGGGCAGCGCGCCGCCGAGGTTGCCGTGGCTGGTGTCGTAGCTGGAGTCGTAAAAAACGCTGTGGAGGGAATCGATTCCCCCACTGGTGGAGTCTGCGGCCGGGCCGGAGCCTTCGGCGACGGCATCGACATTGAAACCGGAAGTGATGGTCAAGGGAGTCGCCGGACCATCGGCCCGGGCCGTGAGGGTTACGGTCCAGACGGCGCATGCCAACAGTACATTCATTCTCATGCTCGTAAAATCGGCGGAAAACTGGCGGACTTGATTGAATCTTTTACCTGAAAAAAGGTAGGGGTGACGGGGGCCTGGTTTGATTCCAACTTGCGCGGGGGGATATTGTCTGCGAAAATCAAGCGACGCGCGCGATGCAAAATCCACCCGCCCATTATCCCAAACATTACTGTGGAGTTTTCGGAATTTTCGGCCACCCCAATGCCGCCGAACTCGCTTATTACGGTCTGTACGCGCTCCAGCATCGCGGCCAGGAGAGCGCAGGGATCGTGACGTGCCACGAGGGGAAGTTTTTCAAGCGCCACGGAATGGGACTCGTTTCCCAGATCTTCAACGGGGACGTGCTGCATAATCTCGTCGGCGACCGGGCGATCGGCCATACGCGCTATTCGACCACCGGTTCGTCCGAACTGCGCAACGCCCAGCCGCTCACGGTGGATTGTGCGCGCGGGCAGATCGCGGTGGCCCACAACGGCAATCTCACGAACGCGGCGCAATTGCGTGATGAACTGGAACAGCGCGGGCTGGTCTTTCAAACCACGGTGGATAGCGAGATCATCATCATGATGCTGGCGCAGCCGGAACTCGGCGGCATCCCCAATTCGCTGGTCAACACGCTTCGCCGCATCGAAGGGGCTTTTTCGCTGGTGATCATGACGGAAAAGGAATTGATCGGCGCGCGCGACCCGCACGGTTTTCGTCCGTTATCCATCGGCAAAACGGCGAATGGCGCGTATGTGTTGTCCAGCGAGACGACGGCGTTTGACCTCATCCACGCGAAATTCGTCCGCGACGTCGCACCCGGCGAGATCGTGATCATCGATGAAAAGGGTTTGCGCAGCATCCAGGCATTTCCCGAACATAAGCGTCATGCCTTTTGCATCTTTGAATACGTCTATTTTGCGCGTCCGGACAGCGTGATCAACGGCCACAGTGTCTATGAAGTCCGCAAGGAGATGGGCCGGCAACTGGCACGCGAGCACAACGTGAAGGCCGACCTCGTGATTCCCGTGCCGGACAGCGGCGTGTGTGCGGCGATGGGCTATTCCGAGGAATCGAAGATCCCGTACGAGATGGCCTTCATCCGTAACCATTACGTGGGGCGCAGCTTTTTGCAGCCGACGCAGCTCATCCGTGATTTCAACGTGCGGGTGAAATTGAACCTGATTGAATCGCTCGTGCACGGCAAACGGGTGGTGATCGTGGACGATTCCATCGTGCGCGGCACGACGTGC
>Ga0210388_10000580_pt1 | contig 29674 bp, 22 predicted proteins | sample IncBWC19OmetaG_FD_155485 | JGI IMG/M metagenome (GOLD analysis project Ga0210388, IMG submission 155485) | Forest soil microbial communities from Barre Woods Harvard Forest LTER site, Petersham, Massachusetts, United States - Inc-BW-C-19-O ...
GTTTCGGCAAAGACACCGCACTTGCCGGCAACTTTATGCAGCTTGACCCCGTGATAGGCCTGGTTGGCAAGCTCGGCAGCAGGGATTTTGAGTTTGGCGTTGATCTTGTCGATGACCGCGCCCGTACCGCCGGCGCACTTGTCATTCATCGAGGGAATCTTCTTCTTCCGCCCGGTTTCTTCATCATCTTTGAAGATGATGATCTTCGCATCCTGTCCGCCTAACTCGATGACCGAATACACCTCGGGATGGAGCTTCTCGACTGCGAGAGAAACAGCGTGCACTTCCTGGACAAATTTGGCGCCGACCATCTCGGCGATGGTGCCGCCGCCTGATCCAGTGATGAAGATCCGCGTATTCTCCGGGCTAATGCCGGTGTCGGCCTCCATGCGGCGCAGGAATTCGAGACACTTTTCCGGCTGTCTTGTTTCGTGACGCTGGTAGTCCTGCCAGATGGTTTTGTCCGTTGCAGCATCCACCACGATCGACTTGACCGTGGTGGAACCAACATCCAAACCGACCAGAAATCGCTGCATACACTCTCCCCTGAAAGGCTGGCTTCGACGACGGTGAGCGGTTAGGCTACTTGTGCTTTGGCCACGGAGACCCGGGGGCGCCGGGCGTATGCACGATCCTTTTTCATGAGGTCGTTCACGTGCCAGGCGAACTGGGCTGCCGTTCCCGCAAGACCGTGCCGATGGGGGAACTTGTAGAGTGCATGCTTGAGCTCCGGATGCTCATCGACATAGGCCCGGAGTTCGTCCAGTGTCCTTCCGGTCTCGCTGAGCACACCGTCAAACTCGGCACGAGCCTTGGCTTTGGCTTCTGCAAGCGCCATCTGGACGCGGCTGTGGGCATTGACTTCGCCTTCGCCTGAAGTCTCAACCGGCAGGAAGATCATGTCTTTAAATTTGTTGACCACCCGCGATTGCACACCGTCCGATTGCGTGGAAGGCATGCAGCCAAAGGGCTTGAGCGCCAGCACCATGTGGCAGAGATGGTTCACGGTGTAGTAGACGTTTTTGCCTACTTCCATGAAGCCCTCACCGCCGCGAGCGAGCTGATGATAGAAGGGATGAGCTAGTTGGGAGAGTTCCTTCTGCGGGATCAGGTGATGCGCCGTGTCCCCCATGTGCTTGATGGTGCGGTGATAGAAGTAGGTCCACATGCTGCTGCCCACGGTAAGGCCGCCGGTCTTTTTGAAGAGATAGAAGTCATTGGCGGCGCGTTTCTTCACCTCGTACCACTTGGGATCCTTGTAGGGAGCTTCGACCTCGGCGCGAGCCTTTGCCCCTTCCTTGGCCACGTACATCATGTACGCGATCCAGGTGGCGATAGGCTCAACCAGCACCTGCGCGCCCTCTTTTTCAAGAAAGGCGAACATGTTGAAGTTGCCGTCACCCTCAGTGGTCTGCGCCCAGAACTCACCGGTGATCTTGATCACCGGCTTCACGCGCAGGCGATCGACCTGAATGGCGTTGAGGCTCTCGCGGCATGCGTGGAGTGCGTCTAGGTACTCTTTGCCGTAGAGATTGTGGGCCACTTTGCCTAGCGTGCAGCTGATTCCCGTGATCTTCTTGTTCTTCTCGAGTAAAGGCTTGGCCCACGACGGCGCGGCGTCCATGATGTGCCAGCGCTTGCGGTCACGCAGCGTGTCGGTGAGGGTTTTCGCAGCCTGCCGGAGGACGCGGTCGGTCTCGCCCTGATTCACTTCGAAGGGACGAACCTGATACGCCAGCTCATTCAGTACGTCTCCCAGGTTGAGCGCGTTGAGCATGCCCATGCCGAAGTCCACTGAGAACTTCAAGCCGGGCTCTCCACTGGCTGCCTTGATGCCGTCAGTCTGCTGGAAGAGCAGCACGCGGAATCCGTTGAACCCGGCATTCTGCAGGGCGAAGCGATACTCTGCCTCGTACATGCCGAAGCGGCAGGGGCCGCAGGAGCCGGCCGTAAAGTAGACGTAATTATCGATGATCTGCTGGCGCGTCATGCCCTGCTGCTCGAGACTCTGCAGATAGCGGACTAGGTTGCCGACTGTGAAGTAGGTGGGATTGCACTGCCCGTTGTTGCCATATTCCTTGCCGGCCTGAAAGTCGGCGACCACGGGGGTGGGGATGTTTTCGCAGCGGTAGCCGCTGCCGTGAAAGACCGCTTTGATCATCTCCTCGTGCTTCCAGGTAAGCCCGCCGAAGAGGATCGTCACGTAGTCGCGCTCTGGCCCCGTGAAGGTGCGCTCTACCGGTTTCTTGAACTCACGCATGCGGGCCAGACCGGCCTCCGCGCGAAGGCGTGCGCGTTCTGCATCGATACGGGCCTGGATTTCCATCTCGAAATCCGTCTGAACAATCTCATTTGCAGCTACCGGCATATGCGTATCTCCTGGAACAGAAAGCGTGATGAGAGTTGTGGTCGAAGAGCAGCGGAGCGTCGATTACATCTGCCCTTTCATTCCCTGGAACCCGTGCGAGAGCTGCTTGAAGAAGTACTTGATAACGCGCTGGTCGTTGTAGCACCAGCCGAGAATGTGATTGAGTGTTGAGAAGCAGTGGGTCTGGCAGCTTTCCTTCTGGTGGTCGAGCTGCTTGGTTTCGAATTTGTGGTTCTCCACCGTGCCCCAGTCATACGAGGCGGTATACATCGGGAAGCACGGCGCCAGCGTCCCGTCCACGCGAATAATCATGGAGTTCTGTCCCGCGCGGCAGTTCCACGGGAAGTGATTGCCCTTCATGAAATCGACCATCTGCCACAGGCGTGAGTTCGAGTTCACCATCTTATGGCCCGAGTCCTGCTTCTCGGTCAGCCACTGGATAGTCTCTTCGACCAGCGGCCAGTCGTCCTTCGTGATGTAAGTGACATTCTCATCGGCGTGCTTGAAGTGCTCATCCTGCGCCAGCAGGGGAGACTCGTTGATGTGGTAGTCGGTAGCAATGCCGCAGTCATGCGCAATCTCGGTAAGCTCGCGCACGTCGTCCAGGTTATTCCGGCAGATGTTGATATTGAGGAAGACCGAATACCCGTATCCGAATTGCTTGCGGACCAGATAATCGAACTGCTTCCGGATCGGGACCAGCGCCTTCGGCAATCCCGGCTTCAGATCTACCGCATCGACGGCAATGTTGAACGTCGACAAGCCGGCGTCGGCCAGCTTGTCGATCACATCGGTGCGCAGGAGCCGCGCATTGGTTGGCAGGTAGATCCAGAAGTTCTTCTTGGCGGCGTAGTAGGTGATCTTGTGGATGAAGTCAGGGCGCAGCAGCGGTTCTCCACCCATATACGCAAGCACCCGGCAGCCCGTGCCGTGCAGCCAATCGATGGAGCGCTTGGCAGTATCCTCGGTCATCCCCTTGACCTTGTTGTCGAAGGCCCAGCAGTAGTGACAATCGAGATTGCACTTGAATTCGGTGAACAGGTAGGAGATGAGCGGGTGAAAATCGCCCGAGGTCACGCGCGAGCGAATGTAGGGAAAGAGCCATCCCTCCATGGCGTGGTAGATCTGGCCAGGCGTCCATTTGCGTTTTTCCGGCGGCTCCCAATTCTCGGATATGTCTACCGGGCCCAGCAGATCGGGGCGCTGCGGAAAGACAGGGTCGGGAAATGTTTGAGGTTTCCCCGTGGGCTGCAGCCCTGGTCCGCTAACCACGGGCTTCGTAAGCAGGTCATGCAGTGGGACGTCCAGCCTGAAGCTTGGCGTTTGTTCGGTCAGCTCTTCCCGATGCATCCGGGCCCCCTTCGCCGAAATGAGAGTAGTCCGGCAGCTGAAAGCATGAATCGCTGCTCCGGACTTTTTAACTGTGCAAATCAAGGGCCAGAGTGGTCGCGTTCCTGTTCTCCGTTAAGCAGTTGAAACTAAAGGCTAAGCTCTGCCGGATATCGATCGGAAACCAACGGTGGCAAACTTATCCTGCCAACGGATTGACCGCCTGCCGGAGAATTGGCGGAGCCCGCGAACAGAACCCGGACGGAGGAGCCATCCTGCTGCGAAACGACGGGCAGCATCTAAGATCGCCGATCCTTGCCACCACCAGCCCCTGAATTTCATCTATAAGGCATCCGCGAGAAGGTGAGGTTTTTCGGCCGGACATGAGAACGCCCCCTCAAGAGCACAGTCCCCGGACCGACATCGCCCTGCCGCACGTTCAGGTTGAGGAGCTCCTTAGCTTTGCGCGCAGTTTGGATACGCATTCCGACCTCGAACAACTTCTGCGTTCGGTACCGTCCGAACTCCGCGCTCTGGTGGCCTCTGGCGCCTCCGCTCTCGTCTATAAGAATGAAGATGTCCTTTCCTTGTACGGGGTTGACGTCGATGGGGTAGTCATCAAGTCACATCTCCCGACGACCCTTTGGCTGGACGAAATTGATCGTGTGATCTCGGAGCAATCACAGCCGTTCGTCATTCGATCGCTCGACGGGGAGATCACGCTTCCTCAAATCGCCCGATTCTTCCTGGAACAGGGGAACCAATCTCTCTGCATCTTTCCTCTGCACACAGCGCGGCGCGGCCTCGGCATTCTCTGTTTCGCAAGAAAACATCCCGATGCCTTCTCCAGGAGTGAACTTGACCTCCTGTCACTGATTGCCCACAACGTTGCCCTGGCCATTGACGACCGGCTCAATTTCGTCCGCTCGGAAACCGTGCGGGTTCAACTGGAGGGTGAACGGACGAAACTGCGGCTGATCCTTGATCTGAACAACAGCGTCGTCTCAAATCTGGAGCTGAGAGAGGTGCTTCGTTCGGTTTCCCCCAGCATTCGCAAGACGATGAGGCTGGATGGTGTGGCGCTCATCCTCCCAGAGTCGGCCAGCGGCCCGCTCCGGCTGTATTCGCTGGATTTTCCCGATGGAAAAGGCATTCTCGATCAGGACACGTTGAGGCCGTTCGACGGCTCACTCGCTGGCCAGGTGTTCCGCTCTGGAAAACCATGGGTGGGAGACATCGAAGACCTGAACGGCACCGGTTTCGACGACCGTCTCATGTCCGGAGCAGGTGTGGAGACCATCTGCATGCTCCCGCTCATCCGTTGCAACAGCACCCTGGGCGTTCTGTGCTTGCTGAGGCTACAGAAGGACGCCTTCACTTCTTCGGATATCGAATTTTTATCGCAAATCGCCTGCCAGGTGGCAATTGCGATCGATAACGCGTTTGCCTACCGCAGAATTACCGAGTTAACGGAAAAGCTCAGGCAGGAAAAACTTTACCTCGAAGATGAGATCCGTAGCGAGCTCAACTTTGAGGAGATTATCGGCAACAGCGCGGTGCTCCGCCAGGTCCTGCGCCAGGTGGAAGCCGTTGCTCCAACAACCTCAACCGTTCTCATTCAAGGAGAAACAGGCAGCGGAAAAGAACTGATTGCCCGCGCCGTTCACAACCTGAGCCAGCGGCGCAATCATTCCTTTGTGAAGCTCAATTGCGCGGCGATACCTACAGGTTTGCTGGAAAGTGAATTGTTCGGTCACGAAAGAGGCGCGTTTACTGGAGCCATTGCCCAGCGGACTGGCAGGTTCGAGTTGGCATCGCAAGGAACAATGTTTCTTGATGAGATAAGCGAAATTCCTGTCGATCTGCAGCCAAAGCTCTTACGTGTTTTACAGGAGCGGGAATTTGAACGCCTGGGAAGTTCTCGCACTCTTCGCACGGACGCACGCCTCATTGCAGCGACCAACCGGGAACTGAGCAGTATGGTGGCAGAGCAGAGGTTCCGCTCCGACCTGTTCTACCGCTTGAACGTATTTCCCATCTTCGTTCCGCCCCTGCGGGAGCGGAAAGAAGATATCCCATTTCTCGTCAGGCATTTCGCTCAACATTTTGCCCGCAATATGAAAAAGAATGTCGACACGATTTCCGCCGAGACCATGAACGCGCTGGTCCTTTACCCATGGCCCGGAAATATACGCGAGCTGCAGAACGTCATTGAACGCGCCGTGATTCTTTCCAAGGGCCCGGTCCTCAAGGTGGCACTAACGGATCTGAAGCCAAAGGGCTCCGACGCAAACGGGCACACCAACGGAGCCGTGACCCTTGAGGATGTCGAGAGAAGGCACATTCTCTCCATCCTGGAACAGACGAACTGGGTCTTCTCCGGCCCGAATGGGGCCGCCGCGAAACTCGGAATGAAGCGTCCAACCCTTCAATTTCGCATGCAAAAACTGGGAATTAGCCGCCCACAGAAACCCCAGGCTGCGGATCGCCAGATTTAAACCTGGTTGCTGCCAGCAAGCTGGCATAGTGCCAACCCGTAGGCAGGAATCGCGGGAGTATCCGGGCAGAGATCATTTCGCAGGTCCCCACACTTATTGAATTTGGAGCTGGGCGATTGGTGCCATCGTTAGGCAAACCAATTGCAGGGGCCTTAATGAGCCGCCCTGTCGACTGGCAACGCGAGGAATGAGCGAGACGAAAGGGCGAGGATTGTCGTCGGCTCAAGGGCGCCCGATCAGCAGCATACAGAGACGAGGTGTTACCTCTCACGAGATTATCGACAGATCGCTGGAAGAAGGAAAGAGCCACATGTTACGAATCGCGGTGACGGAGTGCGCATCGGAGCAACGATGGGCTCTCCAGGGACGGCTGGTCAAAGACACCGTCGACGAGTTGATCTCACATTGGCGGGGATCACGTGATTCAACCCCGGATCGGCTTCGTGTCGTATATCTCGATGAGGTTACTACTATCGACAGGGAGGGAGAACAGGTCCTTCTAATGATGATGGCGGATGGCGCACACTTCATAGCCAACGGTCTGTATACACGGCACCTTCTGGAAACAATGCGAGTACATCACCCAGACGCCAGGTAACGAAGCGAATTCCGTTGCAAGCTCGTCCCATCGAGAGATGTACGTATCAGTTGCAAAAGTCTTGCGGCCAGCAACTCTCACAGCACGTACCCTCCCAATAAACATCCACTGCGCTCGTTGAAAGTTTGGAGACGGCGCCTTCGTGTTGCCGATTATTTCGTCGAAACTCCTAAAATAGAAATAGAGAGAAAGAGATAGATCGCGAGCCCGCTCTATCTCGTCACAAAAACTTCGCCACCATGGAAGCATGTATTTGAAAATAAAATAGAAACGCGCAAGTTATTTGGAATCAAATACTTTACTTCATCACTAGTCAGCTGAATTGATTGGAATGAAACACATACAAGGCAAGAGAATTAGAGGGGGAGGGGTAGGTACGGATAAGTCGGGGCCTCATAACTTCACTGCGTCATAGCTGCGAGGAAATTGAAACATTAGTTAGTCCACTTGGTTTCGGGGAAGCGGGATAGTGTCGCTATAAATCATTGGCGATCTGCCGGCTTTCGGCCGGCCGAAAAGCTTATGCGTTTTCGGCCGAAAAGCAGTGCGTCAAGGGAATATGCTCCTGGACCCAACACACCAACCGCCGCGAGAGTCAACGCGGCCTCGACGAAATGAAATGCACCTTGAGGGTCCGCCTCCCAAACCTGAGCGAGTTCAATCAAGCAACCAACTGCTGCGGCGTAAGGGGTGAACGCTCCAATGCCCAATGTTCCCGAAAGGATGACCAGGAAAAGGAGAAGCCAGATCGACTTCGCTTCGAGAGGATACACGCGACCGTCCACGAGAAGAACCGCTGCGGAGCAAACTCTCAGGATCAGCAATCCAGCGCCCGCCATCCCCGACGGGAACATCGAGAACAGTCTTTGCATACGCGGAATGCTAGCCATATTTGGCGAACGGAACAACCTCGACAAGGGGATACCCCAATCATCCTTTCGGGTGATCCCTGTTTTAGGGAAGGGAACGGTGAGTCATCATAGCGACTGGGGTAATCCAAACCAGGAAGAGTCAGGTGTCGCGACGTTCCCAGAAGTAGGGCCTGTAGAAGGAGGTGCGTGGCGTGTTCAGACAGCCTCTTTCTGAGAGCCGAACGCTGGCTGTTTGCGTGGAGCAGCGCGATTGAACAGGAATTGGTGGACATTGGGTAGAATTCTTAGCTTGGAGCCAAGAAACGTGGATGGACACCGCCTGGCATTTTTCCGCCTGCTGGGCCTTACTGGCTCGCAGGCGCCTCGGCAAAGGCCGTGAATCCAATCATGTACGGTTGGCGACGTTATTGGATCTTATTATTCGCCGCGGTCATCTTCACCAGCGCGTCCGCGCTCGAGAGCGATCTCAAGATAACGCAGTTTGCCCATGCAGCCTGGGGAGCAAACGAAGGTGCTCCGCCACGCATTCTGGCGATCGCGCAAACGACCGATGAGTATCTGTGGATCGGAACTGCGGAGGGTCTCTTTCGGTTTGATGGATTGACGTTTGAACGATACCAGGCGCAGTCCGAGCCACCTCTTCCTTCCGGAGCCGTGGTTTCGCTGCTCGCGCTTCCCGACGGGGATCTTTGGATCGGATTCTATTCAGGCGCGATTAGTCTTCTGCGGAATCGCCATGCGGTGAACTATGGAAAGAGCGATGGTGCTCCGCGAGGCTACATCGATTGCCTGGCGCAAGATGAAACGGGTGCGATCTGGGCTGGATGGGAGTACGGCCTGGTGCGACTTGAGAACAACCGGTGGAAGGAGGTTGGGCGCGAGTGGAACTTTCCCGGGACTGCTGCGCGTGCGATTTACCTTGATCGGGCTGGGACTCTGTGGGTAGCTACGGAAAACACGATTGTCTTCTTGACCAAAGGAACCAGGACGTTTCAGCCGACCGGGATTCATGTCGGCCAGGTCTCGCAGATCCTCCAGGCACCCAATGGAAAGTTGTGGATGGCTGAAACAAGCCGGTCGGTCCGCCCTGTTCCTTTGAATTCAAACCTCACGCCCTCGGACGAAACGGAAGTCCGCATTGGCGCCGCCCAATTTCTCTTTGCGCATGAAGGAGATTTGTGGATCCCGACACTTGGCGACGGACTGCGTCGCGTTCGTGATTCGGAAACGCTCAGGGGTAAGCCTGACCGGTCGAGTCCCGGTCTTGAGAGTTACACGACCCAGGATGGCTTGAGCAGCAATTATGACCTGAGCATCTTTCAAGATCGAGACGGCAATATCTGGGTAGGGAGCGATAGGGGGCTCGATCGATTTAGCCAGACTCCTTTGGTTAATCAGAGGGGACTATCCGGAAATCCTCAGGCAAAACCTCCCTCAATTCAATCGATCGTCGCGGATGGGCAAAGCTACGTGCGATGGACTGATCTGAAACTTCCGGCTGGGACAAAGAATGTGCAGATTAACTATACGGTCGCAAGTTTGACGGACCCATATCGAGCCCATTTCCGCTACAAGCTCGATGGATTCGATACGAATTGGCAGGATGCCGGCACGCAGCGGACTGCACATTATATGAACACCGGTCCCGGAAAATATCGGTTTCGCGTGATCTCCGGCGATCTGGACGGCGCCTGGAGCCCCAATGCCGCAGTGATCGACTTCACCATTCCGCCGTTCTGGTTTCAAATGGCATGGTTCCGAGCGCTGTGCGTCGCGGTCCTGATTCTCCTGTTAGGGACGCTGTATCAACTTCGTCTGAAGCAACTAAAACAGCAGTTCAGTTTGGCGCTTGAGGCGCGCGTGGATGAGCGGACTCGCATCGCACGTGAACTCCATGACACCCTCCTCCAGAGTGTCGATGGTTTAATGCTCTACCTTCAGGCCGCGATGGACGAACCGGATCGTGAACGCAGCCACCAAATGTTAGAGAAGGCTTTAGATCGAGCTGACGAAGCATTGTCCGAGGGTAGGGAGCGAGTTCATACCCTTCGCGCAGAGGCGATGACCACCAATGATTTGTCACAGTCGCTCATCTGCTATGGGAGGGATCGCGCTCAAGAACATGCAATCGAATTCTCGTTTACACTGGTCGGGAATCCGAGACCTCTCGATCCGATTGTCCGGGATGAAGCATTTCGAATTGGAAGGGAGGCTCTGGCAAATGCATTTCAACACTCTGGTGCTTCCAAAATCGAAGTGGAACTGACCTACCGCCGTAGTGAGATTCGGTTGAGGATCCGGGATGACGGTAGCGGCATTGATCCACAGATCGCGGAGACGGGCAAGCCGGGACATTGGGGTCTGTCCGGCATGCGCGAGCGCGCTAACCAGGTTCAGGCTGACCTGAATATCTGGAGTCGCCCGAATGCCGGAACAGAAGTGGATCTAGCCATACCCGCCCGCGTAGCATATCAGCGCCGTTTCAGAATCTTTCCGCTTTCTTGGATCGAGAGCAAAGCGAGCGGTGAACGGAGCTGACTGTGATCGAGACCGGGCGGATCAGAATTCTTGTCGTGGACGATCATCCATTCTTGCGCGAAGGTATTGCCGCAGTGGTCAACGGACAAAAGGACATGATCCTGGCCGGTGAGGCAAGGAACGGACGCGAGGCGCTGGAAAGCTTCCGGCATCTCCGGCCAGACGTTACCCTGATGGATATTCAGATGCCCGGCATGAGTGGTATTGAAGCCATGCAGGCGATACGGGCCGAATTTCCGACCGCCCGAATTGTCGTGCTCACTGCCTATCGAGGTGACGTCCAGGCACTAAGGGCTTTCAAGGCGGGCGCTGTCGGATACCTTTTGAAGAACATGCTTCGTAAGGAGCTGCTCGATACGATTCGAACCGTTCATGCCGGACGGCGAAGAATTCCCGATGAGATAGCAATGGAACTCGGCGAGCATTCGCTTGAAGATGCCTTATCGGAGCGCGAAATTGAAGTTCTTAAGATGGTCGCCAACGGAACCTCAAATAAAATAATCGCTTGTAAATTGGCGCTCGCAGAAGCCACTGTAAAGAGCCATCTGAAGAATATCTTTCAAAAGCTCGGCGCAAATGATCGAACACATGCCGTTACCATCGCAATCCGGCGGGGCTACATCGATCCCGAATGAACGGGAGTCATTCGCCCGCTTGCAGTGCGTATCGATCTCACGCTTTACGACTGCGCTCCTGCACATTCCGGCCGATAAGGCAGCCGCATTGAGCCATCGCCCATAGAAGCTCACCAGATAAAGGCATGGACGAATGGGGAAATATTGTCGCGCTCTGTTGGTGAGAAATCGCAAAAGTAGGGCGGCCCGATCATCCTTTTGAGGGTTATAGAGTAATCCGTTCTCGGATATTGTCTAGCTAGCCGCGTAGTGATCACGTGTGGAATGAGCGGGACATCAGGGGCATCCGCGGAACGAGACATAAATACATGCTTGCTTAGGCCGTACGGACAAGGAAGCTCATGGTGACAGCGTTAAGCCATCTCCGATGCCGGGAGTGTTCGCGCTGAGGCGGATCTCGCCCGGGCGGTCCGGGGCGCTTCCCCTTGTCTTGTTGGCAAGAACGTTTTTTCGCCAGTGGAATCAGGAAAAGGAGAGCCGCATGACCATTGCTGCTGAGAATGTGTTGGACTTCGAGAAGGCAGTGGGAGATCGGTTCGGCGAGACGAAGCAGAAACTGTATTTCAAGGAGGAAAGCCGGGCTGAATTTGGGGCAATCGTCGGCGACAGTCCAGCCTTACACACCGCATTGCATTTGGTGTCCATAGTGGCACCTACTGACTCGAGCGTGCTGATATCAGGTGAGACGGGGACAGGCAAGGAGCTTATTGCGCACGCAATCCACAATCTCAGTGGCCGCCGGCAGCGGAACTTTGTCAAATTGAATTGCGCGGCGATCCCGCTTGGACTCCTCGAAAGTGAACTATTCGGACATGAAAAAGGAGCATTCACGGGGGCGGTTACTCAGAAAACTGGACGTTTCGAACTCGCACACAAGGGCACCCTCTTCCTTGATGAAGTTGGCGACATTCCCTTGGAACTGCAGGCGAAATTGCTGAGAATTCTGCAGGAGCAGGAATTTGAGCGACTTGGCAGCAACTATACGCACAAGGTAGACGTCCGCGTGATCACAGCAACTCATCGTAACTTGGCCGCCATGGTGAAGCAGACAGTGTTTCGTGAGGATCTTTACTATCGGCTGAATGTATTTCCGATCCACGTTCCGTCCTTACGGCAGCGTACTGAGGACATTCCGAGACTGGTCTGGCACTTTACGGAACTCTCTGCGCGAAAGATGAACAAAAGAATTGACGCAATTCCATCGGAGACGATGAGTGCGCTCGTGAAATACCGCTGGCCTGGAAACGTCCGCGAATTGCAGAACTTTGTCGAGCGAGCGGTCATTCTTTCTCAGCACACCGTTTTACGGGCTCCAATCTCAGAATTGGAGCCATTCATCGCCCGTAGAGAATTAAATGTGCCTTTGACCAGTCTCGAGGAATTTGAGCGAGATCATATCGTCCGCGCGCTTCAGGCGAGCAATTGGGTTGTGGGCGGCCGAAATGGTGCCGCGTTGCGACTGGGAATGAAGCGGACGTCCCTCATTTATAAAATGCGGAGGCTGCGGATAAGCCGTCCCGCGAACATTCAACAAGAGGGTGCCCCCAGGAGCTGTGCGTATCAGGACTAACTCTGTTCTTCTGCGTGGCAGGATACGACGGCTGTTGTTACCGAATCCCGCCGGTGACAGAAAGCGGTCACGAATCTGTCACTGATATCACCCCCGGTTGGCACCCTTCTAAAACACCATCTTCCAGCAGCCAACCAACTTATATCTGAGTTATTTGGATGCTTTCTATCCATCTCGATTTGGCAATTGCTTGCTCAATCTTGTCAGTGAGGCCAAGTGTATGTCGTATGTGGGGTTGTTGCGCCCACTCGGTCAGTCACAAGAGCATGATCAGGCCGACGAAGATGCCCTCGTGATCGCCGCTCAGTCTGGATCCGAGTCAGCATTCAGAGAACTGTGCCAGCGAAATTCGGGGCAGCTATTCCGATCCATTTCGCGAGTAACCAAAGATCATGCCGACGCGGAAGACGCGTTCCAGGATTCCCTGATACGAGCATTTGTTCACATTCAGCAGTTCGACGGGAGGGCGAGCTTTTCAAGCTGGCTCACTCGAATCGGCATCAATTCCGCCCTTATGATTTTGCGGAAAAGGCGGAGGACCCGCGAAACGTCGATTGACCTTATGGATAACGACGAGGACATGAGGCGCCAATGGGAGGTCGCTGACATAGCCCCAACTCCGGAAGAACATTGTCTTTTGAATGACATGAGGCGAGCTCTGAACCGCGCGATTTTCCGATTGCCATTGCATCTTCGCATTGTGGCGGAGTTGAGGCTGTTCAAAAATCTCTCCGCGCACGAGATTGCCGCCACCTTGAATATCTCAATTCCAGCCACAAAGTCGCGTTTGCTTCGGGCAAAGCGCCGAATCGTCGGAAGTCTTCACGGGAATGCGACTCCGAGACACAGAGGAAGCAGAGGTTGAGAGGCAACACCTGAATCGTGCCAGTTGTAGACGTCGGCAATGCCCTCACCTCCGCGGCGGTAGCCCAGAAATTTGCAACGACCGGCTTGCCGCCACAATCCTTGAATGAAGCGGACTTCGCGAAAATCAGTGCAACACAAAGCCGGTGCAACCTCGCCCTTGGAGAACACTGGTAGAACCGGATGTCAGTGGTGTCTTGCAAAAATGAATTAACCTTTGAGAATGACCTCACTGGACGCCGGTAAGCAGATCGCTTAGAGAGGCGCAACCCGTATGCACGTGGCTCGCTCTTCTGCAATGACGCATACAGCAAGAAGGTCATCCTCCAGGGAGTGTCGAACAAAATGGAAAGTTCTTATAGAGATATCGCACCCGATGAGAGCCCGGAAATCTCAATCAGCGAACGGGTGCGCGCTCTCAGCTCCATCCAGGAACTAGAAGGGCTTACCGATACAGAGTTGTGTTGGATCGCGAGCAAGAGCTCGGAGCGCGTAGTGGCTGATGGCGAAGTAATTTTTAGTCAGGAGGCGCCCCCGAATCACCTCATCTTTGTCCTATCAGGTGAGGTGAATGTCAAACGCCACACTTCCAGCCCCGTCACTGTTTTCGTCGGGCGCACCGGACGGATCACCGGGCGAACTCCTTTCTCGCGCATTGGGACGTGGAATGCCGATGGCCGCACTGCAGGAAACGTCTGGCTTCTGGAGATACATCACAGCCGGTTCGACGAGATGCTGAAAGTCATACCGTCGATGACCGAACGCATCGTGCATGTGCTGATCGATCGCAATCGAGAGTACGCCCGAGCGGAAGAGCAGATCGGCAAGCTATCCGCTCTCAGTAAGCTGGCGGGCAATCTCGCTCACGAACTCAATAATCCAGCCTCGGCAGCTCGCAGCGCGGCCCTCGCTCTGAACAGAGCGCCGGGTACGGTCGAAGAGACGGCACGGTATCGATTAGGCCAGTCGCTGCTGGATGATCTCGCTGTCGACCTTTACATCTCGAGGTTGGCGGCCATTCGCACGATCGTCGCAGGCCCCAAACTGAACGCTGACCCGACCTTTGCAAGTGTGCTGGAAGAATCCATCTGTGGCTGGCTCGACGCGAAGGCATTTGAGGACGCCTGGAAACTGGCCCCTCCACTTGCTGAGGCAGGTGTTACCGTGTCCCAGCTGGAAGAGTTGCTGGAGCCCGTCCCGTCTTCGGCTCACACGATTGCTCTTCAGGACCTCTTGACGACGCTGACGCGGGACGTATCCGCGGCCTCCGTGATGGAGGCCAGTGAAAGGATCTTCCGCATCGTGGCAGCAGTCAAAGATTACTCATATATGGATCGGCAGCCGGTTCAGGATGTCAATGTTGCCGAGTCTCTCGATACGGTGCTTCGCATCTTTCAGCCAAGGCTCACCGGGATCACGGTGAAACGTCTGTATCATCCGGATGTACCGCTGTTCAAAGCCTTTGGCGGCGAATTGAACCAGGTCTGGGCCGCGCTAATCGAGAACTCGCTCGAAGCGATGAGTAACTCCGGTACGCTCACCCTGTCCATCAAACTGCAGGGAAAGACGATTCTGGTCGAGGTCTCCGATACCGGCGGAGGAATTCTTGCCGAGCACACCGATCGCGTCTTCGAACCCTTCTTTACGACCAAACCTTTCGGGAAGGGACTGGGATTGGGACTCGATATGGTGCAGCGCGTGATCCAGAAGCATTTCGGAGCAGTCGCATTCGAATCAAGACCAAAGAAGACATCGTTCTATGTGCGATTGCCGCTGGACCGCACTGAGGTCTATTGAGGCCCGAGCGTGAAACCTTTATGAGTCAAATTTAAGAGTTACAGCATCACTATAGGAAAGACTTCACGCGACCAGATTAGGAGGCTCGGGACTATGGTTGCCGAAATCGTATCGATAAATATCAGCAGCCTGCAAAAGATGTGGTGGAACGGCGAAGAAATCCTGACCGGAATCCATAAGAAGCCGGTCGACCATCCCGTCCAAATCCGAACACTCAGCATCGTGGGTGATTTGCAGGCGGATCTGGTAAACCACGGAGGCAAGGACAAAGCGGTTTATTTCTATCCCTCCGAGCACTTTCCCTTCTGGGCTGAAATTCTTGGCAAATCACAACTTCATCCGGGAGCCCTCGGAGAGAACTTCACGTTAAAAGGTGTGCTCGAAACTGAGGTATTCATCGGTGATATCTGGCGCATCGGAACGGCTCTCGTGCAGATTACCCAGCCTCGCAGTCCTTGCTACAAACTGGCAATCAAGTATGAGCGTCTTGACCTCGTCACACGGTTCCTGGAGGCAACGAAACCTGGCTTCTATGCTTCCGTGCTGCGGGAAGGAGCCGTACGAGCCGGGGACCCAATGGAGTTGGTATCGCGGGAACAAGACAAAATCACCGTGGCTGACGTCTTTCGCTTGGCTGTCGGCTTCGAACCGGACGTGAGTCTTCGTTCAGCGATTGGAGACTACGATCTCATACCGGCATTTTGGCGAAGAAAGGTCTTGGCGCACGCTCCGCGGTTGGAAGCGGCAGCGCTCGCTCGTTAGCTCCTACAGAGAAGACTTCTCTTGCGCGGCCTCGCAAGGAACAGCTTGAGCTCTGGCGAGCTCTAACGAATGGGATACGATCGTGGGCGCTCCCGGCGTTGTCCGCCGGGACAACTTCCCTCATTTCACGGCCTCAACGTGACCATATGACTGAAGGCTCCCGTCTGCGAGTGGTAGTAAGGCAAGACGTATGGCAATCTCATTCGTGGATTGCTCATTGAGAGGTTCATTCTCCGCGGGCGACCTTAGTTTCCTGAGCTCCGGCCACTGTTTTGCTAGTTCCTGCAACAACTCAGCGGTAAGCAGGTCAAGCTTCGGCCGTATTCCGGTTCGCAGGTCCTGAACCTCCGGAAACAGACCTTGGTGCTGAGCCGTCCACTGGGCGAAGAAGCAATATTGAACTTCCTTAGCGGCTTCCATTTGCAGTCGGAAGAAATGTTGGGCCCACCCCGCAGGTATTCCAACTGCTTGTGCTCTGACCGCAACATCGGCCAGCACCTGTTGTTCGCGGTTGGGATCCTCTATGGCCGAGCCGCTGTTCCATTTGGTTCTTGCCACGTCAGTCATCAGGCTCAACCGTTCCTCAATGAGGTTACTCAGTACGTCGCTGCCGGGGAGCGGCCGAGCTGCGGAGATCTTATTGTGAGCCTCCGAACCCTTTGAATCTGGGTGAACGATAGAACACATCATTTGCCCTGTAGCGTTTCCACCGCCATAAAACATCGCGATCGACAGCATACCTATAGCCAGAAGCTTCATCACTTCACTTCTTCCTTATCTGTGGGTAAATCCTTGACTATATAGCGAGCGAATTCGCCAGCAAGGCGCCATTGTGTAGACTGGCTCCATCTGCGACTCGTCGGAAAATAGACTCAGGAGATCATTGCAGTGACGCATGCTCTGCCATAAGCACTCACGCACCCAGAGCGTCACCCCAATCGCGACGCCTTGCAGTATGCGCAACAGGGACGGCTCACCGTTTTGGTTGAGCAAGACTTGGAATTAGGCCATCGGGTCCGGACGACACCAGCAGATAGCATCTTTCCAAGTGTCATCGCGTGGAAGAGATAAGCCCCTATTTAGAGAATCGCCAGGCATGCGTCTCGACGAACGAGCACAGCGTGATTACCCCTCTCGCAGATTGGACGCGCCTTTCAACCTTTGGTTACGAGAGGTGCTTTAGGACCGAGGCGAGCGATGGAAGAGCCATCAATACAGCGATCGAACCTTGGGTCGTAGTCGAAGCTGACGACCAACATTCGTCACTGTCGGACTTCCGTCACAAATTCGTCAGCTGGAGATTGAGATTTGCTTTGACGTAGCCAATCGTTTGTACAGAGCAGAAAGAGCTTAGCTCGACAAGCGGCACAAAGGAAGAGGCGTCGCGTTTGGTATTTCGGTTGCACTAGGACATTTGACTTGCGTTACATCATTCGAAAATAAGGCGACGAGAGCACGTAATCATCACGGAACGGCCAAGATTCATTCTGCTCAGGCTGATGGGCAGCCGCTGATGCATCAAAAGTGAACCCATAGGAAGATTGCCCATACGTAACCACATCAACCAGAGTAAGGAGAGGGAATTATGAGCAGCGCCCTGTCAGGACAAGCGATGAACGAGGGGAATCGATCGGAAATCCCTATAGAGCTGGGCGGTCATGCCTTAGCCAAGAGTAATTTAACCAAATTGGCTGCATGGGTAAGTGATCGTAATATTCCTTTCCTGATCACCAGTATCGGCATGATTGTCATGCTTTTTTGGGCGGGGTCTTATAAGATGACTGCTCCCGGAGCCCAAGGCATAATTCCCTTGGTTTCCAACAGTCCTCTGATCAGCTGGCACTTCAAGCTGTTCGGCCCGTATGTCGGTTCCGATATAATCGGCCTCACCGAGATTACTGCTGCCGTATTGATCATCGCAGGCTATTTCAGCCCTAAAGCGGGCATCATAGGCGAGCTCATCGAATAGGGCATGTTCTTCACAACCAGCACTATGGTCATAACTACCCCTGGCGCGATTATCTCCGTCCCCGGTATTCACGGGATGAGATACATGAGCTTTTTGGGACTCTTCCTTTTCAAGGATGTCATATCCCTCGGCGTATCCTCTTACCTGATCAGCTATTTCGGCCAAAAAGCTGTCTTCTCCGAAAACGAAAGCTGACGGCAAAGCACACGAAATCTTATGAACTCTCACTTCCAATACGTAATATCCGGCGACTTGTGACATCTGATTTAGCAACCCTCAACGAGAGAGACCAAGCCGCTTTGTGGCTTGGTCGTTTGCGCTTGGTGCGGTTGCCGACGCATCGGCAAGCCCCGGGCAGTCATCGTGATCGAGCTGCGCTCTGCAAGTGGTGTTGACGACTTTGCCGAGAGTATCTGCTGCGGTGTGGTGATAGTTGGATGCCCGCCTAACTTGGAGAGGCGACCGACAGGAGGAAATTCGAAGGCGGACGAGTGCTGCAGTTAAAAATGATCTGGATGGATAGGTGCATCCCAGAATCAGGGGCTCCTTGTCCAAAATCGCTATTATTACATCTCTCTCGGTGAGTAGATTCCCGGGAAAAAGTCGTATGCGTCGTTTTCTCGCCCTTCGCTTGAAGAGGTTCTGGCCTTTCGTGCGTACATAGACGCGGAAATGGAGAGATTATTTGCCGGTTCCCTCGATGAGGCGGCGTCACGGCGCATCGCGCTGGGGCTGAACCACGAGTAGCAGCACCAGGAACTGGCACTCACTGACATCAAGCACGCATTTTTCTCGAATCCATTGCGTCCGTCATATGGAGGTGCTTCCCTCGCTGAGGAGCGTGAGCATGCCATCCCTAATCTCAGATGGTACAGTTTCGATGCTGGACTGATTGAGATTGGTCATTCGGTGGACACGGAGGACCCTATGGCATTTTGCTTTGACAACGAGAGCCCCCGCCACACCATCTACCTGGAAGCGTTCCAGATTGGAAACCGCAATATCACGTGTCGTGAGTATCTGGATTTCATGTCTGATGACGGGTATACAAGCTCCAGGTTCTGGCTGTCTGACGGATGGGAGACAGCGAAGCAGGCGGACTGGGAGGCTCCTCTCTATTGGGAACGTGATCCCAGCGATGTGACAGGCTGGCACGTCTTCACGCTGAGGGGGCCGCACGGGCTTTCCGCGCTGCTTGATACCCCGCGTATGCCATGTAAGTTTCTTCGAAGCCGATGCATTCGCGCGCTGGCGTGGCTGCAGACTCCCCACAGAGGCCGAATGGGAATTCGTTGCTAGCCAGGCGCCGCGGCACGGAAATCTGCTTGAGATAGGGAGTTTGCATCCAGCACCGGCAGACGGAGATGGTATTGCCCAACTCTTTGGTGACTGCTGGGAGTGGACTGCTAGTCCCTATGTGGGCTATCCGGGATACAAGCCTCTGCCAGGTGCATTGGGCGAATATTACGGCAAGTTTATGTGTGGCCAGATGGTTGCCCGCGGAGGATCCTGCGTTACACCTGCGAATCATGTGCATGCGGCCTATCGTAATTTCTTCCAGCCGGCAACGCGTTGGCAATTCACCGGAGTACGTTTGGCAATCTGAAGGAATTTGGTTTGCATGACGGGGTACTTTTAACCCCGGATGCGATTGGCCTCGTACTGTGAAAGTGCATTTAACGATTGGCGTTGCGGGCTGTGACGAAGGTTGCGACCAAAGCCTGTCAGTGTTGGGAATCCGTCGCAAGTTCGTCAGTGGGCGATTGGGATTTGCCCACGTCTGTCAAGAGATCCTACGAAGAGAGAACAACTTAGCTCCATAGCCAGTCCCGAAGCGGCATGTTCTCTTTTGGCACTTCGGTTGCACAAACAAGAACGGGGTACGTTGCGCCGCGTTAGGCTGAAGCGCCACGAACCGTCGAAATTATTGGCAGGGAACCCGTCAGATCGCCCAGAAACACACTACACAGAGAAGAGGAGTCCTATGAGTACTGTCCTTTCCACGTTCGCTCCTGTGACCTCCGTCCATAAGGTTGAAGCAGACGGAATCGAAGTGTTCTACCGTGCGGCAGGCGACCCGAGCGCCCCGGTGCTGCTACTTCTGCACGGTTTCCCGACGTCGTCGTTCATGTTCCGCGAACTCATTCCACGCCTCGCGGACCAGTTCCGAGTTATCGCACCAGACTTGCCCGGTTTTGGATTCACAGAAGTACCTGAGAAACGAAAGTATACGTATTCGTTCGACGCCCTGGCGCGTACCGTGGAGGCCTTCACAGATGTACTGGGCCTCAACAGCTACGCTATTTACATTTTCGACTATGGAGCACCGACGGGCTTGCGTCTGGCGATGGCTCATCCTGAACGAGTGTCGGCTATCGTTTCACAGAACGGCAATGCCTATGAAGAGGGACTCGGCGATGCGTGGGCACCGATCAGGAAATATTGGTCTACACCGACAGCAGAGAACAGGGAAGTAATCCGGCAGGCCATCCTGAACCTCGAAGGGACTCGGTGGCAGTACACGCACGGAGTTGCGAATCCCGATAACGTTCCCCCTGAGTCATACACGTTGGATACTGCATTGCTGGAACGGCAGGGGAACAAAGATATTCAGCTTGATCTGTTCCTCGATTACGCCTCGAACGTGAAGCTTTATCCCACGTTTCAGGAGTATTTTCGGAAATCAAAACCTCCCTTGCTGGCGATCTGGGGCAAGAACGATCCGTTCTTCATTCCTGCCGGAGCGGAGGCATATCGAAAGGATCTGCCGAACGCGCGTGTTCAGTTCCTGGATACAGGACATTTTGCAACCGAGACGCACTTCGTGGAAATTGCCGTTGCGATCAAAGAGTTCTTGGGGGCGATTGGCGTTTCCCGAACGAATCAGATCGTGTCGCGATGAATTCTTCTCTTTCCATGGGTACCGTTGTGCTGGTTCACGGAGCATGGGCTGACGGATCCTGTTGGCAGAACATCATTCTGCCTCTGCGGCGACACGGGCTGAAGGTAACGTGTGCCCAGATTCCCCTTACATCGCTCACGGATGACATAGAGGCTCTCCAGCGGGTTCTCGAAAGAATGACTGGACCGGTAGTACTGGCCGGACACGCGTATGGCGGTGCCGTGATCGCTGCACCGTATGGCGATCGGGTAAAGTCGCTCGTATATGTGGCGGCGTTGGCACCCGATGAGGGGGAAACGGTCGCGGATGTGTTTTATTGCACTGATCCGCATCCCGAGGCTCCACGCCTCGCTCCCGACGAGCATGGTTTTATCTGGATGCCGGAAGAGAGTTTCAGCCGTGCGGTAGCTCACAAGGACTCCCAGGATCATGCAACGATCATGTCTGCGGTGCAGCGGCCTCTCGCGCTGAAATGCATTCAAGAGAAAGCCCCCGCCCCGGCATGGAAAGCGAAACCATCGTGGTATCTCATTGCGGAAGAGGATCGCATGATCAGCCCGGAGAATCAGCGCTACATGGCCAATCGTATGGGCGCCACTGTCCGATCGCATCAGGTGGACCACTCCCCAATGCTCACGGCACCCGATGTGGTGGTTGAGGTAATTCTGGAAGCCGCGCGTCAAACACTTCGGTGACAAGACGCTTGCGAAGAGGAGCTGCACGGCTTCTCTTCGCAAAAAAAAATACGACGTGAGATTGATGAGTTCAAGATGACGGATGCGCAGCGGGAAGACGGCCTGGCGCTCAAGTTCGACGGTGAAGCAAGGAGACATCAAATGTCAGAGTCAGTAGCCATCGTCACCGGTGCCAGCCAAGGTATCGGCCGAGCAACAACCATCCGCCTCGCGCACGACTTCTCCGCGCTTGTGCTCGTCGCGCGGAGCCACGCAAATCTGGAACAGACGGCGGAAGCTGTGAAGGCCGCTGGAGCGAAAAAACTGATCATAGATATCGATCTGGCCAAAACCGAAGCCGCGCAGACCGTCGTCGATCAGACTTTGGGCGCATTCGGCCGCATTGACGCCCTCCTCAACATCGCGGGTGCTGTGCCGCAGATCGATCTCTTCGAGATGACAGACGAGCAGTGGGACGACGGAATGGCGCTGAAGTTCCACGGCGCACGCCGCCTAACGATACGAGCCTGGGATGCTTTAAAGGCCTCAGGCGGATCCGTCGTTTTCACCTCTGGAAGCGCCGCTCTCGACCCCAAGCCAGGCTTTGCGGCAGTCGCTGCGGTTAACGCCGCGATCATCGCGGTTGCAAAAGCATTCGCAGAGCAAGGGATCAAGGACGGAGTGCAAGTCAACAGCGTGGTGCCAGGTCCTGTAATGACCGGACGCAGGCAATCCTTCTTCGAAAAATGGGCGCCGGCACACAACCTCACTTTCGAAGAGGCGATGAAGAAGTTCCCGGAGGAAGCCGGTATTCGTCGCTACGGCAAACCAGAAGAGATTGCCGACCTGATGGCATACATGGTGTCGCCCGCGGCGAAGTGGATGACGGGAACCTCTGTCCGCATGGACGGCGGCGAAATCAAAGGCATCTGATTTTGAAATTTATCAGAGCTTCGACACGCTGATAGAGACCGCAGGAAAGGGATGAATTCGAGAGTTCAGAGGGGAAGGGAATCGGAGCAGATCGCTTCTATCTTAGCTGACGATGTCCAGCTGTACCATCAGCTGGTTCGGCCTTATGAGCGAAGTATCTATATGGTCTCTTTCTCCTATATGAAAAACGAGGAAGATGCTGACGAAGAGGCGAGTTCAGCGAACATGAATGGAAACAGACTTGGAGCGTGATCTTCGAAGACGTGACGTCTGAACGTTTCTTCCGATCAGTAAATCTCGGACTTCTGTAAAAAAAAGCGGACGACAACGCAAACTCAAATGCATCACGTATGAAGGAGAACAATACCTATGAATTCTCAAGGACAGCCGGAAGTTTACGATCTCCTCATCCTTGGTAGCGGCGCCGGCTCGAAACTGCTGGCTTGGACCTTCGCAGGACGGGGGCAGAAGGTCGCGGTAGTCGAACGCAAGTATGTAGGCGGAGCCTGCCCTAACATCGCATGTCTTCCCAGTAAGAATGTCATTCACACAGCGCAGATTGCTCACAATGTGCGGCGCAGCGAGGAGTTTGGGGTCAGCATCGATGGCTTCCGCATTAATATGCCCGCTGTAAGGGATCGAAAACGCCGAATGGTCCAGGGACTCGTAGACACGCATCTCGCCCTGTTTAAGCAAAGCGGAGCGGAACTGATCATGGGATCAGGGAGGTTTGTGGGACCCAAGACACTTGAGGCAACGCTGCCGGACGGAAAGAAACGTTTGTTGCACGGCCAGAATATGGTGATTGGCACAGGGACGCACGCGGCGATCGAGAATATTCCTGGGCTGATAGCAGCACAGCCGCTGACCCACGTCGAGGCCCTGGAACTCGATGTGGTGCCCGAGCACTTGATTGTTGTGGGAGGCGGGTACGTCGGGTTGGAGTTCGCACAGGCGATGCGCCGATTTGGCAGTAAGGTCACCGTCATCGACCGCAATCATCGCGTCATTCATGGCGAAGACGATGACATCACCGAAGGCTTGCAGAGCCTTCTGCAGGACGAAGGCATAGAACTGGTTCTGAACGCCAGGATAAAAAGCGTATCCGGCATATCAGGGCAGTCGGTCCATGTCACCCTCGATCAGAACGGAATGGAGACCGCGCTGGAAGGAACACATCTTTTGGTCGCAGCCGGGCGCGTGCCGAACACGAAGGACATCGGGCTGGAACTTACCGGAGTGGAGCTGACAAAACACGGCTATATCAAAGTGAACGAGCGCCTCGAAACAACTGCGCCGGGTGTGTGGGCGGTGGGGGATGTCGCGGGGAGTCCGCAGTTCACCCATATTAGCGAGGATGACTTCCACGTTGTCCGCGACAATATCCTCGGTGGGAACCGGGTGACTACGGGTAGGCAGGTGCCGTTCTGTCTCTTCACGGCTCCTGAATTCGCGCGTGTTGGAATCACCGAGAAGGAGGCGAAGACTAAGGGGATTGACTACCGTCTCTTCAAGATCCCGATGACCGCTATGCTGCGAGCACGCAGTCTCATGGAAACGCGCGGATTCCTGAAGTGTCTGGTGGAGCGCAACAGCGACAACATCCTCGGGTTCGCGGCCTTCGGCGTGGGTGCAGGCGAGATCATGGGGTGTGTGCAGATTGCAATGCTTGGAGGGATCCCCTACACTACGCTCCGCGAAGCAGTCCTCGCACATCCTACGATTCCAGAGGGACTGATTGCTCTGTTTTCCTTCGGAGCGTCTTAGTAAGGAGCAGCGGGATCAAACTCTCTTGAGTACCAGCCCGCATGATATTCATACATTACGGAGGAATTCGAAGGACGAATGGATAGTCACACGGGTAGGGTAGCGAAGCAGTTTGGAGCAGTTGCAGAAGCATATTTGTCGAGCACCGTTCACAGTCAGGGAGCGGATCTGGAGGCCATCGCCGACAGGCTTCGGAGCAGGTCAGATGCAGCGGTGCTGGACTTAGGCTGTGGAGCCGGACACCTGAGCTTTGCGGCAGCCCCGCATGTGGGTTCAGTCGTTTCTTATGACCTGTCCGCCGAGATGCTCAATATGGTTGCAACCGAAGCGAAACGGCGCGGTCTCCACAATCTCACAACTCAAAAAGGAAGTGTCGAAGAACTTCCATTTGAGAGCGCCAGCTTCGATTGGGTCTGCTCCCGCTACAGCGCGCACCATTGGACAGAAATTCGGAAGGCGCTCCGTGAAGCCCGGCGAGTTCTGAAACTGGGCGGTGGTCTCATTTTCGTCGATACATGCGCTCCAGCAGACCCGCTAATGGACACTCATCTGCAGGCCATCGAATTGTTGAGAGATGGGTCGCACGTGCGGAACTATTCAATAACGGAATGGCATTCCATGCTTGCAGAGGCCGGATTCGAAGTTGGGGCGCAACATACCTGGAAGCTCCCTCTTGACTTCAAGGCATGGGTAGGCCGCATGAAGACGCCAACGCTCTATGTAGAGGCCATCCAGTCGCTCCTGCAGAACGCGCCGCGGGAAGTTCGAGACTATTTTCTAGTCGCAGAAGATAGCTCTTTTACGCTGGACGCAGTTCTCATAGAAGCCAGCTGACACCACGGTAAAGATCACCCCGCCGAGCCGTGATACCGCGGGTCATACAACGTTCATTCCCGCGAATGCGGGGAATGAACTCTTGTTCATTCTTCGCGCAGCAGGATCATCGGATCGACGGCGAGTGCATGTCGCGCTGGAATCCACGCCGCGACCAGGCCCACCAGCAGCATGATCAGAACTACGCCGACAAGCACGATCGGGTCTTTCGGTGTCGCCTGATAGACAATCGAGGAAAGCACGCGAGTGGCCAGCACCCCGAGGATCATGCCCGCTACGGAGCCAGCCGCCAGCAGCCGGAAGGCTCGTCCCAGCGCAGCGCCAAGCACCTTGCGTTGATTTGCGCCGAGCGCCACTCGGATACCCAATTCGCGCAGGCGTTTGGTCACAACGTAAGATGCCATTCCAAAAATGCCGGTGATGGCGAGCATCGCCCCGAGCAGACCCAGCACGCCAAGTGCCACCGTGGCCACACGGGCCGCAAAGAGCGCGGAGCCGAGTTCACTGTTCCAGGTCTTGATCTCGAGGGGCAGCGCTGGATCGAGGCTATGCACAGAGCGCTGCAACGCGGCAGCTATCTCCTGCGGAGCCCTCTCGGATCGAACGATGATCCAGCTATTGTTGGAAGGCTGCTGCAGGAAGGAATAGAACATGGCCGGCTCCTGATCTTCTGTCAGGGTTTCATATTTGCCGTCCTCCACCACTCCCACAACTTCAACGCGTGTGCCAGCCCAGATTTTGAAGTGACCGCCGATCGCCTTATCGACGGAACCAAATAGTTTGCGCGCAAATTCACGGTTGACCAGAGCGACCATTGGGGCCTTGGCGTCGTCGTGCAAGGTAAAAACGCGCCCCGCTAACAGCGTCGTCCCCGCCGCGCGAAAATAGTCGGGCGAAACATTGAATTGCTGTGCGTCCGCAGCAGAATTCGTCGGCAGGTAGTCCGTGGTGGTGTCACTGTAAACCGATGAGTCGTTGCCGCCGATGCTGAGCGCCAGGCGGTCGGAGTAGCCGACGGCCGTAACGCCCGGAATATTTGCCGCGGCATCGATCATGCGCCGCTGCATCTGCGGGCGTTGATCTCCGTCATATCCGCCCATGTGAAGATCGGTTTGGAGGAGCACCACGCCCTGGGGTTGGAAACCATAATTACTGTGCAGCGAGCGCATCAGACCGCGCACCGCAACCAGCGAGGCAGTAACCAGAACCGCGCAGATAGCGATTTGCAGGGTAAGCAGCACGTCTCGCAGCGTGAACCGCCGCAGATTGCCGATCCCCGTCGATCCCGAGCGGATGATCTGCCAGGGATCGACGCGCAGCACCTGTCGAACCGGGACCAGAGCAAACAGAAAACCGCTGAACAACGCAAGCAACAACGCAAGAATGTAGGTTCTGACATCCGGATTGACCGGCACATTGATGGGGATTCCTGGAATAGGCCGCCAGGTGCTCAGCACACGCAGAATTGCCACGGCGCCAACGATGCCGCAAACTCCCCCGGCCAGAGAAACCAAAACGGCTTCGGTGAAAAGCTGTCGAAGGATAAGCTGACGGGGCGATCCCAAAGACATGCGCACGGCAATTTCCCGGGAACGGTCAGCCGTTCGCGCAGCAAAAAGGCTGCCGAGATTGGCGCATGCGGCCAGCAGGATGAGTCCCGCCAGGAGCATCAGTCCAGCCATAAAGGCGCGTGCGGGACGGCCAAGCGTATTTCCCACCAGCCCCGGCCGCGACAAGGAGAATTTCAGACCATCATCCTCTTTCGGATAGGACTTCGCCAGGGAAGCGGCAATGGTGTTGAGGTCCGATTCTGCTGCGGCTGCTGTTACCCCCGGCTTCAAATGGCCAGTGACCCACGTGAAATGGGAGCCGCGCGCCTCCATAGGATCCCATCCTCCCATCTGCGGCAGGTCCACCAGGGGCGCCCACAGGTCGGGCGCGAAGAAAAGCTCGGTGCCGCGGAAGTCGGGCCGCGCAACGCCCGCAATCGTGTAGGGATGCTTATTGATCTGAACGGTGCGTCCCACCGCGGCCGGATCGCTGTTGAAGTGGCTGTGCCAGTAGGCATAACTCAGGACCACGAAGGGTACGCTGTTCTTCCCATGCTCATCGGAGCTATGGATGAAACGGCCGAGATAAGGCTGAACGCCCAGGGAATCGAAGTAATTGCCGCTGACCATATATGGCCACACGACAGAAGCTTTTTCGTCGCCGGTATCAAGACCCACGCCGCCGACAATGTCATAAGAAACCAGGGATTCGAAGCTCCGGTTTCGATCGCGCAGGTCAATGTAATCAGGATAGGACTGCGAGGGAGTGGTGCCTCGTTCGAAAGCCCGCTCCAGCATGAAAAGGTTGTCGGGATGCGGCACCTTGAGCGGGTGCAGCACGAGCGCATTCAGCACACTGAAGACGACGGCATTGGCGCCAATGGCAAGGGCCAGCGTGAGCACTGCGGCCACCGCGAATCCCGGAGATTTGCGCAATTGGCGCAGGGCAAGTCGAAAGTCGGCGTTCATACTTCCCCCCTGGGAACAGATTTAGATGAACAGAATTCGGAGCGCGAACCTATAGCCGCTTGTGGGAGCGAGCTGTTCCCGGGGATACGAGATCCGGAAGACGATAGTTCCGTTGAATATCTGGTGCGAAAGGGAGAGGGGCGGTTCGACAGAAGGTGTGTCCTACGTGATCCAGGAGCAGCCCTCGGGTAGAATCGCAGATCCCGTCCGCCAAGGCTAGCTTATCGCTGCAACTCTACCGTGGATCGGCCCTCATATAGAACTTATTCTCGTCCTGATGAGTAATTCGAAATCCGTGTTTCTAGTAGAAGTGACGTGCAGGGTTATTACTTACGACAGACAGCCAGCTTGTCTTTAGGGCTCCATCAATTTTCTGCAGGAAAGGAGCGCCGTCTCTTGCGGAATCAACATCTCCCCCTAAAATGGTGGGCATGTTCATTCATACCTTCGCCTTTCGATGGAAGCCCGGTGTCACAACCGAACAGAAGCAGCGCGCAATGGCTGCGATTCGCGAACTGCAGGGACCCATCCCGGGCCTGCTCGAAACCTGGGTCGGCGAAAACATTTCGCCACGCTCGCAGGGATATGAGCTCGGTGGCGTGATGAAGTTTCAGGATCGCGCGGCGCTCGAAGCCTACGGGGCTCATCCCGTCCATCAGGCGCTTCTCGAGTGGCTTATGCCTCTGATCGAGCCAATCGAAGTGGATTTCGAAAGCTGACTGCACGGGAACCCACGATGGGCGCACACCTCCGCGCCCCCTCTTTCTTTCTTTTGGATTCTGCGCTATAGTTCGATTTCCCGGCGGTTCGCGGCGCTCAAATGACCCCTGTTCGGCGATTGGCAGTCGTTGTTGTGGTCGCAGCCCTTCTCGCGAGTTCTTCGATCGCCGCCTTCGTGGCCTGGAAGGTTTATCGCAGCCTCCATCAGATCTCTGTCGCCGTGGACGCCGAGGATAGCTTCGCCGTCCGCGTCCGTCCCATCGGTGCCGGTCCGTCCGCCTTCGACTGGATCGCGCCGCCTGCCGTCTTTTCGAGCGGTGCAGTCTTCAACGGGCGTCTTTATCTCGCTGGTCCCGCTGGCCTCTTCGAATACAGCAATCGCGGCGATCTTCTGCATGTATTTCGTGCAGGACAGGAGCTGCCGCCCGCGCCCCTGGGGCCGATGGCGACTGCGATCCTAAGCGATGCTCATCAACCTGAATTGCTGATGGCAACGGCGGGCGCAGGCGTCCTGGCCTTCGATGGCGCACACTTCCGTCAGATCCTCGCCGTTGGCAACGACAGCCTCAGGAAAGACGCCGCTAATACCATCACCGCGCTGCTTCCCCTCGCTTCAGGGCGCCTGCTTCTCGGAACAGCAAAGCTCGGAGTCCTCGTCTACGACGGCCGCCAGATCCGTCCCTTCCACGCCCCGCTGAAGAACCTGTACATCACCGCCCTCACCGGCTCGGAAGCTGAGCTATGGACAGGTACGCAGAACGATGGTGTCTACCACTGGCAGGGCGGCGAGGCAAAGCGAATTTCGGGATTGCCCGATCCCCACGTCAATGCCATCACAGAAGGCGAGAACGCAGCATACGTTGCCACACCGGTAGGTGTCGCCGAAATCGCACAGGGCCAGGTGACCCGGATTCTGGGAAAGGGAATCTTCGCGCAAGCGATTCTTCCCGATGGCCAGAAACTGGCAGTTGGCACCATCGACCAGGGGCTGATCGAGCTGCCCATGGGGTCTCCCGAAGCCCGTCTCCAGCGCAACGCCGCCATCTCCATGCCGGATTCGAATGTCGAAGCGAACTCGGGCGCAATCTCGCAGATCTTTCTCGCGGAAGGAAACACCTACTCGGTAACGCAGAGCGGACTCTATCAGCGGAACGTCAGCAGCGGAGAAGGCTGGCGGAAAGTGATCGCCCCGCAGCCGTCCATGCTCACCGACCGCAACATTTCAGCACTGGCCGTCGATGAAGAAGGCCGCCTCTGGGTAGGCTACTTCGATCGCGGACTGGATATCATTTCCGCCACCCTCGACCACGCGACGCACATCGAGAACGGCCATGTCTATTGCGTAAACCGCATTGTCCTGCAGCCCCAGCGCCGCATAGTCAATGTAGCCACCGCGAACGGTCTCGCTATCTTCGACGCAGACGGACGCGAGCGCGAGGTGATGAGCAAATCCTCCGGACTCATCGCCGACCACGTGACCGACGTAGCGCTCTACAGAGGGGGCATGGCCGTTGCCACCCCCGCC
>Ga0210388_10000581_pt1 | contig 29641 bp, 17 predicted proteins | sample IncBWC19OmetaG_FD_155485 | JGI IMG/M metagenome (GOLD analysis project Ga0210388, IMG submission 155485) | Forest soil microbial communities from Barre Woods Harvard Forest LTER site, Petersham, Massachusetts, United States - Inc-BW-C-19-O ...
CGGGTCCAGCGGCTGGACTTCACTTTCCGCGACCAGAATTTTTGCGGAGGTCGCGGCCACAACCATGGGCGGCGTCCGGCCTTGATCGCGGATGGTGAAGCTTTCCGTGGCGTCGAGCAGGTTTACCAGCCGGGTGCCTGCGGGAAACGCCGTGGGACAACCCGGCAGGGTTTGCGGAACGCCGGCGGTATTGAAGACCACGAACACCTCCTGCGTTCCGAGCTGGCGGGTGAAGGCGAACAGGCCCGGGCCCTTGGCGTTGCTCCAGAGGATTTGTTGTTTGCCGGTTTGCAATGCCGGATATAGGCGGCGGAAATTATTCAGCCGGGCGACGAGCTGGAAGAGCGGATGCGTCTGGTTGAAATTGTCGCCGAGGGACGGGCCCCATTCGAACTGGCCGGCAAACATGTCCTCGCGGTCCCACGGGTCTTTTTTGCCGTTGAACGCCTGTTCGGTGCCGGCATACAGGCACGGTATGCCCTGCGCGGTGTAGAGAAAGGTGAGCGCGACCTGCAACCGATTGGTGGTCGCGCCCGGTTCGCTCATGAAACGCGGCTGGTCGTGGTTGTCGAGGAACGTCACCAACTGGTTTTGCGCAGCGGGATCGTAATTGGCGGCGAGCGCGTGATAATGTTCGGCGAGCCGGCGCGGGCTGCCATCCGCCGTGGCAAAAACGGAAGGAACTTCAAAATAAAGCGAGTAGTCCAAAACGGATTCCAGCTTAAAGGGTCCGCCGCCCATCGTGCCGGGATAGGAACCGATCTTGGCATCGGAACGCGTGGGGACTTCGCCGAACATGAAAAAATTCGTCCGGCCGTGCGCCGCGGCAAATTCGCGGATGGCCGGACACCATTCCTGCCAGAAACCCATCTCGACATGCTTGACGGTATCGATGCGGAAGCCGTCGAAACCCGCCTGTGCGATCCAGAACTCGTAGATCTTTTTCATCTGTTCGCGGACGTAGGGTGTTTCCGTGCGGAAATCATCGAGGCCGCTCAACTCGCCGAGTTCAAGCTGCGTGTCATCGCCGTAATCCTGGATGAAGCCCTGATTGTGGAACAGGTTGGTGATGGCCGGGTTCGCGGCGTTCAAATCGAACGGCGGCGGATATTGCCGGTCAGGATGGCGGAACCGCATTTTGTATCCGTCCGGCGGATACTTAAAATTGGGATAACCTGGATCGGCGCTGTCAATGAGGTTGCCGCCGTGATTCACGACGATGTCATCGATCACCAGAATCCCGCGGGCGTGCGCGGCGGCAACGAGATGCTGCAAATCCGCCATCGTGCCCCAGTGCGGATCGACCTTGTAAAAATCGCGGGCGGCGTAGCCGTGAAATTCACCGCGCGCATTCAGCACCACGGGTGAAATCCAGATGGCGGTCGCGCCCAGCGATTTGATGTAATCCAGTTTTTGCCCGATGCCCTTGAAATCGCCGCCGTGAACGGAAGTGCCGCTGTGGCCGGCCGGATCGTAATTGCCATCGGCGTCGTCATTCGACGGATCGCCGTTGAAGAACCGGTCGGTGACGATTTGATAAATGCTTTGCTGCTGCCAGAAAAGATTTTTGCCGGACTGCGCGTTTGAACCCGGCGCGAGAACCAGTCCGCACAAAATAACCACGGCGGCAAATGGCGATGTGATTTTCATTTCAACGGGCCAGCACGCGATAGAATCTCACGATATTGGTTGCGTTATCAACCAACGAAATGATTCCACCGGTGCCGGGCGCGGTCGAACCGGTGTTCGCCCACGAATAAGCCAGATCCAAGCTGTCGCGGGACTGAAGCTGATATGTCCAGTTGGTCGCGGACTGGCAATTGATCTGAAGCGTGCTGTTAGTAAAAATTATCTGCGCGATGGCAAAGGGTGCCAGGACCGGGAACGATGCCGAGTTGGTCGGATTGGAGCCGTTCAAGAACTCCGTCAAGTTTGACACGCCATCGCCGTCGGGATCGTCCTGGCCGCGCGACAAATCACTTGCCTGACCCAGCGCATGGCCGAAATACGCCAGCCGCCACCAATCGGCAATGCCGTCGGTATCGCTGTAAACATCGGCGATTTTGCGCACCTGCAGGCCGGAAATCCGCGCGTTGTCCACGACGGGCGTAAACAGGACCTGCAATTGCGAGTTGGTGACGGCATTGGTGAAGACCAGCGTGAGCGGCAGGTTCATTCCGCCGGCACTGGCATAAATATCAAAGTTGGTCAGCACCTGTTGACCTTGGATGAAGGCATTGAACAGGCGACTGCTCGAGGTGTTCCAGTAGGTTTCAGCCTCAAGCATGGTGACCTCGTAAACACCTTCCGGGCAATCGAACTGGTAAAGCACGCCCGCCGCATTGGTGCTGAAATGTTCGTGCTGGTAAAGCGATTGCGCCGCCGCACAGATGCCGGTGATGGTGTTGGCCACATAGCCGTTCGTGCCGCCGGAATATCCAAAGGCACCCAGCGTGTAATTCGTATCCTTGAGCCAGGTGTTGCCGCTGCAATCGGTGATGTTGGTCGGGCTGCCGCCGCTGATGCGCTGCAAATAACTTCCCGGGACGTTGATAAAACGGACGCTGACGTTGTTGGTGGCTGAAATATTTCCCGAGGTATCGGTCGCCCGCGCGCTGACGATATGCGGACCGTTCAGAAAATTCGAGCTGTTCAAACTGAAACTCCAAATCGACGTGCCGGAGGCGGTGACCCACGGGCTGTTGTCCAGTTTCACCTCCACTTTTTGCACAGAGACGTTGTCGCCGGCGCTTCCGGAGAGCGACAGATTTTTGGAGATCGTGGCGTTGGCCGCCGGCGTGAAGATGGAGACGGTCGGGGGCGTGACATCGGTGGCGGCGGAAGTGTGAAACTGCATCTGATACGGCCCATACATGACATTGCCGGAAACCGCATCCACCGCTGAATTGGTGACGGTGACGGCGATGGTCGCACGGGTCGCAAAAGTTCCGGAGGGCGTGAACGTCATCGTGTCATGGGCCGCCGACCACGCAAAGGTTCCGGCGACGGAGGGCGAAACGGAGAACGCCGATTGCACGCTGTTGGTATTCATCGGCTTGCTGAATTGCAACACGACCGGCGAGTTGATGGGCACGTTGGTGGTGTCATGCGCGGGCGAATTGGCAATGACCACCGGGTCGAGCGGCTTCCAGTCCGTTTGCGCGACGAACACCTTGGCCGTAGTGCCCGGCACGGTGATCTGCGGCGTCAGCGGGCCGGATTGAACCGTCAGGACTTCGTTGGTGTTGAGCAGGTTCACGATCTGCGTGCCGGCGGCCCAGGTGGTGGAACGATTGGTCAGCGTCTGGCTGCTGGTGGCCGTGTTGAAGACGACAAAGACTTCCTGCGTGGTGGCGAGGCCGGTGGCGAGCCGGCGCGAGTAGGCGAACAAGCCGGGGCTGTCGGGGTCGTTCCATTCGTTGATGTGGCTGCCGGTCTGGAGCGCGGGATAGAGGCGACGGAAATTGTTCAACTGGGCCACCAGTTGAAAGAGCGGATGCGTCATGTTGAAGCTGTCCACGCCGTTCAGGCCGGCGTCCTTGAATTGTCCGGCGAACATATCCTCGCGGTTGTTCGGGTCGGTGGTGCCATCAAACCCCTGCTCGGTGCCGTAATACAGACAGGGAATGCCGCGCGAGGTGTAAAGGAACGTGAGGGCGACCTCGAGGCGGTTGGTGGTCGCGCCGCTGACGCTCAGGAAGCGCGGCTGGTCGTGGTTATCCAGAAACGTGACGAGCCGGTTTTGCGCGGACGGGTCGTAATTGGCGGCGATGGCGTTGTAATGATCCTCGATCTGCTTGGTGTTGCCGTTGGCGGAGGCGAACACGCTGTTGACCGTGTAATACAACGGATAATCCAGGACGGAATCCTCCTTGAACGCGCCGCCGCCCATGGTGCCGGTGAACGAGCCGCACAAGGATTCGGAACTGTCCTCGACTTCGCCGAACATGAAAAAATTCGTCTTGGAACTGTTCGTGGAAGCGTACTGGTGTACCAGCGGACACCAGGTCTGCCAGAAACCGATGTCCACATGCTTCGTGGTGTCGATGCGGAAGCCATCAAAGCCGGCCTGCGCGATCCAATATTCATAGATGGCCGCCATGTTCGAGCGGACATAGGGCGATTCCGTGCGGAAATCGTCGAGGCCGCTCAGTTCGCCAAGCTGCACCTGGTTCGTGTCGTTGAAATCCTGGATGGTGCCGTTGTTGTGGAAATAATTTGTCAGCGCGTTGTTGGCGGAATTGTAGGTTCCATTGTAGGTATCGAACGGCGGGGCGTAGGTGAGCGAGCTGCTGCGATATTTCAACGTGTAACCGGCCGGCGGCGCGAGAAAATTTCCGTAGCCCGAATCCGTGCTGTAAATCAGGTCATCGCCGTGGTTGCAAACGATGTCATCGATCACGAGCAAACCTTTCGCGTGCGCGGTGGCGATGAAATGCTGGAGATCGGCCAGGCTGCCCCAGTGCGGGTCCACATGGAAAAAATCACGGGCGGCGTAGCCGTAAAATTGCCCGTTGCCGTTCAAGACGATGGGCGAAATCCAGATGGCCGTCGCGCCGAGCGCCTTGATGTAATCGAGCTTTTGCTCGGCGCCCTTGAAATCGCCGCCGTGGACGGAACCGGAATTGGCGGCGTTGAAATTGCCATCGGCATTGTCATTGGAGGTATCGCCGTTGAAGAAGCGGTCGGTCATGATCTGGTAGATGCTCTGCGCCTGCCAGAAGGTGTTGGTGGCGTTTTGGGCGCGGGCCGGGAGGCCATGCAGAACGGCGGCCACGGTGCAAAAACAAACGAATGCGAATCTGGGCAGCATCGGAATTTGGGGATCGCGCCCGCCTTCGGGCGCAGTTCGACGAGCCCCGCGTCGAATTTTTGCGGCGCGCAAAGACCAATTAAAACTTTCGGTCCACCATGCGCCCGGTCCGGCGGACGGGGCGTCCGCCGGAACGCGCGAGGCGCGCGTGCTCCCCAAACAATCAAATTGAAACAAGGACTGCCCAAATCGGGCGAGGCGAGCGGGAACGGGTGAACCTGCCATTTGCGATGACCAATCTTGCTTCACGAAGGAGTGGTCACTTTTGAATCTCCAACACCACGGTCACGTGACGGACCGGGTCGCCCGATGATTTGTCCACGGGGGTACCCGTCTCCGGTTTGATGATGACCGTGAAATAATGGGTTGCAGGGTTGAACTGGACGGCGTCGTCGAGACCGGCCAGCACGGTGGCTTTCGGTTCGCCGCTGGCGAAGCCATGCAGGACGACGGACTTTTCATTTTCAGCGAGCACGAGGCCGACCGTCAGCTTGTCGGGGTCATCGGACAACGAGTCGATCCGTTCCTTGCCGGTGCCGACGAATTTTCCCTTGTCGCCGAGGAAGGCGATGCCGCTTTTGCCGACGGGGGCAACGACGTAAAACGCCGAATCATTTTCCGCCAGCGGCGATTCAAAGCCCGCGCCGGCATCGACTGCCTTGCCCGTGCCCGCGAAATAATCATAAACGTAGGCGGCTTTATCCGGGGAAAATTGAACCGTGTCCGCCGGTGTCTTGTGGCGGTTGTAGGCAAAGATGTATTCCGTCCTGATGCCGTCGTGGTCGGTGAACGTTTTCGCGATGAGCGGCGCGGGTTTTTTCTCGGCGTCGGCGATGTAGGTGGCGTCATCCGGCACGAGGGGCGCATCGGGCTTGACGATGACACCGTCGGCGCGGACCGCGCGGAATAGATTGGCGGCATTCTCCGCGCCGATGGCATCGCCGATGCCGACGGGGCCGGCGGAAAGCGTTGAAAGGAGGATGTTATCGGTCTCGCCGCTCATGAAAACATCCGTCCACGGCCAGATGCCGAGCGAGCGCGCAAACCGCGAGCCGTAAAGGAAATCGTTCCAGCGGTTGGTGTTGAAACGGTCGGTGGCGGTGCGGATGGTCGTGAGGTTTTCGTAGCGGCAGCCGTTCATGAAATAGCACGCGTAAGGCATGCAATATTGCACGGAGATATTTTGCTCCGCGCAGGCACGCGCCATGTTATCGGCAAACGCCTCGCCCGCGCCGAGTTCGCTGGCGAACGGCGAATTGCTGTAGATGCGGTCGAGCCAGTCCTGTTCGTAGGTGATGATGCCGGAAGCCTTGCAATAGCGGGCGATCTCGTCCCAGAACTTCGGGTCCACGGCGGCGATGCCCTCGACTTTATATTTTGCGCGGTAAGGGCTCGCGGGATCGATCCAGCGATTGTGCGTCACGAGCGGCAGTTGGATGTCTTTTTCAAAGCCGGCCAGCTCGTTCGGGAAGAGGTTGGTGTGCGCGCGGTATTCCATCAGGCCGCCGTAACGGTTCCATTCGGCGGACGGGAGGCGTTCCACTTTTTTTATCTTGCCGGGGGTGCCGTCGGCGTTGGTGGTGGTTTTGTAGTACCACCAGGAGTCCAGTTGCAGATAGCGGACGGGAATTTCGGCCTGCCGGTAATGTTCGGCCAAGGCCTGCAGCGTGCCGGCATAACCTTTTTGCTCGTCGTAGTTGTAATAATAGACCGCGCCGTTATCGGTCCAATAGCCGAGGTATTTCAAAATGGTATCGGCCTCGTTCGAGGGGCGTTTGGCGTTCTGCAGGGCGAGCATCGCGCCGCCCCACAAATCCCAGGTGGCATTGATGCCGTGGCCGAGGGCGACGAGGGTTTGTTGCGTGAAACCGGCGGGAACATTGTGGAATTCAGGGTTGAAGCCGCTGGCGACCCGGTTTTGCCCGTCGCCGATCATGCTGGCGACAAAGAAATGGGACGCCGGAGAAATCACGACGGCATTGGCGGAGTCATCGAATAGCAGCCACGGCGTGGAGATGTTCACGGCGCTGAAACTTTCGGGCGCAAATTCCTTGTGACCGTAACTGAAGACATGGAGCCGGTCCGGCTGGCGGGTAAAATCAGGAAACGGCGGCGGGGGTGCGCCGGCCGCCGTGGCGCAGGTCTGCGAAAACAGGGCGAGGGATTTATCGGGATAAACGCGGATCCAGCCGCTCATCGGCTGCGCGCCATTTTTCCAATCGAAGCCGGTTTGCTCGTAAGCGCCAAGCCGGTCGCTGCCGGTGGTCCGGATGACGTTGGCCAGGGCGAAGTGAAAACTGCCGCCAAAAGTCCAGGCCGGCGCTGCCGAGGAAATTTCGTAAGTTCCAGTATTCGCATCCAGCTGCAGGGTCAGGCCGTTTTCGGCGGCGGACGCGGAGAGGCCATTCAAGGCGGAGGCCAGAAGTGCGGCGACGGCCAGGGGCGTGGAAAACCGGATGACAGATTTTAGAGAAAACATCGGAGTGTAGGAAAATCCCGCCAGCGGTCATTGCGGCGTACTGGTCTGCTGCCGGAGCCAGATCAAATCGGTGTAAGGCGCGGTGGCCAGGAGATTACCGTTTTTCGCATGTTTGACCGGATTCGGCACGAGCGCCGAATCGGTCCATTTGTGGGCGGCGGCATGGCCGTCGGCGTAAGAGAGCACGCCGCTGCCGCCATGGTTATTGGCCGGATAATCTTTCCAGACATAGGTACCGCCGGTGTAGTCGGCGGCCGCACCTTGCAGGTTCACGGTGAACAAACCGTCGTTGATGGAATCGGGATGTTCGTCAATGAAGACCCAGGCCGAGCTGGGCGAGGGGACGTTGATGTCGGATTGTTTGTTGTAGATCTTCCAGCTCGAACCCGCGCCGTAATCGTTGACCACATTCTTCTGGGCGGAGACGGTGTCCACAATCGCGCCGCCCATCTGGCCGTTCATGGAAATGCTGCGGACGCGCGGGCCTTTGAGGGCGTCGTAGATATCGCCCGGGCAATGATAGATGGTGACGGCCTTGCTGCAATAGGGCGCGAGCAGGGCGTTCGCGAGGAAACTCGTGTCATAAATCGTATTCGGCGACGGGGGTGGCGAAGGAGGAAAATCCCAGGCCATGGTGTCGTCCACCCAACCGATATTGCCGGCGGCTTGCAAGACGTTGTTGGCATTGACCACGAGGTAGTCGTTGGCATCGCCCGAATAGAGCAGCCAGGCGTACATCAACTGTTTTTCATTGGAAAGGCAGGCCGTCTGTTGCGCCTTGATCTTGGCGCGGCTCAAGGCCGGCAGCAACATGGCCGCGAGGATGGCGATGATGGCGATGACCACCAAGAGCTCGATCAACGTGAACGCATGGCGACGGGGGGGCGAAAGAGTTGGAAGCGGGTTCATCGAGAATAAACTAAGCCGGGACACCCCCCATCCGCCAGCCCCCAAAAACTGTGGTAAAGGGCGAAAGCGGGCTTTAACCACGGATGGACACAGATGAACACGGAGGCTGAAACCTGAAACGGACGACTTTTACAGAAGGGAACGGAGGGAACGAAGCTGGGAAAACTTTTCCGCAGTGTCCGAGCCGGATGGGCCAATGGCAAACTTTAAACGCAGAGATGCAGAGAACGCGGAGCGGCGCAAAGGTGCGAGCCGGTCCTTGCGGACGGCCACCATCAAAAGCGAGGACGGCTAATGTTTTAACCACGGATGGACACAGATGACCACGGAGGCTGAAACCGGAAACGGACGATTTTTACAGGAGGGAACAGAGGGAACGGAGCGGGGAAAAACTTTGTCCGCAGAGTCCGAGCCGGACGGGCCAATGGCAAACTTTAAACGCAGAGATGCAGAGAACGCGGAGCGGCGCAAAGGGTTTAGACACCAGCTTTCAATTTATTTCGGCCCGGCAAGCAAATGGCAGGAATTTACACGGATGGGACTAATCCCTTTTGGACGACCCCCTCCAAGCCCGGCTACAAGTTAAGCCCCCAGGGCCAGCCAGCTAAAGACGGCGGAATAGACCCGGGTCTCCCGCCAGGTGGCGAACTCGGCGATGAAACCGGTATGGGTAATCTCCATGGCGGTGAGGGTCAGGCGGCTGGCATCGCGCTGGTCGATGTCAAAGCCGAGCAGGCCGAGATGGACGACGGGTGGCGCCGTGAAGGGTGCGCTAAAATGGACGGCATAGCGAAAGACGCGGGGCTGATCGTGATCCTGGGCCGGCGGGGTGGCGAGGGTCCAACCCTCGATGAGGGTGCCAACTTGGACATTGGCGGATAAAGATTTCCAGGGTTGCATAAAAGTTTGGTTCAATGGGGAACGGTTTTCCTTGGCTGCGGCAGAACTGACTGCGTGCAGGACTAGAGCATTTTCACAAATACTAAAGCCATTCGGTTGGTGCAAAGGAAAGGGCGGTCTTTTTGAGTTTTGGCTTCGTTTCGGCTCCGTTACAGGGTTGTTCAAACCTGCGCCGTCGCCAAAGCCTCGCCAAAACTCAAAAATCCTCGCTCCGAATGGCTACAGTATCTCTTCGAACGCTCTATGAGTTAAATCAAGTGGGGCCGGTAACGCAAGCAGGGACTTTAACCACAGATGGACACAGTCTGCAAACCCGATTCAGAGCACTCATAAAATGGCGAAAAACCATTTTAAATTCGTCATTGCTCGTCACTGCTTTTCAATACTCGTCAGCCATTTCACTGGCAATTTAACTGACACCCCTTGTTGCATTCCTTGTTGCTGCTTTTCATTCGTGGCCACCGTGCTGACGCAGCAATGCCACCACGCCCGCATCCTGAGTGCCATCCTTCAGCGACCAGTGTAAAGGCGTATCGCCCTCGTCGTTCGTAGCATTGACGTCGGCTCCATTTGCGAGCAGCCATTCAACCATATCTTTATGGCCCCCCTGCGCCGCCAAATGTAGAGGCGTAAAGCCTTCATCGCCCTTGGCATTGACATCGGCCTTGTAGGCCAGCAGCAAGTTCGCCACATCCTGGTGATCGTAGATCGCCGCCCCGAGCAAAGGCGGGTCGCCACCTTTTTCTCCGTTGATGTCGGCTCCCTTGGCCAATAGCAATTCTACAACTTCCTTCTGGCCATTCAACGACGCCGCAAACAAAGGTGTGTTTTTATCATTATCCTCGCCATTGACATCGGCCTTGTGGGCCAGCAGCAATTTCACAATGCCGATATGACCCGACTCCGCGGCCGCAATCAAAGGTGTCCGGCCGAAATCAGTGTCCTTGGCGTTGACATCCACGTTTTTGGTTAGGAGAATTTTTACCAGTTCCTCATCATCGCCTTCTCCCGCAGCAGCCTCAAGAGGGGTCTCGTGACCCGACTTTATGTTTATATCGGCGTTGCTGGCCATTAGCAATTCCGCCAATTCCGTGTGCCCCTTTTCCGTCGTAAGCAAAAAAGGCGTCTGGTCCCAATCATCCGTGGCATTAATGTTGGCCTTGTTAACCAACAGCAATTTCACCACGTCTATCTGCCCATTAGCCGCAGCATAGTGCAATGGCGTCCAAGCGCCGTAGTTACGATCAGGGTCTGGGGCTTTTTTGCTAAAAACCAAATCAGGATTTTCTTTAAGCAATGTTTTAACTTTTTCCAAGTCACCAGCCTGCACCGCTTCATCGATTTGATCAATTTTGGAGCGGCTGCAAGAGACGAGGCTATATAGAACCAATGTAGCCACTATGCCTGCCAAAACAGTTCTGCTTGGATTTCTACACATTCGAGTCAATTTGACCCTTTTACATTTCGCTGTCCATCCAAACCATATCTGTGTCAGCAGGGTCAACTGGCAGGCTCCATGGCGCGTGAACGTCGTATTTAAGTGTGACTTTCGGCAAGTTTTGGCCAGTAGTGACAAATTGTGATTAGACTTACCGCTTTACTGACACTTTCACTGACAGCAGCCGCATATCCGTTCGAGAAACCTTGTATTTGCGATGATTTTATCAACTTAACAACGGATGGACACAGATGGACACGGAGGCTGAAACCTGAAACGGACTACTTTTACAGAAGGGAACGGAGGGAACGGAGCGGGGAAAAACTTTGTCCGCAGTGTCCGAGCCGGACGGGCTGATGGGCAAACTTTAAACGCAGAGGTGCAGAGAACGCGGAGGTGCGAGCCGCACGGGCGTTCATCAAGTGCGGAGTGCGGAATACGGAATCCAAAGTCCAAGATCGGAGAGGCGGGAAATACTAACCGCGAAATACACGAAACACACGAAAATGGAATTGGCAAGTTAGACACGACACGACTTCTCACGGATAAAGGGCAACCCGATTAAAATACTACAATACTAGGAACCGCCCCTTTGAGACTTTTATTAATGAGCACCAAGAAGTACTTCAGTTAATTTTCGACCCATAATATTGTTTATGCCTCCAAAGTCGTTCTTGTTACGTGCCGCAACAAGATCAAGAATGTCTTTGTCTTCAAGAACAATCACATAACCAGTCCCGCCGCCAACAATATCGCCGCAGCGTGAATTTTTAATTTTTTTGTCCTTAATTGTTCTGCAAACAAGGATTCCAAATCGTCCGCGCTTATCATGGAATCTAGCCACAAGCTGGTCATATTCAGGATTTTTTGGGTCGTGCGTGTAGTTCTTGCATTCAATAAAAATTAACGGGCAAAAAATATTATGCTGAACACGAAGGCGACGAAAAAAACCTTTTCCCGAATTTTCAAAGAGAATGTCAACGCGTTTTCGCCCTGCATCAACATTCCGTTCTATCATCCCGTTCTTCAGTGTGCGGGAAAATATATATTTTAACGCTTCAAAAACAGTTTTATGATATTTACTAGCTTGAGCGTGGCCTGCCTTTATTGATTTGAAATCAAATTTGGGTAAGATTTTAGGCTTCTTGCCACTTTTTCTATCTGCCTTTTCGAGAGTTGCCAACAATACAGATGCAATAAAATCAGGCGAAATAGAAGGCGGCAAAGATTTAGTCCCGCTTTTCAAATACTCGGTCAATTTTCTTTTAGTCGGAAGACGTTCATTTTCAATCAAATCACGCAAGCCAAATGAATCAACAAGGCCAAAACTACGCAAAGCCTCTGATAGAAGATGCAAACGTCGGCGAAAATTATTTGGCGAGTTGTTTGGCAATTTTGGACAAATCAAGAGTTATTTCAGCATCGGTCCACGAAAACAGCATTTGCTTTTTGTTTGCTGGGTTCCGATTCATGGCGATGAAGTTACGCGACTCTAAATATGTGCAAATTTGAGAAACGGTTGCTCGACTCAAATTTGTCTTCTTAACTAATTCGTCTTGGTTTTGGGGTGCCTTTGCAAGAGTCATATAAACATCTGCTGAATTTTTTCGCCCCTTGAACTGTTCCGTAACGAAGGCAACTTTATTTGCATTTGAAGATAACAGAAACCGAACCATTCGTTCCGTGTTATCAACGTGAGTGCGAATGTAGGCGATATTTTCTTGGCTACCTTCTGTTTCAGCCATATCGAGTTATTATTTCAACTTTTTCTTTTTTAGTCGCTGAAGCGTCGTACTAACCGTTGCGGAAGTCGTATCCAAGACGTCAGCAATTTCCTGATGTGATGCACCTGTCGAAGCTAAAAGCGCGATTATCTGGTTTTGCTCCATTTTCCCTTTTAATTCAGCAACAAGTAGGCGATTTGTAATCTTTAGTTGTGTATGCAATTCGACAAATCCAATACTCATTTTGAGCCTTTCTTCTTTGATTTTGCAACTATAGACGCGACGTCACTTTGCTTCATTGCAAGAATTGAAGCAATGCGTCCACTCGGAATCGACAGTGCGGCAAGTTTGCGAACGGCTTCAGCCTGAGATGTAAAACCGCCGCTTATCGCGACAGTTACGCGGGTCAAATCATTGATGGCATTTACAATTTCGTCACTCATTTTGCTTTCTTCCTTTCATTAAACATGGTGAGGCTTACGGCATTTGTTGTTTTCCCCAAAATTTCCCCTATTTCTTTATGAGTGAAGCCTGCCTTTGAGAGAAGAACTTCGGGTTTTGCGAAGGCGGACTTGCCAGTCATGGCTTGAACTTGCAAAAATGTCAACGCCTTCAAATATTTTACCATTTCTTCCATATTTGAGCCTTTCTTGAAAACCATGGTATGTAGTGTCACGTGAAGGTCAACTGCTTTCATTCTTTAAAAAACTGTTGATTAGAAAGGTGTCCCAACTATTGACACATTTTTGACTGAAAGCGCTGTGGTCGCTTTGCTTTGCCGGCGCGGTCCAATTTGTGGCCTAGGTAGCCGACGTCGAGGGCGAACTTTTAAATGGCGCGGACTAATGTCCACGGCTACAGGCGTTGGTCAAGCCCTCTAACCGGAATGTAGAAGTCACCGCATTTACGACATGCGATATACGATTTACGATTGGGGAAAAGGCGGTCCGCCGTCGTTGAAACTATGGCGGGACAAGGGGGAATGCGGATTTCGGATTTCGGTTTTCGGAATGGGAATTGGGCGTGGGGGGAGACGGAAAATCCCGGCGCGCGGGAGGACAACCCAAATATTGGGGGGTCGCGGCAGCGACAGCCCTACCGTTTTGCATGATGATGATGAGGTGGATTCCCGAAAAATAGAGGGTGTCACCCATGCGTTTATTGGTAAATCATTCCGGTCGAGGGTTTTTCACTGGAAAAAATAGTTCAAAATCGGATGCGCGGCGCAAGGGGTTGTTTGGCGGGGTTGTGCTATGATGCAAGTTGCTGGTGGTTCTTTGACATAGGCACTTGGTGCCGGGCGGTCCGAGCCGGCCGGACGCATCAACCTGGTGCGGGGCGAGGGACGAGGACGAGGACGAGGATGAGGATGAGGATGATAAGGGACGCAAAAACACAACAAAGCACAGAAAAGGACAACAAAGCACAACAAAGCACGAATTGAAACGAATGGTCCGCAAAAAATAATTTTGCCGGGTTTGCCAACTTTTGCCGAGTTCGAATAAGTTCGAACAAGTTCAAATAGTTCCACTATTTCAGAGCATCTCCATCAATGCCCTAGCCGGGTTTTTTTTGGCTCAAAAACTTCAGCGCGGCCTGGGTGCGGGAACGGACGTGGAGCTTGGTGTAGATGTGGCGCAGGTGCCAGGTGACGGTCTCGATGCTGATGGAAAGTTTGTCGGCGATCTCCTTGTTGGCACAGCCTTGGGAAAGGAGTTCGAGGACTTCCTGTTCGCGGCGCGAGAGGTTTTGTTCCTCGACGGCCGGGGCGGCGACCGGTTCGCGGAACGCGCCGAGGACCTTGCTGGCGATTTCGCCGGACATGGCGACGCCGCCGGCGTGGACCTCGCGGATGCCCTGCAAAATGCGTTCGGGCGGCGTGCGTTTGAGGATGTAGCCGCTGGCGCCGGCGCGCAGGGCGTTGAAGACCTTTTCGGTGTCGCCATAGACGGTGATCATGACGACCTGGGTGGCGGGCAGCAATTCCTTGAGGCGCACGGTGCATTCGATGCCGGAGCGGTCGGGGAGATTGATGTCCATGAGGACGACCTGCGGCGCGGCCTTGGGGATGAGGCGGAGCGCCTCCTCGGCGTTGATGCAGGTGGCGACGCACAGGAATTCCGGGGAGGATTTCAACAGCCATTCCAGGCTGCGGCGGATGCCGGCGTCGTCTTCAACAATGGCTACGGTGATCATGGGCGGTTATCTTTTATGGGTTTCAAAGGGCAGGCTCAGGTGCACGGCGACGCCGCCGGAGGGGACGTTGGTGATCTCGCAAGTTCCGCCGGCCTGGGTCATGCGCTGGTGCAGGTTGTCAAGGCCGGCGGCGCCGGACCGGATGGCGGCGGGCAGGCCGCGGCCGTTATCCTCGATGCTGATGGACAGGATGTTTTCCGGCGCGCACACGATCTTGATGTGCGCCTCGCCGGCGCCGGAATGTTTGGCGACGTTGTTCAAGGCTTCCTTGAAGGCGAGAAACAAATTGTGCCGCTGCTCGGAATTCAACGGATGATCTGGTTCGGCTTCGCGCATCTCCAGACGGCAGCGGATGGCGGACGGCTCCAAAAAGCTTTGCGCGTAGCGGGCAAGGTAGCTGATGGCGGAGTTGACCGAATCGTTGCGGGGATTGACCGCCCAGACGATTTCATCCAGCGCAACGACCATGTCATGACAACGTTGGACGATGCGTTCGAGCGCTTCATTTTTGCGGGCGGCCAGGCGCGCCGGGTCCTGGAGCAAACCGCCGAGCAGGCCGACTTCGGTGAGGCCGGCACCCAGGTCATCGTGCAAATCCTGGGCGATGCGCGTCCGCTCGCGTTCGAGCGCGTGCTGGCGTTCGAGCTGTTCCATGCGGCGATGCAGCCGTGTGCGAATGATGGTCGCGGTGATGAGTGAGAGTACCAAGATTGAGAACAAGACCGCCCCGCCGCGAAACCAGGCGGTCTGATAAAAATGCGGACGGACCTCCACCGTCAACAGATCGCCACGACCGCTGCTGACGCTGTCGCTATTGTAGGAGATGACGCGAAAGGTGTAGCTGCCGGGCGGCACGTGGCGGTAGCCGGCACTCCGTTCCGTGCCGGCGTCGTTCCAGGAATTTTCCAGTCCCGCGAGCTGATATTTGAAGCGGACGCGTTGCGGCGAGCCGAGGCTCAAGCCGGTGAAGCGAAACTCAAGGTCGCCACGACCCGGCCCGACCACGACCGATTTCGGCGCCGGGCTGCCGGGTGGCGAACCGTAATTCGCGACCAACACGGCGCCGGCGCGGCGCGGCCAGACCGTCTGGTCATCCGCACGCAACTCTTCCAGCACGACACTGGGCGGCAACGGATTGACATGGACGCGGGCCGGATTGACCTCGGCCACGCTGTTGGCCATGGCAAAAAACAAACTGCCGTCACGACCGTGCCAGCAGTTCGGCTGGTAAATGATCGCGCTGCCGATGGTTCGCAAGCCGTCCGACTGCCCGTAAACGCTCACGGGAAGCTGGTTCAATTTGCCGTCCTCGAATTGCGACACGGCCGGGTTGAGAATGCGGGCGATGCCGGCGCGCGTGCCCAGCCACAGGTTGCCTTCCGCGTCGCCCAAAATTTGAACGATGCTGTCCGACGGCAGGCCGTTCTGGGTGGTGTACCGGAAAAATTGTCCGTCATGCCAATGCAGCAGGCCGCCTTGTTCGGTTCCCGCCCACAAGCTGCCGTCGGGCGCAGGCCACAAGGCCCAGATGCGTCCCAGCGAATTGCGATCGGGCGGTTCCAGCGGGACGAAATGCCGGCCATCCCACCGCATCAGAAACCCGTCCAGGGTGCCGGCCCAGATGGTTCCATCCGCCGCCTCCGCGATCGCCGTCGGATGGCCGCCGACGGCCTGCGAGGTGTATGCGAAATTGAGTTGCGCCTTGAACGGGGAATCCAGGTGTGTGTTTGCGTTGGTGACGTGGATGATGGACCAGAGGGTGCCGACCCAGAGCCCGCCATCTTTTTCCGGGAGCAGCAGGCGCGGATATCCTTGCAGTTCATCCTGGGTTGCGACCGGCTGCATTTGTTCGCCGTCGAAGAGCAACAGGCCGGCGTCCTGTGCGCCGATCCACACGCGGCCTTGGGCGTCGGCCGCGGCGCAACTGTCCTGCGCGCGCGCCGGGCCGGGCAGGGTGATGTTCGTGCAGACACCGTTTTCATAACGGCCGACAATTCCGCTGTGCGTGCCGATCCATACGGCGCCGTGCGCATCTTCGCTCACGGAATTGATCAAGCTGTCGGCCAGGCCTTCTTCGAAGCCGATGTTGCGGAATTGCCGGCGGCGTATCTGCACCAAGCCGCCGCGTTCATAACCGGTCCAGATATCGCCGTCGTGATCTTCGTAGGCGAAATGAATGGTGTTGCTCGGCAGACCGTCGCGGGTGGTCAAGCGGCTGCAAGCACCGTCAGGCGCGATGTGGATCAATCCCAAATCACCCGCGCCCGCCCACAGGCCGCCTTCCCGGTCGCCATGGATGAAGCGGATGAAACCGCGCTTGGAAAGCGATTCGGTATTCCACGCGTCGCATTGGGCGAACCATTGATGACTGGCGTAGCGGCACAGTTTGCCGTTGGCTTCCACCCACAGGTTCGTCGTGCCGGAGGGAATGATGCGTCTTACACTCAAATTGGTTTCGCCATTGGTGGGCGTCATGGGTTCGAAGTGATTGGTTTCCCAGCGGGCGAGCATCTTGTCCGTACCGATCCAGATTTGCCCGCGGGAATCGGCGGTGAGAACCCGGATGCGCTGGCCCTCAGGTCCGGGCACCGGCGGCAGGGGTTGATTGTTTGCGATGTTCCAGATTCCGATTTCATGGTCGCTGCGCAGATACCAGATATTACCATCGGCATCGGCGCAATGCTGGCCTTGGGGAAGCGCGGCGGGCGGGGCGAAGGTTTGCCAGTCCCACTGCTCGCCGTGTTTCTGGCCGGACTCCAGTTTTCCGTCGCCGTAAACGAAGACGATCTGGTTGGAAGCGGACCAAATCATGCGGTCAGGCTGGTTGGTGCTGGTGAAGATGGAACGGAAACCGTGCTGGTCCCAGGTGGTAACGCCGCCATCATGCATGCTGATCCAAAGCGTGCCGGAGCGGTCCACGGTAAACCGCGGCACGCCCCATTTTTGGGAAAACTCGGGGGTTTTGGCGGAATTATAACTGACGAAGCGCGTGCCATCGAAGCGCAGCACGCTGCCGAATAATGTGCCGACCCACAAATAACCTTCCGGTGTCTGCGCCACGTCGGTGACCGAACCTTCCGTCAATCCGTCGTCCGTGCCCCAGACCTTGACCACAAAATCCTTGCTGGCGGAATCATCCCCGACAGCGGTCAACGCCAGCGGCCATGCGGGAAAAGCCAGCATTAGCAGCCGAAGCAAAAGGCTCTTCACGGCAGGTGACATAAAACGGAGTATGAAAAGTTCGCAACCTGCCCGCCACGAAAAAAAGCGGATACCACAGTTTTTGGGGGCTTGGTGGGAATGGCGGTCAGAGTCTATATTCAGCGCGAACTCCCAAACCTTATGAAGTTACTCAATCCCTTGTTATCATTGCCGGCAGCCATTTTCGTGGCGTTGTTGGTGAATGTCGTGCCGGTTTCCGCCCAATTGATCGCGTATGATGATGCCGGGAATTACCTGGTCAATGCGAATTGGACGAACGGTGCCAATCAGGGATTTGGGTTCACGCCATGGGCGATCATCACCAACGGGCCAAATGCCCAAGGCACATATGTCGGCACGCCCAGCGGGTATGCCATCAATTCAGTTACAAATGTGCTCGGGACCAATTATACCTGCGCCTGGGGCGTTTATGCCAACGGCCTCACCGACGCGAACGAGTCGACCGCTTATCGTGGATTTGCAAGTTCGCTGGGAACCAACACGTTTAAACTTCAATGGGGTTCGCGCGGTGCCGGTTCCACCACCACGACTAACATCGGAACGGTGCACGGCTGGTGCGGTTTCAGTCTGCGCAACGGCAATAACACGAATTCGCCGTACAATTTTAGCACGCCGGACAACACGGCCCGTCTTTTTATCTATTTTCTCGACGGCGCAGCGCCCTCGACCATTTATTTTTGGGATGGTAACGGCGTGCAGTCGGTGCCCGGAACCTCCTTCAGTGATCTGGGCCGGACCACCATCACCAATGCCATTGAGGCCGAAATCACACCGGCCGCCGACGGCGTTTCCTATCATATGGTTTTGAAAGACTGTGTGCAGAACCGGACCATCTTCACCACCAACAGCGTGTTTCTGGGGTCGGGAACCATAGACAGCGCGGCGCTGTTCTGTTACGAAACCACCGGCGACCAGATTTATAACCGGATGCAGATCGTGGCCTCGACCAACATCGCGCCGACTTTTGCGAATGTCCTGCCCCCCAACGGGTCGGTTTATCTGGGCGCCGCCACGAACAATCTTTCGTTTGAAATCGATTCGTTCAATTCGACGGTGTCCAGCAGCACGGTCAAAACCTACCTCAACGGCACTTTGCTTGCCGGCACAATTTTCAACTCCGCCAGCCCGACCAACCAGCTATTGGCCACGAACAACACGGCGCTCAATCCCGATACCTTTTACAACTACAGCATCGTCGCCCAGGACGGCAACGGTAATGTCGTCAGCAACACCTTCACGTTCAATACGTTCTTGTCCAGCGACATCTACATCGATGCTTACGACTACAACTATAATCAGGGCCAATTTATCAACAATAATACGCCTAACAACGGTTACGTCAATTTGGCTGGAAGCAACAGTATTGATTATCTGATCGCGGATTTGACGGGGACCAACAATACGGCCGGGTACCGGCCGCTTGATTTGGTGGAGATACTTCCTTTGCCCACGGACGCCACCGGCGATCCGGTGGATCACGCCAATCTGCGGGCGAACAGTTTTACCGCTTATAACATCGGATTCACCGACACCGGCAACTGGGAGAACTACACGCGGAATTATCCTACCACGAATTACAGCATCTACGCCCGGGTCGCCAGCACCACCGGCGGGCAGTTCGAAATCGAAAAACTGGCTAATGCCTCGGCGACGACAACGAATCAACCTTTGGCAGCCATCGGCCGGGTGAACTTCCTGAACACGGGCGGAAGCAAGGTATATAGCGGTCAACTGGCTCCGGTTGCGGATGTCTATGGCAATACCGTGGTGATGCCGCTATCCGGCAACGCCACCTTGCGGGAGACGTCACTGGCCAGCCGGATTTATAATCTGGAATATTTTGTGGCGGTCGCGGTGACCAATGGCGGAACGCTCCGGCCATATATCGCCACCGGTTCGCCGTCGCCCAACACTGCCGGAGTATCGCTGACAACGCCGATCACCTTCACCATCGCCAATCGGACGACCATCGCCCAGACCAATGCCGTTCAACTCATTTTAAACGGGACAAACATTTCCAGCCGGCTCGTCTTGAGCAGCAACCTGGCCGGGGTGGCGGCCAGCTGGACGCCGACGAACAACTTGCCGACGAGTTACACCAACCTTGTCACGGTCATCTTTACTGATAACACCGGCACCAGCGTGACGAATTCATGGAACTTCTATACCGGCACCACCGGCGGCGTGCTGGGCAGCGGGTTATGGTCCGGCGCCGGCGGTACCAACGATATGTTCTGGGCCGATGGCATCAATTGGACCGGCGGTACGCCCGGGCCCGGTTTCAATGCGGTGTTTGCCAACCCCGGTTCCACGATCGCTTTGGCCACCAATAACATCGTTGCCACTAATGTGACCATTCAGGGATTGTTTTACGATACGAACAGCGTCGGCTTTCACACGACCTGGATCCAGGATGGCGTGACCTTGCTTGTGACCAATGGGTCAACCGGCGGCGCCGCGTCCCTCCTGCAAGTCGGCGGCACGACCGGCGGCGATACGGTGTTCAATCATCCGTCCACCAACACTATCACGGGCATGAACGGGACGCTTTTGGTGGCCGGCAATGACCCGCGAATCAGCCCGAACACAAATAATTTTAATTTCCAGGTCCGCCAATGCGCGAGCCCGGCGGTGCCCAATGTGGTGACGCTCGATATGTCCGGTTTGGGCACGCTGATCGCGACGGTCGGCAAATTCTACGTGGCTCAAGGCGGCGCCGGTTTCGCCCAAAGTAACGTCACCGGTTGCGTCTACCTTGCCCGCACCAACGTCATCGCCTGTTTGAGGCCCAATGCCGGTGAGTTTGAGGTGGGCGACAGCAGTGGTGGAATCTTTACCCTGCCGGGCAGCACGTTGAATTTTGGCATCACGAACACAGTTTATGCGGATACCATCCGACTCGGTAAACAGAAGGCGACCAATAACATCATCCGGTTCAATCCGGCATTTACCAATGGTATCATTCCCTCTCTCGTCATGCGTGGCGGCACGAACGGAGTCACCAGCCGGGTCTTCAACCTGACCATCGGCGATGCTGACACGGAGACCACGGTCCCCAATTTTGTCCAGGCGAACTTTGACCTGAGCGGAGGCAAACTCGATGCCTTGGTCGGCAACCTAGTTTTGGGCCGCGGCGAAACATCCGCAAGCGATACCGGCTTTGCCCAGGGAACGTTCACGTTCACCGCTGGAACCCTGGATGTGACCAATGTGCAGGCCGGCGTGCAGCGGGCCGTGAACACAGCCACAGCGTCCGGAACCATAAACATCAATGGCACCGCAACGTTAGTGAGCACGAACATAATGCTTGCCCTAACCAATGTCGGCGCCACGGCATCACTGGTCACAGGCACGTTGAATGCCAACGGCGGCACCGTGCGCGGCAGCATCTATGCCGGCGGCGGCACCAGCAAGGTGAACATTATCGGCGGCACGTTGATCGTGTCGAACACCGCGGGCACGACGGCGTTCCCGCTGACGTCGGTCAACCTGTCCGGCGCTTCCTTGCATCTGAAGGCCGATGGAAATGCGACCGTGGCCGTGGTCAATGCCACCGGCGTGTCGGCCGTCAGCACGGTGATCACGGTTGATTCAGTCGCCAACGTCACCGGGCCGAAGACGATTCACCTGATCAGCTACACCGGGTCGGATCCATTTGCCGGTCTCTCGTTGGCGCCCATGCCCTCGGGTTACAGCGGCTCGCTGGCGGACAACGCCGGCAGTGTTGACTTGAATGTGAACGTCGTTGCAATTTCAGTGCCGCCGACCATCCAAAACATCAAAATCAGCGGCAGCCAGCTCATCCTCACCGGCACGAACAACGCCGGTGCCGGCGGCACCTACTCGGTGTTGACGACCACCAACCTGTTGGTGCCTTTAACTAATTGGATGGTATTGACCAGCGGCAGCTTTGACGGCAACGGCAATTTCTGGGTCACGAACACGACCGCCACCAACGGTCAGAGCTTCTACACGCTGCGCGTGCCTTAAAAAACATTTGGTGGAGTGTGGGTTGGGAGTTGCCACCGGATACCGCAAGGTGTCCGGTGGCAAACTATTTTAACGGCTGTCAATTTTCAGTTATTGCGCCCGGCCGCGCTTTGATTTACACGTGATGCGAAATTTCCGATTCTATCGTCCATGAAATCGATCATCCCCGGGCTTTTGGCCCTTTTTACGCCCATCGGCATCGTCCTGGCCCAGTCAGACCCCGGCAATCCGTTAAATGGGCTGGAGACATTGAAGGATTTCCAGACGATGCGGGCGTCTTCATCGGATCCAAACTGGCGGAACGGCAACGCCGATTCGCGACCCATCGCGCCGGGGGAGACGCTCACGCTGGCGCAACTCGAGGGGCCGGGAAAAATTGTTCATTTCTGGAACACCATCGCCGACCGGGAGCCATACTATTCGCGGCTGCTGACGCTGCGGATTTATTGGGACGGCGAAACCAATGCCAGCGTGGAATGCCCGGTCGGTGATTTCTTCGGCGTGGGCAACGGCGTGGATATTCCGTTTTCCTCGCTGCCGGTGCGGGTGACTTCCAACGGCAGGGGCCGCAATTGTTACTGGCCGATGCCGTTCAAAAAATCGGCGCGAGTCACCGTGACCAACGAGGGCAAGCAACGTTGCAACGCCTTTTATTACTACCTCGACTGGCAGAAACTGCCTTCGTTGCCGAAAAACACCGCTTATTTCCACGCCATGTACCGGCAGGAGTTTCCCTGTGTGATGGGACGTAATTATCTCATCGCTGATCTGAAGGGGCGCGGTCAATACGTCGGCACGGTATTGAGCGTGGACAACTCCTCACCCGGCTGGTTCGGCGAAGGCGACGACTTTTTCTTCATCGACGGCGAAAAGGAACCGAGTTTGCGCGGCACCGGCACGGAAGATTATTTTTGCGATGGCTGGGGTTTCCGCCAGCAAGACGGGCCGTATTATGGGGCACCGGAGTGGGAAGGCACAGGTACGGGCGACCGCACCAGCGTTTACCGCTGGCACATCCCCGACCCGGTGGTGTTCAAAAAGTCGTTGCGCGTTGAAATCGAGCACAAAGGCTCGCAGCGATTTCCTGATGGTAAAGGCACCGGATTCATCGAGCGGGACGACTTGTTTTCCAGCGTGGCCTTTTGGTATCAAACGGAACCGCACCAACCGTGGCCGGCGCTGCCGCCGGGTCCGGCCCGCCTGCCATTTTACGAAAACGTTCTGCTCAAAGGCCATGAAGCGATTAGTGCCGCCAAACACTCGGACGCCGGGCTGGAAATACAATCCATCAGCGGCGCCACCGACGGCAAGTTACTTTGGTTCCAGCCGGACAACACCAATGGTTGGCTGGAGGTTTCTTTCAATGCCGGGCAGGAACAGGACGTAGACTTGATGTTAAAAACTTTCCATTCGTGGGATTACGGCACTTATCAAATAAAATTGGATGGAAAACAGATCGCCCAATTGAACTTCTACGCTCCGGACGTCAGCCCCGCGGTTGATAAGCTGGGCAGACACCATCTGGATGCCGGGGCGCACATGCTTCGCTTTGAGTGCACAGGCAAATCCCCGGAATCAGGCGGCTATTTCCTCGGGTTCGACTCGTTAATTGAACAGATTCCCGCGTACGCCCGGCCGGCGAGTGTTGACTTGAGAACTTTGCAAAAGGCGAACGCCCCGTAGGTGCTAAATTTAATTCCGTGTCATAATTTGACTTGAAAGCGGGCGGTTAAAAACTTGGAGCCGTTTGTTTTCCGTTAATTTTCTCCCTCACCCCGGCCCTCTCCCGCTGGGAGAGGGGGAAACATTCCCGCTGCATTCGCAAACACGCGACTGGATCGGATCATGCCATACTCAAACAAAGAAAAAGCCAGCATAGTTGTTCCCTCTCCCAGCGGGAGAGGGTCAGGGTGAGGGAGAGAACACGGCCATCGCCACGGCTACATTTTTCAAAAAAGCTCATCAGCCGTTTTCAGTTATTGCGTGCGACAACGCTTTGATTTACATCTTGGGCAACATTCCTGATCCATGTTGAAAAAAGTAATCCTCTTATCCGTCGTCTGTCTCGTCACCATTTCCGCCAGCCGCGGCGCGGATGCGCCGTTGTGGTCGCTGGCCAATCCGCTGCAGGGTACGGATTCGCAAAAAAGTTTTTCGCATGGCAACGAATATCCCGCCATCGCGCTGCCCTTTCCGATGAATGTCTGGGCGCCGTACACGCAGCCGCAGAACGATTCGTTTTATTATCTCTACCGGTCGAACCACATTCTCGGCATCCGCCAGACGCATCAACCCAGCCCGTGGATCGGCGATTATGCCAATTTCGCGCTCATGCCCGTTTCCGGAAAACTAGCCGTGACCGAAAACGACCGCGCATCCACGTTCAGCCACGATAACGAAACGGCCCAGCCCGGCTATTACAAAGTCCATCTGGACACCTGGAACGCCGACGCGGAGGTGACACCGACGCTGCGGGCCGCCCGGTTCCGGTTCACTTTCAGCGGAGCGGAGGATCCGTATGTGGTGCTGGACGTGTTTGCGAGCGAGGAATTGTCTTCGGTGAAAATCATTCCGGCTGAACACAAGATCACCGGCATCGCCCGCAACAACCGGGGCGGCGTGCCGGATGGTTTCGGCAATTATTTTGTCATCCAGTTCGACAAGGCGTTTGCCGGCTATGGGGTCTGGTCCGGAAAAAACATCCAAACCAATGTGACCACGCTCGATGGCAAGCATGTCGGTGCGTTCTTAAAATTTGCCCGGGGCAAAAACAAGGTCATCGGTTGCAAGGTGGCCTCGTCGTTCATCAGCCCGGAGCAGGCGGAGCTGAATCTGAAGACCGAGATCGGCGACGCGGATTTTGAAACGATCCGTCATCGCGCCGAGGCGGCCTGGAACGATGCGCTGGGCCGGATCGAGATCGAAGGCGGATCGACGGACGAGCAGCGGACTTTTTACAGTGCGTTTTACCGGAGCATTTTGTTCCCGCACCGTTTTTACGAAATGAATGCCGCCGGCCAGCCGGTTTATTTCAGCCCTTACGACGGGAAATTGCATGACGGCTATCTTTATACCGACACGGGCTATTGGGACACGTTTCGCGCGTCCCACCCCCTTTACAATCTGCTGTTTCCGGAGATCAGCGCCGAGATTTTACAAGGCATCGTCAACGCCTACGACCAGAGCGGCTGGCTGCCGGAATGGGCCAGCCCCGGACATCGCCCCTGCATGATCGGCGACCACGCCTTTTCCTTGCTGGCGGATGCCTGGATGAAGGGAATCACCAACTTTGATGCGGCAAAGGCGGTCGCGGCGATGGTCCATGACGCGAACACGCAGTCGCCGGACTTCTGCCGCTCCATCGGCCGCGACGGTGCCAAATTTTATAATTCCATCGGCTACGTGCCCTATTCCAATGTGTCCGGTGATACCAATACTTTTCACGAAGCTTGTGCCAAGACGCTCGAATATGCCTACGACGATTTCTGTGCCGCCCAACTGACGCAGGCCATCGGCGACAATACCGACGCCGTGACCTTTGCTACGCACGCGATGAATTACACCAACCTCTTCGATCCCAAGACCGGCTTTATGCGCGGACGCCATGCGGACGGTTCCTGGAACGAGCCGTTTTTCCCGGATGAATGGGGCGGGCCGTTCACCGAAGGCGATTCTTGGCAATGGACTTTCAGCGTCATGCAAAACGAGGCGGGGCTCATCAACCTGCTGGGCGGCGACTCGGCATTTGCCGACAAGCTCGATGGGCTGTTTGTCGCGCCGCCGGCGATGCGCGCCGGCACGTATGGCCGGCCGATCCATGAGATGACCGAAATGGCCGCAATCAATATGGGCCAATACGCGCACGGCAACGAGCCGGTGCACCATGTGCTTTACCTCTACGATTACGTCGGCCAGCCATGGAAGACGCAGGTGCGCCTCCGCCAGACCATGACGTTGCTGTATCAGGCCACGCCCGACGGCCTGTGCGGCGACGAGGATACGGGGCAGATGTCCGCGTGGTTTGTCTTCAGCGCCTTAGGATTTTATCCGGTCTGTCCCGGTGACGTGAATTATCTCATCGGCAGCCCGCTGTTCGACCGGGCGACGCTGCATCTGGCCGGTGGAAAAACTTTTGTCATCGCCGCCGATCACAACGGCCCGCAGGAATTTTACATCCAGAAGGCGAAGTTGAACGGCGACGCCTTCGACCGGACGTTCATTAGCCACGAACAGATCACCGGCGGCGGTAGCTTGGAATTCGAGATGGGTTCATCACCGAACTTTCAATGGGGTGTTGCGCCGGAAAGCCGGCCGGGTTCGCCGTTGGAAAAATTGCTCGGAAACATGGCGCACTGAGGCGCATCCCCTGCAACACCCCGGGAGTGATTAAAACTTACTTCTGAAAAACGCTCACGCGTGCAGGCGGGAAATTCAACCAGATGATTTTCGAGGCCAGCAGGCGGAAATCTTCGCCACCGCGCGACCGGCTTTTGGCAATTTGATACGTGTATTGCACCCAGCGACCGCGGGGTTCGAGCACGGTGCGGATCTTTTGAGCCAGGGCATCGGCCTTTTCCTTCGGGAAATTCATCAACGGCAGGCTGGAAATCACTGCGCCCACGGATTCCACGGATACGGGAAGTTCGGAGATCAAGGAATCAAGGTCCCAGGCATCGCCCGTGATGATGTGCGCGCGCGGGAATCGTTTCCGCAAAAGTTTCGCAAGGTTCGGGTTGAATTCGATGGCGACGAGCCGGTCTTCGCGCAGACCGCGTTTCAACAGCGCATCCGTCACTGCGCCGGTGCCCGGGCCGAGTTCGAGGACGTAACTTTCCGGATTGCGCGGCAGCCAGCGCGCCATCGCAGCGCCGAGCTGGGGCGAACTGGGCGCAACCGAGCCTGTCCCTTGCGGGTTGGCGAACCACTCGCGCAAGAAAAGCGTCGAGTCGCTCAGGGCTGCGATTATTTTACGTGCCATGCCGGTGCCTGATTTCAAGGGTTAGTGTAAATCAGATTTTTAATTTTTGCACCAGCGAAATTGTTACGGCCCGGAAACATGTTTAAAATCCTTCTGCAGCAACGCCTTGGCGGCCGCGCGTTGGCTGGTCCAGTCGCTCCAGTTCTTGATCCAGCCGACGCCGGTCAGGTTGGTCTGCGCGGCCGGCCAGATCGCATCCAGTTTTTTCAAGGCGGCTTCTGCTTCCTTGCCTTCGTGCCAGCGCAGATCCCCCTCGGCGAGGTTCAGATAATTTTCCGGGTAACCCGGGTTGATCACCGCCGCCCGCACGAGCCATTCGTGCGCCTTGGCCCGGCTGCCAAGGCTGAGCGGCCAGCCCGGCGCATCACGGTACAAAAGCCCGAGACAGCGCGCTGCACCCCCATAATCCATGTTTTTATCGAGCTTCGCCGCCGTGAGAAATTCATTCTCCATCTCGTGAACCAGCCGGTAGGAGGTCAGCGACGGCGCCTCGGCATCGGCATATTCACCCTCGTCCATGCCCAGATAATAATGCCCCGCCGCGGAATTGGGGTCCCGGGCGAGCAATTGATGACAGGCGGCGATGCCGTACTTCGCGATGTCCGCCCGCTGCTCGGAATTCGTCGCGTCTTCGGCCAGGTTGAAACAGGCGCGCGCAAATATCCAGCAATTCGAGGCGATTTGACCGTTCGTTTGAAAAGTCACCTGGGTGCGGTGGAATTCATCCAAGGTCCACTGGTAATACTTTTCCGCGTCTGATTGGCCGAAAACCGGCAGCGCGCTAAAAAGTGCGAGCAAAAGTGCAACTTTTCCCGCGCTGGCTGGTTTAAACAACATGATGCTCTCGATAAGAAGTCGCCATCGTGCCGTAGCCGTTTACGGTCAGCAAGTGAGAACCGGCTGGAAAATTCTGGCACCCCTCGCCGTGATCGCGCTGTTGGGCGCCGGTTGCAGCGGCATCAACGCCCATCAGGAGGTGTCGCCGATGACTTTTCTATTGCCGGGATTGCTCAAAAACTGTCCGCCAAGCCCCGGGACCAATGAAGTCGCCATCGTGACGGAAGATGCCCCTCCGCTGGCCCTCTCCCGCTGAAAACGGTGTGTTTACATGGTGCGTTTCCCCTTCGTACCGCCGGTTTCACGAACTGGATCCGTTTAATAAGAAGTTGCCATCGTCCCGCTGCGGTTTATAATCAGCAAGTGAGAACAAGCTGGAAAATTCTGGCACCCCTGGTCGTAGTCGCGCTGATTGGCGCGGGCTGCGGCGGTATCAGTGCCAGTCAGAGCGTGTCACCGGCGACTTTTCTGTTGCCGGGGCTGCTCAAAAACTGCCCGCAATGCCCCGCGACCAATGAAATCGTGATTGTGGCCGCAGATTCCGCTCCGCTTGCATTCTCTCGTTGATAAATTATGCGTTTCCCGTTCGCGCTGACGAAAAAAATCGCCGGCCACATCATCAAACATAAACTGCGCAAGACCCCGAAGTTTGCGATGGTCTTGCAGCTTGAACCGCTGCACACCTGCAACCTCACTTGCACCGGCTGCGGCCGCATCCGCGAATACTCCACCTCCCTCAAGGACATGGTGCCGCTGGAAAAATGCCTTGAAGTCGCGATGGAATGCGATGCGCCGATGGTTTCCATCTGCGGCGGAGAACCGCTCATCTATCCGAAGATCGAGGAACTCATCGTTGGTCTGCGCGAGCAGGGCCGCGTGATCTACGTCTGCACCAACGGCGTCTTCATGCGCAAAAAAATGCGCGATTACCTGGCCGCCATCTATACCCCCGAGTCGGAACCGGTCCTGACACGCCTGCTCGCGGAAAAACTCATCACGGAAAAAGAGGCGGAGACCATTCGCAAATCCGACGCTGCCGCCAAAAAGAAGGTCGTTATCCGTCCATCCACATGGATGTATTGGAACGTCCACGTGGACGGCCTGGAATTCACGCACGACCTGATCGTCGAGCGCGAAGGCGTCTTCAAGGAATGCATCGAAGCCATCAAGATGGCAAAGATTTTGGGCTATCAAACCGCGACGAATACGACGGTTTACAGGGAAACACAGGTGGCTGAGCTGGAAGACATGTTCAAGTTTTTGTCGTCGCTCGAGGTGGACGGCCACACGATTTCGCCCGGGTACGATTACGACGCCGCCAAGAAGGACATGGTCAAACGGCTTGGCAAGGATCCGAAGGAATTTTTCCTCACGCGTGACATGACGCGGCAAAAATTCGCCAAGATCGAGGAATGGGGCAAGCTGTTCACCATCTTCGGCACGCCGGTCTATCAGGAATTTTTGGCCGGCAAGCGCGAATTGACCTGTACTGCGTGGGCCATTCCCACCTACAACATCAAGGGCTGGAAAGCTCCCTGCTACCTGATGACCGACGGCCATTATGCCGGCTACACGGAAATGTTGCGCGAGGTGAAGTGGGAAAATTACGGCGTGGTGGACGGCAAGGCGCGCGACCCGCGTTGCGAACACTGCATGGTGCACTGCGGCTATGACCCCAGCGGCGCTCTCGGCACGAATTACCAGTCCGGCGACAACTGGAAAAATATCAAATACAACTTCGGTGCGAAACCGAAGCCGTACGCGAGCTCGACCGAACTCACCAAACGCGCTTATAACGGTGTGACGATCGGCAAGGGCCATATGGCCGCAGCCCAGGCCGCGATCAATTCGCCCGCCGCCGGTGCCCGCGGTGCGTTCTCCAACGAGAAGCACGAGGACCACGTCGGCACCTACTGCGGCGAGGGCGATGTGGCGGCGGAAAAGAAAGTCGGCTAGAGCAGTTCAAGAAAAACCGTGGCCGTTTATTCTGTGGTGTTACGTTCTCCCTCACCATGAACCCGATAATGGTGTGACGCTCGCAGCGTCTTGGCGAATTATGAACGGTCAGCGGCTTGGCTGGTTTTCGCGAATATAGGAATGTCCAACTGCTGTTCCTTCTCCCCAAGGGAGAAGGTCAGGATGAGGGGGAAGACGG